>JAAUXU010054443.1_pt1 | contig 50382 bp, 60 predicted proteins | sample 7278151 | NCBI WGS metagenome assembly JAAUXU01 (sample SAMN14350113, study PRJNA611818) | marine sediment metagenome | isolation source: surface marine sediment (1.8m) | place: French Polynesia: Moorea | collected 2018-08
CCCCCCTGTTGATCTCCTTGTCCCCCCCCCTATGCAGTGCTTTATATTGTGCCCAGACATTTTGTGTGACTCACACTTTGGCACATATATCGCTGGGATACGTGCACAAGCCCCAGTGCGTGTGAAGTGTACATACGCGTATGCATAGACTGATGTACTTTGGTACTACATACAATGTGCGCCAAAGGTAATCGATACTTTTCCTGGATGACTGACTCCAAATAGAAATTAACTGCCGTTATTCATCCCAACTCATATGCTTTTCAGCATTGAGCAGATGGAACGCGACATCGAAGCGCACCTATTTATCGAGGCCGGCCAGTACAACGACAACTTGTACGGTACTGCGGTTCAGTCCGTGATCGACGTAGCTTCACAAGGCAAACACTGCATCCTCGACGTCAGTGCAAATGCCATCAAACGACTTCACGTCGCTCAGCTCTATCCAATCGCCATCTTCGTCAAGCCCAAGAGCGTCGAGAGCATCATGGAAATGAACAAGAGGATGACCGAGGAGCAGGCCAGGTATTCACGAGAGCAGTCTAAGAAAGTGTTCGTTGTGTTGACCTCTCCATTTGTCTGTGCAGAAAGACGTACGAGCGCGCCCTAAAGCTGGAACACGACTTTGGGGAGTATTTCACGGCCATGGTCCAGGGTGACACTCCTGAGGAGATATACGAGAAGGTACGGACGTGCATTCCAGTTGCCATGATCCAAAGCGGATTTCTCCATGGTGACATTAATGCTGGAAAATCTTCTTCTTTCAAGGTGAAAGATGTCATCCAAGAGCAGTCGGGCGACACCATCTGGGTTCCTTCCAAGGAGAAGCTATGAAGAGGGAAGCAGGACTTGGAAGTCCCCAAAGAAAGCCAAGAGAATTTTGTGCTTCCATCCGATTGTCCAAACAAACAGGTTTTCAGGAAGGAAGAATTCCGAAAGACGTTCAAGAAAGGAAAAGTTTCCAGCGTCTGCACAAGAGAATTCCTTCTGAAATTAGCCATGGGGTTAAGTTTTCTTCATAGAAGAGCATGGACGTAATCGTGCTTTACTTATTGTTCCTCGTTTTTGTTTCCACAGCTTGGGGAAAAAGCTGCGATTTCTAAGAGAAAAAGCGATTGCTCATTTCACAGCGTGAAGTGGAGAACGACATTGTACTAACATCTCTATACTACTATTATTATACGCATTAATTCGACTGAATCTTGATGCATCTTTTTTATTGCGTGTGAGTCAGAGACTTTGAGGCGATTCTATATTTCTGCTAGTACAGTAATGATTGTGTGGTAAAAGTTCGTTATATCGAGGATGAAATGATAAAGCGGATTAAGCAACGACAAACGGACTTCCCTTTCTTTCCCTCCATTATATACAAACGAGTGTGTGGAGTCGACTTCACTGTTGATGCCATTGGCGTGGGCTGAACTGATGATTGAGCCAACAACAACTTCTGCCTCAAAGATCTGTGGTGCCAGCATTTCTGCTGGTACCGAGTGAGAGTGAAGCAAAGTACGCTGCAGAAGCACGGATAGGCTTTGTCTTACGACTAGGTACTCTTTATACTAACCAAAAAGGATCTCCCGTTACGCCCAGACAGCCAATACCGACGTGCCACTCGAATGCTGCCACGGGAAACAGCTCTTGTTGTTATGTGAAATACGAAAAAAAATCGCACATGCCTACCAAGTCGTTGCCATCTCGGGCACGACAGAGAAGAGTACCCGTCGAGGACTCCTCTCAAGTCAGAGGATCAGAGGATTGATGATGTGGATATCGGATGACCAGCTGGAACTGACGAATAGAATGCGATAATAGTTGAGTCAAACAAACATTGGCTCTTTTCACTCGTCGTCGTGCAGCTATTCAGAGCATTGAACCACCAGACAGAAAACTTATGATAGTGTTGCTTGATCATACCGCTGTCGGTTATGGCTGAGCGATCTTCAAGCGACAAGCGCGTTTGGTTAAACAAAAAAAAGGAGAAAAAACGCTCCCGCCATTGTGCCTCCTTATAATCCCCGGACTCTCTGGCTTGCAGGCACAGTCGTTGTAGCCCTCCAAGACCTGAAAGACCAAGAACTGCCAGGTGTGGAGAGGTTCAACTATAGTGCCACCAGTTTCTCCCTGGACTTCTGCCATGTTCTTCCCCTTCGTCCTGTTGGCGTCCTGCGCCATGGGGTTGGCGTCTGCCAAGGCGCAGTTCTATGCCGACACCTACGCTGGTAGAGTCACCAGGTACGGATACCCGTACTACAACGGCTACTACGGAAAGCAACAGCAGCCGGTTGTCTACTACTACTACGCCCAGAAGATGCCGTCTTCTGTTGCTGAGGATCATGATAATGGTGGCGGAAGGTAGCGAATCTTCTCCTCTGAACAGTAGAGAACTTTTCAGCTATACTTTCCACGCATTCTAGGAAAAAGATGGCGATTTGGAACTTTGAGCAGATATTATTTTTCATCTTCGTGATGGACAAAACTCAAGATCTACAGTGTGTTTCGAAAGTCCTGTGCTAATTCTAAAGGTCAGTTCCTCGCTTAATATAGCACTTGCAAAGCCGATATTGTTACAATACCAGCAATTTTGTGCCCTGAAGTAGGCAAAGAAAACAGAAATGAAACAGAATGAAGCTCAAGGCTACATTATGCCTGGGTGTGGCTTCAAGAAGTGTACAGGTATATTACAGCGAAACGCTAAGGGTTTTTTGGAGTGAAATTATGTAGTGAAAACGAGTGTATTTGTCTTTTTATAAATTAGCGGCGTGCAACAATCCATATAGCGGAGTCTGCTACATGGATAATTGTATTCTTCAGCTTGTAATTAGTAAAAAAACCCCAGTGTTTCACCAAGTAATCAACAATACGGCACAACTTATTCATTTCTAAACAGCTTCGTCTTAAGGCTGGAAGACAAAATTTCGACAAAATACCTTCCGATCGGCCACCCCCGATCTCAAGGATGTTGAGCATTTTTACCCAACGTATTTTGTCTAAGTTTTGTCTGCCAGCCTTTTGGACGAAGCTGCTTAGAAAGTCATAATGGTGCGACGTATCGTCATTAGTCATTTTGTGTGCGTAGTGTGCACAGTGCGCTGCATAAAGATCGTATTATTCTCTGACTTGATTGCTGTGACAATAGTGGGCAGGTTTTGTTTGCATCAGGCAAAACTTTAAAAAATCAGGCGTCGAATTGTATCAAAATCAGTTTTGTAGGTGCTATCATAAACTAGGAGCTGACCTTTGAAACGAGCACAAGACTTTCGAAACATACTGTACACTGCTCTTAAGACGTTCCATGTTGTACACCTTCTTTGTACTCTCACTGCAAGTCAGTCCAGTGTTTTTCCTCTCTATCTCTCTGTCCGCATCATGATCAATGCCTCCAAGGAAAGTCTCTTCCGTGAGAGCCTCTCTGACTGAGCATACATCTAGTGAGGGATCGCATTTCACCTCGCCAACCTGCATGCAGCTAAGACACCTGAGCTGGAGATAGAGCAGAGCAAAGAATCACGCACATCACAGAGGAGACTTTTTGGCACGTAAGATTTTCTGGTACACACTGCAGTACTGTAGAGTGTGTTAGGTAGAAGCAAAACTACCCAGGCATGACGTTTTGCTTGTGAAATGACGCATGAATCATGCTCGCGCTGAGGTTGTTGCTTATCTCGTCTGCTCATCATTCCTTACGTAACAAAGGCTTGGAAAGTTGTCCCATGTAGCCGACGTTGATGATCAGACGCAAGCCGCCATGCGTGAAGAAGACAGCGGTTTCTCAGATGAGACAATCTGCAGAATACGCTCTGGGCGCTGAGGCATAATGAGCTAATGATGATGATGCGCCATTTGCGTGTGCTGTCGTTTGCAGGACGCCCTGGTGGGATCGGTACTTTTCCACGACAGCCGACGAGCGCGAGATCTTTCCGGAGTGGTTCGAGGTCAACGACCCCAAGGACTGTGACCGGGTGCCGGAGACCGTCAAGACCGGGAGGCCCAGGGACCTTTGCGGTGATGTAAGAGATCTTTCCGAACTTTTCGGATGAGACTTGACTTTCTGGAGGAAGTCGGTGGCGTCTCTCTGATCGTGATTGTCGGCGCCACCTAGCGAACGTGACCAAAAGTGCTCGGAAGCCCCCAATGTAAGCAAAACACCTTAGCGGTAGTCCAAGGTGGTGCAGGACGACGTCCTGCGAGATCCTCGACACCGGTTCACTTCGCTAACAAAGACCCGAGAGAAAGCTGAGAAGACAGTTTGGAAGTGAAAGAAATCTGGTCAGTGGCCACTTGCATAAATCACAGTAGGAGTAACAATTTGCATTTTTAGAGTTTCTTTCACCAGTAATCGAGCTAAATCCAGTTTTGTTATTTTTTTCCTCTAGTTTGTCTAGTACCTGAGTAAAATTGATCTCAGAAGAGGACTTTAGGGTCTGGACTATGAGCAGATAACAGATACATATCACAGATGTATATACCACGTATGAACTATGTACGAGTCCTATTGCAGTATCCATCCCGGGAATATGTACAATTGTACGCATATTCCGCCACCTGCCTCCACAAAGTACCAAAGTCTCACCGACTGTCTACTTATATTTGTCATTCTTACCTATTTCTATACTTGAACTCCAGGGAGATCTCGGAAGTATCGTCTGCCTGTGCCTGAAGCGGCCGAGCTCGTTCACTTACGCCGGCCACAGCCCTTCTGTCTACGAGCCCATCTGCGGAGAGTGCAGGGACCCTTGCGCCCTCAGGTAGACCATGAGAACGATTCATGTCGATTTCCTCAGTCTAATGCACAACATTTGGCCAGATTTGTGCCAGATACTTATCCTAGGAGGAGAGATGAAGACTCCGAAGAGGACCAGGACTATGACATCGGGACGGAACGGAACAATAACAGAAACAGAAACAGGAACAGGAACAGCAACGACTACTAGAAGAGCCACCGGGAAGGGGACGTGGAGGGGTTCGGTCGGGTGTAAACGTAGGGGAGAAAACGTGCATCAAAATAAAGTTATCATGAGCCTAACCAAACTTGTCACCACCCGAAGATTGTTACATATTAGTCTTGGAGATGAACGCTGACTCCACCGACAAGCGAGTGAAGTCTTTCGGGTAGGAGCAGGCGCAACGACGACCACAGAGATCTTCTTGTATCGTCTCAGAAGAAGATCTCTGTGACGACGACAGGTGATCTGATCGGCGTAGTCAGAAGTGGAGGGCAAATGTGCGGAACATGTGGACAAACATGCAAGAAAAAAGTAATTTTCTTGCCTATTGGCGGATCTTATTGAATGAGCCAAGGATACACGTGCAGGGTCTTGCATAAGTTCGAAAATAGCCAAATTTGATCAGCGCTGGGGCCTCATTTTTATAAATATCAAAGCAAATTTGATGCAATTTCAGCTGGTTAGGTTTCTAAACAATTGATAAATGAAAAGCTTTAGTGCATACGCCGCAACTACAGAACATAGGCAGTTACGATATAAGCACTTGCTGCATGCGCAGGGACTACAAACACAGTTATTGCATACTTCCAGCGAAGGTGGTTCGGATCCGCTTGGAGATGTATAAAATAAAAAAAGTATATTTCTCATTGACGTGACCACTCACAAAGGGACTCTTACTCATAACTTTGGAGTCATGCCTATAAATGCAGAATTTCGAGGGGGTACCAGCAACTTTGGTCTCAAGTGTACACCTATAAAGACCGCATGACATGCATAGTGAGAATTCACTGCATCAGCACTGCACACAACTAGGGTTGTGGTGGTGCGCACGTGTACCTGTATGTATTTGCACGGTAGAGCGAACAAGTGCCAGTTTTGTGTTTCAAATGCCAGGAAAGATGCTTCAAGGTCTTCTGCTGCGGACGAGCCTCTTATTCCCTTCGCAGTCTGATGGTATTTACGCAACGAACTGGACCTGCAGTGATGATCTGGAAACACTGTTGCCATTTAGATAGGATGACAACTTGAGTCCGGCACGAGCCCACCTATGATATTATGAGGAATATAAAGTTGGGTCACACTGGCCTCTGGTAGAATATGGACGTGCCGGACAAGTGTTACAGAGGTATTGATAGACGCACTGTGTGGTAAGAGCCTTTAAGCGCGGAAGCCAGGACAAAAGCAACGTTCACAAGAGATCTGGCAGCATCGTAAGTGCAATAGCGCCAGCTCAGAGGACGGCGGCGCAGGCAATGAGAGCAAACATAACCTGCTGAAGCCATCATTCCGCGTACGTACGAACACAAAGGCGTGGATGTACTACGTGCTGCAACATACGCAGCGAGTCATTTCCCCGTGGGGAGCTTTGGTGCGTTTGTCAGACAGCAGTGCTGTGATGCTGTGAAGAATCAGTGCTCAACGGAATAAGACTAGTCTTATATTGCACGTAATATGACCGTCGTGTACCTCGACCGGAAGTTGATTGCTATCTCCACCTGTGTTGTGGCGGTCGTCTTCGCAATCGGTGTCGTCATCGGAAATTTGTCCAACAGCGGAGGAGTGAGCGAAGCCTCTGGAGCTTCTTCTACCTTGGATAGTCCAGCTCGTCCCCTGCGAACAGGCAGACTCGTCAACGACGGCTTCCATGCCGAGCAGGAGACAATCCAGCGAGTCCTCGACGAAGTGGACACGACACGTCTGCGCTCCTACCTCAAGTTCCTGACCGACAGACCTCACATCGCCGCACAGGAGCGAGACGTCGAACTCACGAACTGGATAAGGGATGAGTGGAACAAGGAGGGTCTCGATCGCGTCGACTTGGCCACTTACACGTTCTACCTCTCGTGGCCCAACCAGACCAACCCTAATAAAGTGCAGCTGCTTGACGCGGAGGGGAACGTCAAGTTCACGTCGCGCTTCAAGGAAAAAGAGGTGCGAGAGGGTGACGACAGCCCCGACTTTGTACATGCTTTCAACGGGTACGCTCCGGCGGGTGTAGTTAATGCACCATTAGTTTATGCTCATTACGCCAGAGTGGAGGACCTGAGGCGTCTGGAGGGAGAACTTGGTGTTAATATCACTGGGAAGATCTGTATGGCGCGCTATGGCAAGATCTTCCGAGGCAACAAAGTGCGCAACTGCCAAGACCGCGGTGCAATTGGGATTGTGCTATTCTCCGATCCTGCAGATGTGGCTGTCTACGGCACGGACGCTGACGACGTCTACCCGAACACCATCTTTTTGCCCGGCAGCGGAGTCCAGAGAGGTTCGACATACATAGGTGAGGGAGATCCGCTTTCTCCTGGGTGGCCGTCTGTCGACAACGCTTATCGCATACAAGCCAAAGATGTTGATGGACTGCCCAAAATCCCATCACAGCCAATAGGTTACGATGATGCGACACATCTCCTTATGAAAATGGGAGGCAATGAAGTCCCTCCCGATTGGAAGGGAAAAGTTCCTGGCGTAACTTATCGACTAGGAGAAGACATGTCTGATGGCTACACGGTTAGGTTGGAGGTGAACAACTTTGCCGGGGACAGGAAGAGCAGCAACGTCATTGGCTACATCAAAGGTTCAGTGGAGCCCGACCGTTACGTGATTTTGAGTAATCACAGAGACGCATGGGGCTATGGCTCAGCAGACCCATCGTCAGGCACTGCCCAACTTATGGAGGTGGTGCGATCATTGGGAAAGTTGAAGCGAGGTGGCTGGCGGCCACGGAGGACCCTGGTGTTCTGCAGTTTTGCATCGGAAGAGTACGGCCTGGAAGGATCATACGAGTGGGTCTATGACAAAATCAACAAGATTTCTGGTCGAGCCGTTGCATTGATCAACACAGACACATGCACCTCCGGACCCATAGCATATCCGCAAGCTTCTCCCATCTTGCAGGACGTAGTACTGGAGGCTTTAAAGCACGCATCTGATCCTACAGCTGAGAATGGTGATAAACCGACCGAAAGGGATTATTTTCCTTCTGAAAAGCCATCACATGGGCGAAGTTACTACGACTTCTGGTTGGAATGGTGGAACAAAGATAAGTCAGAAGAAGACAAGGGACATCCTGAAATCAAACTCCTGGGATCAGGAACAGATCACGCTGGATTTGCATTTTATGCTGGCGTACCAGCAGCAAACCTCAGATGGAAGCCGGACAAAAAGAAATATAAAGGCATTGGGACCTACCCGACCTATCACACAGGCTATGAAACATTTTATCTTATGGACAAACTGATTGATCCTGGGTACAAGATCCATCGCACGTGCGCTCAGACCAGTCTGCATATGCTCTTCAACTTGGCCGACTCCACCGTACTGCCTTATAACATTAACCTGATGGCACGCGTCATGAAGGCATCGTTAGATACGTTGCGCAAGGACAACGTGACCCAGTTGCTGGAGGACAACGGAGCCTCCCTCGAGTATGTTGAATCTGCCGTGAAAGATTTCATCTTTGCCGCCATCCGCGTCATGGTGCGAGTTAAAGCTGTCGACCATAGCAACCCCGTCCAAGTGCGCATACTTAATGATCAACTTATGCAACTGGAGAGAGTTTTCATTATCCCAGGTGGACTCCCGGACAGACCCGAGAGCAGACACGCCATCTTTGCGCCTGCCAAATTCAACAAGTACGGGGCCTCCGCCTTCCCAGGGCTGTTGGACCTGCTACATGAGGTCGACGAATTGAACGAGGACGAGAAGAAAGAGCGGTGGGAGCGAATCAAGAGGCACGTGTCGGATCTCATGATTATGATAAAGAGCGCGTCTGACTTCCTACAACCTGTGGATAAGATTTGAATGAGACTGGCATTATGACATGGTTCATAGAGTTCAAATGAAACAAAATATATCACATACGAATAAAATGTATCACTCATAGAAGGAAAGGCATATAATTGTATGTCCGTGACATATGGTACACGTACATGAAGGTGCAATACGGTGCAACCGAAATCGAAAAAGAGGTCAGTCAGGGCCTCCTATCAGACGGCGGTAAGCCTGGCTGAGCTCGGATCCGGGCAAACCCGATCGTCCAAATTGCTGCTCGACTAGACCCGACTCGTGGCTCCGCAGGGACGGAAGGAAGAGGCTCCGGCCATAGACATTGTGATGGACTTGCCAAAGCAATCCTGCCTACCGAAAATGCCGACATTGAGCAAGAGATTTAGCAGTAGAGGGACGGAAGAGGAGCCAATACCATCGAGGTACACAGAAATCAACTAGAATCCCCACTAGAACACTAAAGAGGGAGAGAAAACATTGCAAAGCTGTGATAGACAACAGTGCTGGGGGTTCGCGCCATAGATTCGCGCATAATGCCGGATAGTACTGTTGCATTAATGAGGGGCTCGTGCATAATGCATGATACCGTATAAAGCACTGCATGAGTAATCACATAGGTCTTTAACATTGTTCTAACAGCTTTCTTATGATACCAACAAACCAAAGAAAAAGCGAAACACCTGATATCTCTGAATTTTTTGAACACGGAACGAAATATTCTCTTTGGCACATCCATGACCAATAGAGTCTTGTTCATTCACATAGACGTTAGGCTAGGTCAACCTTTTAATCGCATATATTTGCTCCGAGCCTAGAATATACCTATACCTACTTTTATTCTCTGCCCACAGCGTCAGCTGCACGGCTGTCACCTTTCGGCTGCAGGCAGCACTGCAAGCAATGTTTCCCTCCTTCCCCTGCTCTCTGGTTCGGCCCAGCAACACGTGGTGGGCACCCTGTGCTAGTAAACAATAAGCGTACGTAAGTTCCGTACCAGGGACCTGGCGTGGACTTGATCAATTTCCTCTCCCACGAAGGCTCAGAAAGTTGAGAACAATGGCACGGTCGGCAGAGACAAAGGCAGTGTCGAAGAAATCATCGGACGACTTGGACAAGGGCAAGAAGAAGTCCACGAAGTCATTCATTCCTTTGGCTGGTAAGATTTTCCTATGGGTCTGTATAATCTCTCTAATGGCTTTTGCACTTTTTCCTGGCTTAGGCGACGGCGGCGGCATCAAGAAGAAGAAGAAGCCTGCACGTCCTTTGTCTGCCGAAAGCAAGTTACTGAATGCACAGGCGCGCGAAGGCCTCTCCAAGGGCAATATCGTTGCCGAGATGGAGCAGAGGAGGAAGGAGAGAGACCAGAGGACGCTCTACATAAAGTTTCCCGCAGAAAATCTTCCCACCAGCGAGGCCGAAATCGAAAACATCCACCCGCATGTCGAGCAGGCAAGTACTGTCAAAGCCGCTTACGCAATTACAGCCGCTTTGTTCGCCACCGTCGAGACCGGCATCAAGTGGCACTTCAGTATCAACGAGTTGGCATTAAAACCGACTGTGACTCTTCATCCCGGATTGGTCCTCTGGAAAACTGGAAGCATATCTGGAGTGGCGGTCCAAGCGAGGGCAGTTACAGCGACTTCGACTGTACCGTACACTGCGAGCCATAGAAAAGTGCAAGTCAAGTTCACTAAACACGATGTTCTCTTATACTCAAACACTACTACTTTGTTAGTACGTGCTGATCATGAATGTGTTTAATTTCTACTCTACATAGATTCGAGTAACCCGTCAGGCCCGCCAGAAAAAGGACGGAGGGATTGCATTTTGCTTCGCTGAGTTTGCTTCAGCTGAGAAGTGCTTAGTGGCCAAGCAGAAGCTTCACCTCAGTGACTTTAAAGGTGGCCAACTTCAAGTCAACATCGCGGGAGAGAAGGACAGAAAGGACAGGAAGCCAAGGACTTCTCTCAATCCTACCAGGTATAACAACTAGTGCTGCTCTTGATTCACCTTAGCCACCACATTGCTTGTACGATAACCCGATGAATATTTTGCCGAATCACTATGGCTATGGTGACCATAAAGGTTGCCTGTCGTTCGAGCTTGGCTTTTGATTATTACTGTAAAAAATGACAAATTTTCATGCAGGCCTCTTTTCCAGACTGTTTGTCTCAGGCGCTGTCAAACTCAAGATTTCTCAACTGCGGTCACAATTCCCCAAGGCCACCAACGTGCTGATTCCGTCCAGAAGCGCCAAGCACGGCAAAAAGTTTGCATTTGTGCAATTTTCCAGTCCTGGTGATGCCAAAGCTGCTTTTGATGCTGCAGCCGCCATCAAGAGAAAGAGTGACCTGCCTGCTGGTGAGGTTCCTTTGACTGTTCTCTACGCAAAGCTCAACCAGAAGGAGAAAAAGGTGATCAGTGAGGACTAGAGCATCCTAAATCATGCTTCTTTGTTGTACACACACGCTGTGCAGTGCATTATTACTTGGGATTCGGAAGTCTCAGCAGTATCCTTTTCATTTTGCAGAAAGCATCCAAGCGAGCGTCGAACTCTGAAGCAGAAAGCGAAGTGGTGACACCCAAGAAAAAAACTAAGGATAAAGGAAATGACAGCGCCAAGAATGCAAAGCAGGATTTTAAGGATGAAGAGGCTGAAGGTCCGCAGGGTGTCACAGAGGAAGATGAGGCTGAAGTCGGAGTGACCAGTGAAAATGAGGCGAGTGATGAGAAAAATGATAATTCCGAGGAGGCTGAGGAAGATAATTCTGAGGAGGCTGAAGAAGATAATTCTGAGGAAGCTGGGGAAGATAATTCTGAGGAGGCTGAGGAGGAAGAATTTGAGAATGACGAGGAATCAGATGATGAAGCTGAAGTGTCTGGGGAAGCGAGCTCAGATGAAGAAGAAGAGTCAAGTGCCAATGATGATGAGTAATAATTGCGATCAAAATCATTGTATCTGCAAATAGTGATCTCACGAGTACATGAATAGAAGGGCTAGGGTACCTTTTAGAATATTTTCAGAGCTGCTGAGTGACAATTTAAACAGATGAGTTGTGAACGAAAATAGTGGTCAATAAATGATTTCTAGAGACTTGACATTTGGATACAGCCTAAGTCGCATTAACGTGTCCTTTTGAAACTTTCAACTTTGATAAGTGTGGCCCTACTCGCCGACCGCACTCCCAAGACGATCTCAGATTTTCTGAAAGTCAACTTGTGGACTGTGCAAAGGGTCGCAAAGGCTTTATAAGACAAGGGAGGCCTGGGGAAGGCGTGGAACCTGCGAGGAGAAGGTCCTTCCTGGAGGAGATACGTACATTCCGCCCATGACGACGACCCGAGCATCTCCCACTGAAGCTTGGCCACCTTCATGAATATCTCCAAAAACACCATGGGAAAGGTCATCATCAATGAGGACCTCCGCCACAAGAGGTATGTTCTGTGGATCTGCCAGCAGCTCACGGGTCAAGAGGGTCTAGCGGTGCGAGTTGCTGCTTAGCTGTCTGAGGCACCTTGCCGCCGGAAGAATGCGCTTCTTCTCGGACGGAAAGAGCTTCACTGTAGAGCGAAAGGCAAACTGGAGAAATGATACGTGACTCCTGATCCTCGAGGGGTCCCCCTTCGTCGGAAGAAGTAAGTTCCCCACATAGGTCCACATCCTCTTCGTCTTTTCCAGCGAGGGTTACTACCTCAGCGGATCAGTGAACAAGGTGTGCCTGGCCGTTGTGAAGACTAAGGTAAAGTCTTGGATGGAGGAGACTGCCGAGGAGAAGAAGCACATCGTCCAGCAGGACGGCGCAGCAGCCCATTCATCACATTTCGTCCAGAACTGGCTCTCAGACAATCTTCAGATGTTTTGGTCAAAAGAGTTCTGGCCTCCCCCTTCACCAGATCTCAATCCCCTGGACCACTACGTCTACGTGTTGGAGAGGGACTCCAACAAGACTAGGAATCCCACCGAGGAGTCACTCAGGGCTGCCCCATAATGGAACCCTTGGCAGTCACCAACCTAGATCCTCAGCCTCTAGTCAAAGCTGGTGCAAGATTTGAGCACAGACTGGAAGCAGTGCTCGTGGCTATTATTTAGACTAGACAAAACAATTCAATCTCTTTCTGTGTGCTGTGTTTGGTGAGAGACTCCATTTGAAGACTTTCTTGTTACGTAGAATGAAGAAATAATCAGTTTTTGGATCCCCTCTCTGCCTTTAAAGTTTTAGAGACACATTAAATGAGTAAGTTAAGTCCACATTACAAATTTGCTTAGTCACCTTCTAGATGCTAAACTGCAACAATGTAGTCAACAGAAACTGAAAACAAAGTGTTCAGTTTGCCTTTTGCCCCCACAGCTTTCCACATCTGACGACCTTTTTCGAATATTGGCACTCAATTTTGCACTTTTCACTAACCTCAGTACTGGTGCCGAGTTATGAATTATTGATGTGCTCGTTCCTTACAATTCTTCGCCAACAGTGCACCCACGCACACTTGCGTATATTAAGTTGTAATGTTGGATCGACAAAGGTCGCTTGTTGGCTCGTCACATGTGCCTTAAAAGCCCTGATATCCATTAGGATTCGTACAAAGTCCACTCGGCCTTGAAAGCCTGAAACGGTCAACAATTGTAGTTTTTTATTCTTGTTCAGACACGCCCGCGGTGAGGCCTTAGCGTTGAATGGAGACTTCGCGCGAGGTCTCGTTGGACAAATCGAGCTGCAACTGCGGCGCGAGCATCTCGAGGCCCTCTCAGTCGGCATGCCCGGGAGAGTCCTGCTGCTATCAGTGCTTATGCATCAGAGGACGGTCTTAAGCACATAAGTAGTTTAACATGCAATTACGTTACTGCGTACACGAAACAAGTATTTTATACCAACAAATGAAAAATTTTGCATGTCTTGAGTTAAGGTATGGAATTAAAACGAAGCAAAGAAAATCGACCATGCATTTTCTTTAATTTTCGCTGACTGGCCCTTGGACAACGTCACCGTCAGAAGTGACTGCAGCCCAGTCCACCTCTTTGCCGTCTTCCAAGAATCCCGAGCGATGATCGGCACTCATAAAATCTGCCTCGTAATTCCGAGACCCGGACCCTCTGGACTGGGAGACCCGGCTTCTGTGCTTAGAGCGACCCTTGAAGGAGCGTATGGGAGGGAAACCCCAGCTTACTGCATCAGTGCCCCCCTCCTGGTCGTAGCAGACGACGCGGGTGATGTCATGCACTTCGGCTAAATTGATTGCAGCCATAACCATGTTGCGCGGGCGGGGGCACAAGCCTGTCGTGTAGGCTTTACGCAAACGTGGAAGGACGGAGAGACACATTTTCATCACGCTATACATGATCTCCCGTCCTTCGGAGGAGGCCTCGGCGAAGGTCACGATGTGACTGTATTGCGGGCAGCAGCCGACAATGATCAGTCGAAGTCTGCCACTGGGATGGTCTTCTTCCATACTTCTCAGGAAGTCGCGTTCTGCATGGGTGGTGACGCAGTGGTCTGCATCTCCTCTTCGTTCACCCACTGCGAGGCCGCGTACAAATGTCCAATCGGGGAGGTGTCCCTGTGGTCAGTATTCCAGCGAAACTGGGTCTAGGGATGAGCAGCTATAGCCGCATCATGACGTCTGACGCCGATTCTGACCGTGTTACCCTCACGGAGAAGATGACCTCGAGCGCCAAGTGGCCCGCACCCACGATTTGAAGTGCGTGGACGCTTCAGAGCACGCAGGATACCATCCTCCCTCGATCGCATCGCTTCCTTGGCATGCTGAAAGGTTTTTGCAGCCGAAGTCGTATGTGCGGGGGAAATTCGGACCAGCGGCCGGTCAAGCTTCTTGCGGAATCGGCATGCCCACAACAGTCATCAAGACATCAACCAGTGAAAGCAGGATGTATATTACCCTTAAGTGCCAGTCCGAAGCTGTCTTGAAAAATGGCAGCGGTGTACACACACGAAACCAAAGAGGGGGATCCCACTTGGGGATGCCTGCATTATGGGTGGGTCGTCCAAGCCTCGTGGACGTCGAGGGACGCTAGCGGGCCAACAACCCAACTCCCAAAGTCCGGACAAAAGTGATCCCGCTTGAAGCTGGCAAAGAAAACGATTGGGGACATGGAGTCGGCTGGAGTGTGGCAGCTGGTGACGCAGTCGGCCAATGTGGACTGCGGGAGTGTGAACAGCGTTGATAGCGACAAACTGGCGAATTGAGAGTCTGCATGCCTTCAACTTTGAGAAATTTAAGACGTGCAGAAGAAAAAGGAACTTTTCTCTGAGAAGTCAAAGAAATACGTATAGGACAGATGCATTGGACTGTCGACGGGTGAAATATGAACTTCAAGTACGTAGCCGAAAGTGAAAATCGTACGGGACCAGCGGCATCATTCAAAATGAAGAAGTGATGACTCTGCAGGGAACCACAAGAGGACACAGGAATCTAAACTTCCTCCGCAGATGTTTAAGTGTGAAGTCACAAAAGCCATAGATTAAAGGAAATCAAACTTTTAAAAGTTTAGTGTCTGTTTTGAGAAGGAAAGTCGTGATCAGCTTACTTGACTGCGCCTGCATTTAAGTGTTTATCTGGGTCAATGTTTCCGTCTGCCCCTGTATACACAAATTTGGTTTACAACTGTAAGGAGTTCTTGTGAAAAAAACAACAGTTTTTCACGAGCTTCAGTGATAAGCATTGCTGTGCTATATATTAACGACCCATGTTGCAGGACTGTATGTCCTCGACTTGGACTTGTAAGTAGTAATGGTGGACGAACGAGTTTTGGAGGACTTTGTTAAATACGGGCAATGCATGAAATCAGTCAACAAAACCAGTGGAGCTGTACTGTAATTGGATTTTGTGAATTTTGGCGGATTTCGAGGAAAGGGACATTTGTGCGGCATATTGAGTTACAATATATCCCTGTGGCACGTACATGTACAGGGACATATTCCGAAAATCGTGCATTCAATTAACAGCGCCATATTTTTTCGAATATTGTCCCACTTATTTAGCTCGATTGGGAAATATCTGTTTCACAATATGTCCCAGTTGCTCACCTCACACGGGGGTCAGAATCTGTATCATCCTTGGATGAGCATGCGAGTGACACAATGTGACAGTCAGGGACGACGATATTGATGGTGTTCTCGATGTTGACGGCGCTTTTGTCACTTATTCTCCTTTTTTGGTGAGGTTACGTAAAATATAATTTAACTAACACGAGCCACACAGTTATTCAGGGGGATGCAAATTGGGACATCTTTCCCTATTTCTTTGTTACCTTGACCTTTATGAGAGACAAAACTGGCATTTTTTCTCCAAAAAACCATGCGGAACCAAAAAACATACAGATCAATACAGAAACGCTATAAATCATGCATGAGGTGCATAAAAAGACCAAAGCATTCGAACACCGAACGTAATGTGCAAGTTTCCTCTATCTCTATGATCAGCCCTGGACAGCGATAACCCCTGATAATACATTGTGTGAGAAAGAAAGAGTTCGAATCTCTTCCTTGCCCCGGACCTTTGGCAATCGCAGGTGGCGCCATTGGTTTTCCTTCCGGTCGTCGTGTTTGCTCTGTCGCATTCGGTACACGCGGATCCTGGTTAAGGAGTGCAGTCATTGAAAGTTGCCACAGTTGCTCTCTCTTAGATGATGGTCAAAATCTGCATCGAGATCCAGAACGCGTCCATCAACGCGTCCTTCAGGCCCTGCAGATGGTGTGATGGTCACGCTGACTACGGAAGTTTTCCACACATTTCTCCTGGTCACAAAGTGAGCGTCATCGAATATAACAACAGATTCAGCAGGTTAGTCAGAGTTGCTGCCCGCGAAAAAAAGAGGGGAAGGAGCTGATACTTTTTAACCGTCTTCCACGACCAAGATCATCATGTCCGACGACGCCCAGAAGCGGCCCATTGAGGGGGACGAAACAGGAAACGACGTCAAGAAGAGCAAGGTTGGTCCAGCTTTCAAAAGGCCAGTGAAAGTGCGGGGTAAAAATCAGTTTTTTGTTCCAGTCGGATCCCCCCGGCGTCCTCCTCTTCTCTGGCGCCACCGACTGGTCCGATGTGGGCCGAAAGGGAGGCGCCAACTTGGCGCGCAGTCCCAACACCAAGTGGCGTCCGGTCCGCCTAGCGGCGCTCGAAGGCATAGACATCCGCTCCGTCATCTCTGGCCCGACTTCGGTGCACTGCGTGGCGCTGACCGCCGACGGGAAAGTGTATACCTGGGGTCGCAATGAGCGAGGGCAACTCGGTCTTGGCCACGCAAAGGACAGGAAGTGCCCGACCCTTGTCGAGGAGCTCAAGGATAAAAACGTGGTGGGCGCCGCTACCGGGAGGCACCACACGCTCTTCCTCACCGGTAAGTTGAAATTACGATTTAAGAGTTAAAAAGTATATGGTGAACGATTGGTCTGTCTACTTTCCTTTCATTTTTTATTCCACTCACTCACTCTCTCTCTCTCACTTTCAGAGGATGGCGAAGTTTACGCCTGCGGGGACAATAGGTCGGGTCAGGTCGTTGGCGGCCCTAAGGAGGTGACAGTCACGAAACCCTCGCAGGTCAGTTCAATAAGGCCGTAATAGATGAAAACACAAGTCACAAGGACGGCATTGACGTCGCTTTCAGGTCACTTACGCCGGCGCTCCGGCGAAGCGCGTTGCGTGCGGCGCCGAATTCAGCGTCCTCTTGGACACCGATGGAATAGTCTGGGCTTGGGGGCACCCCGAGCACGGACAGTTGGGGAACAACACTGAAGGGAGCTTCTTGGAGAAGGCTGGAAAGGTAAAAATAAAAAAAGCAATGAAGAGGTTTTCTCGAAATTTCAGCCAATATAGCCTAATGTCTTTTCTTCAGGTGACCTTTGACTTCGTGTACTCGCCGGCCAAAGTGAACACGTTCGTCGAGAAAGATACCAGGGCCAAGACGGTGGTGCCTGTGCTGGGCGTCAACGTGAAGGAGATCGCCTGCGGGCAGAATCATTGCGTATGTCACATTTTCTTTTTTAAATGTACGTCTCAGGTTAGGTTTAGATCGAAGCTCCATACCTGAACCTGTGCCTTTCTACCAAGCTTTTGGTATCAACAGCGATAGCCGACCAACCTTCGTGGTCCATTATGCTCATGCTCCTTATACTCAGGTCGCCGTCGACAGCAAGAACCGCGCCTTTAGCTGGGGCTTTGGGGGCTATGGTCGCCTCGGGCACTCGGAGACTGGCAACGAGATGGTTCCTCGCCTGATCAAGTTCTTCGATGGCCCAAGGCGCGGCGTGGTACGCGTTTCGGCAGGAGGCCAGTTCAATCTGGCAGTAGCCGAAATCCCCGGCACCACGTACATGTGGGGTCAATACTGCACCACGAAGGAAGCCAACATGTACCCGAAGCCGATCCCGGACCTCTCGGGCTGGATGGACGTACGATCAATTGGATGCAGCGGAAAGGGGTGGGTGGTCTCGGCCGACGACTCGGTCATCGCCGCATGCCCAAGTCCTTGCTACGGAGAATTGGTGAGTGCCTAGTATGATCAATGACACTGACTGGTCCCAGCGCGTAAATGCTACAATAACTATGCGTAGGCCTGTGGCGAAAACAAGAAGTCGTCTGCGTCTCCGGTAGAGGTGAAGACGTTGTCAGACATCTACGTCGAGCAGGTCGCAATGGGGGTCGCTCATAGCCTCTTCCTGGCAAAGCCCATGGATGAGAAACAGAAGAAGAAGCTGGAGTCCATGGAGTTGCTGGATCAGAAGGACCAAGATGACTGATGATACAACTTTGACGGGGGTCTCAAACACAGTATAAACATTATTTTTACTTAAGAAGACAAGGACATCTGCTTGGAATGGTACATTTGGCAGAAGACGCTATTGCTCCAAAGTTGTACTGTATGTGCTCACCAAAATATGTGGTCTTGTACGTAAAGAGGAGGTTCGGTTTGTGGCATGTAATGTGTATATATTTTTTGTAAGCTTTTTGGTGCTTCTGTCTTTTACTCAAACCATCAGGGAGCTTAAAGGCACGTTACATTGTGCACATCCCCTGAGTGCATTAACTGAAGGCACGTTTTACGTCCTTTGTAGAGCTTCAAGAGGGAAGAGACCAAATCTCGCCATCTTCCTCATTAGCTTGGTCTGCACTGGATGCTGGGCTCTTCCATGTCCTCGTCTGTGGCGCTGCTGCTTGCTACTGGGACGTCGTAACCGATGTTCATCAGTATCGTCTCGATTGGATCGGCTCGCATCCTTCTCTGGTTGGCGCTCGAGACTGCGTCGAAGTCACGCACCTCACGCTCGTTGTTGCAACCAGACTAAAGCCGTGAAAAGTTAGGATGCAATTAGCGGCTAGCGGGTTAGCAAAGTCGTCAACTCTTCTCACAGTTTTTCCCTAAATAGTTTGCATATCTTTGTCTACTACCTGTACCGATAAAACGCAGTTGTTGGATGCTACCAAGGTGCACTATTGAAAATACCTCCGGAAACGGAGCCCAGAGTCTGACGACGTCATCGATACCGCTTGACGCGAGCAGGCACGTGTGCGGGTGTCCTTGGAGACAGTTCACGATTGAATCGTCTCCCTCCAGGATACGAACGATGTTGGACGTCGACTTCTCCCAAATGAAGAATTTTCCGTCGTCGGAGCCCGCGGCAATGAATTCGCCATCTCTGAAGAAAATTGATATCAGCTCAGGAAGCCGATAAAAAGAAGGACCTAAAATCTAGCTACCTGCCGAAAAACGACGCCTCCTTGATATCCGTCGTTGTATTGCAATGACCACAGAAAGACTGCTCGAAGTCGACGGCAGAGTCCACGTCCTCCTGGGAGACGTTCTTTGGAATTCCTCGACCTGGGCAAAAGTCACTTGAAGTGACCTCGGTTATGACTAGTTTGATCGCACTGAATCTGCACCTCTGAGGAAAAACTTGTCTCTATCATCATCCATGTCCTCGTCAGTGACGCCTCTGGCCTTTTCTGACAGCTTAGTCTCGATATCCGACTCCAGGGAAGAAATGAAGCTGGAATCCGAATGCTCGGGAAAGTTCTCTTTGAACTCCTGAAGGAGCTTCTTGGCTTTGTCCGGAAAATCCAAGGAGACGAGGCACTGGACAAGTCTGCAAGAAATATGTTGAAATAGGCGTTTTTTCTTTTCTTCCATGGCTTTTGGTCTCAAGACTTGCCTCAGGTGAGCCTTTACATAAGAGCGATCCAAAGTCACAGCCTGCTTGCAGTCTCTCAACGCAGAGTATGCATCACCGTCCCTGAGGATAACGTATCCATTGCAAGAAAGATGACGACTGGGACATCAAGGAATGGAGACTCACCAGTTTCGTTTGAGAAGAGCCGCTGCTCTGTTAGAAAACAACACCGGATGTGAGCATTTCGTCAGGGCCTTATTGTAGAAGTAGATTGCTCGAGAGAAGTTCTTAGCATTATACTCCGAGTTAGCCTGGAGGGAATGAGTTAGTGACTGTACAGTCAGGTTTGGCGAGCAATGCTTCTACCTTTTCCTTCAGTTCCAGAGTCTGGGCTGAGAATTTGGGCAATTCGCAAGTCTCCGCAGCAACTACACAGAGGATCTCGGTGTGGGTCATATTGATGAGAAAGAAGAATCTGCTGTTACCTTTTTCCGTGAGGTTGCCTTTCGTACTCAGAAGGGACATTCTGGGGGAGACGACGGAGAACAAATAGATCTGCTCTCCGCCCATGTTGACTAGAAGGTCGTCCCCGTCGGGAGAAAACGTGACATACGTCGACGTTACCTGGCGAGATTTTCCTCGCCGGTGGCGAGATTCCAGGGGCAAATGACCTATGCATACAGGCGATCACATCGGTGTGACGTAGGTCGATCACCACGACCTCATGTGTAAAAGATTCGAGACTGTACCTGCCACGAAATGCTGCACCTTGTACTTTTCCGCCCCCTGCTGCAGGCAAAAGTGCCGGTAGGAACTGGCGAGATATCTGTTGCGGTCGAAGCTGGCCTGGAACGACGCCAACTCTGGCGGGAACTGAAATATCCATTGGCATCAATGCAGACTCACTCTACAAGAACCTAAAGCTTCGCTTGACTCACCTTTGAGGCTTTCATGAATCTCCGATCGTAAAGTCTGATAAATTCGTCGTTAGCGCCCACAGCCATGAGGTTTGTCCTAGTTGGGTTGATGGCGAGACACTTGGCCTCTGCCTGCTCTCCCAATGCGGCGTTCAGGTTCACAAGAATGTTCGGGCATTTTTCGTCGGCTCGGATGTCGATTTGCCTGCAACCACAATCCTTATGAATACTACAGGCACACCCACAAGTTCTTCGCAGGGACCACTATTAGCCCTCCCCAAATCTTACAGGACGAGGCCGTCTTCGGCGGCTGACCAGATGAGGTGCGGCGCATCCCTGGCCACTTCAATTCGCTTTACCCGACTGAAGTGGCTGGTGTAGACATGAAGGCTGTCGCCAGACACGAGGTCATGCAATTCCACGCGGGAGTCGGCGGCGCCGGAGGCCACCAGGGTGTCATTGCTCTCCGGCAGAAACTGGAAAGACGTACGTTTAAATGAAATACGAACATGGCTTTTGATCATAGCTATAGGCTGGCTAGCAAAAGGCCCTGCCAAAGACTCATTTACACTACAGTATGAAGTAGACCAAGATCCATCCATCACCTCAAGGAAAATGGCGCATAATCTAGACGAGCACTAATCTTTCGTCACCTCCTCAAGAGCAGAAGAGCCCGAGAATCAAACATTGATTTTTTCTTAGTCCTCTGAGCTTTCTTCATGACGACGTTGAAATTCCTTGTCATTATTCTGCTTTCATGAGTCTTGAATGGACCATACAAGTATAAAGTAAGAGGCAGTTTGCCCGAGGTGGTCCGACCTTTGCCGAGAAGATGTTTCCTGTGTGATTAGTGTCGATGGTCTGCCTCGGCCTTCCCCGGAGAGCGTCCCAAACAATCAGTCGCCGGTCGTCTGATCCAGAAAGCAGGAGCCTAGGAGAGAAAAAGGAACCTCACGCAAATCTGTCCCGGCTTCCAGGTCTCGACTCAACGCCACTCACTCTCCCGACTGGTTCCACTGTATACAGTTGACGCATCCGCGGTGGCCCCTCAACTCGGCCGTCATGCCCAGACGCTCCACCATGAACTTTGCGACATGGTAACGACGATGGAAGGCGGACTCGGACACTTCCTGGAAATGAGTGTGGGTCCCTCTGTAATAAGTGGTTCTGGGGAGCAGGTCTGGGATCCTCCTAATGACGTCATGGTACGTAGTGTGATCCTTCCTCACCACCACTGTTCCTCACTCAACTTAGCAAGCGTGGTATCTCACATCTCTTATTACAATGATCTTCTATCTGATTTTAAAAAGTGCGAGGGCCTTATTTACGTGTGAATGTGTCTGTCCGCGGCCGATTTCCAGCTTTTGAGCGGCCGATTTGAGCGCGCAGTGCATGATGAGCGCCCTTGGCCCTCATGCATGTACCGACTCCAACGAAGTCGGTAGCACGTAAGCGATAGTAGACTCTAAGATGAACTGATCTCCTTACTAACAGTAGTAGTAGTAGCATAGTAGCACCAGCATGGGGTACCTTCCAACGACATTCTGAGGCAGTAGAGGGCACAAAAATGTGTACAAGCCAACCATCGAGAGACCTGGGACTTTGCATACAAGTAGATTTTGTAACACCAAGCAAATTTTACCGAAGACTTCAAAAGGGAGGTTTCTTAGCAAATTTCTCATTTTTTTTAAGAAGAGCTCAAATTTTCACTGAAAATTGTGACATCTGATTATTGCTTTTGAGCTTGACATCGAGACCTCCGAGTCATCTTTATAAAGAAATGAAAAAAGAATGAAAGTTTATCTCAAGAAATTTTGTTGAAGTCATTATCAAAAAAAGGGGGTGAGTTAAATCTTTTCACAATTTTGTGACATGACAGCCCCACACGATATCTCTTTGTAAGCTTGGTCCTATCATCACGCACCCTTTTGGTTAAAAAACTATTTTCTGTTAAGCACTGCGCCTCTTTCTCTTCTTCAGCTTCTTCTAATCTCTGTCTGCACTGTTCTAAATCTATCCATCTATCTGCAGTGTGCGGAAATTTAAATGCCCCTCTTATTTAAGCACGGATAACTTGGAAACCCTTTGTCAGATCGAGTCGTCCTTTCAACACGGCATAGAACTGGTTTCTACCAACAACTTCTATTAAGAACACTTGCTGTAACTCGTGCGAGAACGATGGCAGAGGCCCGGAGACATAGGGTCCTCGATTTCAGCTACGCCGAAGATTGGGTTCCAAGCCATAACCTCAAGGTCACTCAGAATTGGCTCCGGGAGAATTTCTCTTCATTCTGGGACACCAACATGTGGCCACCATCACCTCCAGACTAAATTTGTCTCTCAATCCTTTGGCTTATTCAATCTGGGGCACTGTGGAGGCCAGGGTCTGCCGCACCCCCTACCTGCCTGTCAGTGCTCTGAAGACTGCCGTGGACACAGAGTGGGCCAACATGAGTGAGGACTTTATCAGAAGGGTTTGCTCTGGGTTCAGGCCCCGTGTGGAAAAGTGCATTGCTGCAGAGGGAGGTCATTTCGAAAAATAGAAGGTAATACAACCCTTTCTTTGCTCTGAAAAGCCTTTTTTGCCAGCTGAATCTTTAACCGCATGAGGTCGTCCAACGTGATCCGGATTGAAGGAGGGGGATTTGAATTTCCTCACACTGTATGCAAAGCGCTGGGACTTTATGTACTGTGTGTGTGTGTATCTGTCTGCCAGGCTATGGACGCCCCAACCGCTGCACCGATCGTCACCAAGTTGATCAGCAGACGCTATACATATCACAAGCTCAAAAGCGATCGCATCGCACCTTAGGTCTGAGGCTGTTTTGAAGCCAAAACTGAGGTTGCATTTACTGCATGCAGTATCAGTATGTATCAGTAGCTATCCATGGCAAGAGGAGCGGAGAGAAGGTCAGTAGGGGTGGACATTGAGCCAGGAAAATCAGGCAAGCCAAACTGTGGCTCGACCCGTGGACTGATGGCCCGTTGCTATCAGTAACCTGGGTAGACGAGAAGGAGAGTGTCCGGATCAGCCAATTTCAAAAGAAAAAACCAAAATGGATCTTGATCGAGACCTGGAGATCAGCTTTGAGGGCGACATCCGCGTCGAGTCGAGGCAAGACCAGCTTCATGTTGAGCGCCAAGCGCGTGTTGAGCAAGGGCCGAGTCCACTGGTAGGCGGGACTGCGGAGAGCCCTGAGCGACACCGGGTACCTCTGCTAGTCTTCTAATATGTGAAGCACAAGGGCCGCACGCACGCGTGCCTGCCTGTCCGCGGCCCATTTCCAGCTTGTGGGCAGCCGACTAGAACATAGAACGCTTCGTGAGCGCGGAGAGCATGATGGGCCCCAAGCATGTGGTGTGAGACACAGACAGACGGACAGACACACAAACGCACGCGCATAGCGTTTTATATTTTTGCCATTCATTCTACCCAACGACGAGGGGAGCGCCAAAGCCTAGTCATACAAATGGTGTGGTCTCTCCATGTTAATTGAACAGTGGTAAGACAGGTGATAGGTCCGATATTTGAGTGAGGTGGTGTCGCAATGAGGAACGGGTATGGCGGCGAGGGTCGCGTCACCTGGGGGTCATCGGTGGTCCTTACCTGCACCTCTCGGCGCCTAAGATCGTCTAACATCATGTTTATTCTAGTGCGTCCTCTCAGACCAAGGACATCGGAGGCATTTTGGAGACGAGGTCGAGGATGACGTGGGGCGAGATCCAGCCCAAATGGAAGACAACGGGGTTGGATGACAGTCCAGGGTCCTCGAGAAGTCACAAGTGCTGAGTCTGTAAGCTAGAGATGCACAACGAGCGGGCCCGAGAACAGTTTGGCCGGTTTGATAAACAGGCTAGGATCAGTTCGGCTCTTCTCTGCTCGAAGGTTGGTTCTATAGGTCTAGAGCGAGATTTTGAGGCCTAAATGCTCGACCCCATCGGGGTCCCCCTTGGTAGGCTCGAAGCTCGGCTTGAAGGAGCTCAGTGTATCTGCCTACGACACAATGCAGTGCGGTGCACATCGGGTTGGATCGGAGGTGAAAATCTGGTGCTGGTCACGTTTGCCGATGCCACCAACATTGACCAAAATTCACCCAAAGCATTGAAGATTAACGCTTCTGACGTAACGGAAACTTGGTCACTTTGGTCACATTTGAACAGATCGTTCCAAAACACGCCCAAAGCTGCCATCCTCTGCTTACTTAGATCTATTTGAGCCAAAAATGAGGCCAGGGGAGGGCAACAAGAAGGGAGAAATGAGCAGGAGGAGCCACATACAGAACATGGACACGTATGCGGACTTAAAAAGGAAGGTCGCGCTTTCTCAACTCAGACAGGTCTCAAACTCTGCAAAAAAAACCCGCTTCTGAGCGAACTCTTTGCAAATCTTGCCATTCGGCTATCTAGCAAGGGTGGCAACTCTGCTCGCGACTGCCAAATTGCGCCGCTTTTTCAAAAACAGAACAAAACAGTGACTGAATCTGTTTAGTGTAGTTGAAGTTGGCTTAGTTCTGAAAAATAGAAGGAAAGGATACCTTCCAGACCTACTTCTGCCTTCCCCGCCATGAAGTTCGTGATCCCGTTGCGGCGCGAGGATCTCCTGAGGCCGTCGGACGAGGAGGACGAGTACTGGGTGCGGTCCGTGCTCTCTGTCAGGGAGTTGCTTATAAAGCTAAAGGTGAATCCCAGTTCTAAAAGTTTTTCTGCCGCTTCAAAAACCTCTCCCTTTTCAGGACTGCGACCTCGCCGTCCGTCGCTCAGGCTGCGATTTTGTGCTGGATGGAGGCTTCGACGCGCTCTACTCGGTCCTGGCTCATGCCCGTACGGATATTTCACCGGAATGTCTGGAAACCGCTTTTGGGATCCTGGTGAACTCGCTAGCCGACCTAGAGAGCAAGTTGGATCATCTTCTCATTCACGGTGAGCAGTTTCTTTGAGGTCTACAGTCTACACCAAAAGTAACGCGTATAGCGATGTACAATATGCTTCAAATGGCGCACGGACTCTTTACCGTACGCTACTTTTTGTAAAGACAATACTAAAGGTACTATCTTGGATTCATTCAATGGCGATCCTTCTTTTCCATAGAAATCCAAACGACTTCGGCCCCGGAGAAGGAAAGGTGGCTAAACATGACGAAGATGTTGGTGTACTTGTTGTGCCAGTTAATGGAGGTTTTGGAGTCGAAGGACACGTCAAACTCTCAGAGCAAACTGGTTGTTCGGGGTGGGGGAAGACGCGGGGCTAAGAAATCAAGTTGTATTGCGCCCGACGTCTGGACTTTCACAACGGAGTTGAAGCTCACGGCCGTCACAAAGCTTTATCAGCTCGCCAACCACAACCTGACCCTGCTGTTCGACCCTCCAGTGGTGGAAGAGGACTTTGTGAACACTATTGCCAACAGCCTTTTTCGCCTGCTAGAGAATCAATCCATGGGCCTGCAACGATGGCGCGACCTCCGACTCTCCATCTTTCAGCTGCTGGGAGTGTTGAACTACCGGTATGGCTACGGACTCTCGTGCCGTCTGAAAACAGTCCAGAGTCTTCGCCACTTTGAACACCTCGCCCAACCTCTCGCCGAGGCTGTCGATCTATTCACCAAAGAGTACTCTTGCCACTCTATGATCATAGAAATTGTTCGCGACTTGGCCAAGATACCGGCTGCTGATCTTCAACGCGATACCTCTGGTACTCGGGCCTTCGCGACGTTCCTTACAGAACTTGCAGAGCGTCAGCCGACCAGGATGAAGTCTTGCCTCAGCTTGCTCATGGTCCACCTGGACGAAGAGAATTACAGCATGCGCAAGTGTGTTCTGGCTGTCTTCGGGGAGATCGTCTTACGCGAGTTCAATGGCATACACGAGGCTCTCGATTCCGCCGCAAAGGACACTAGAGACCAGCTCCTTGACTGCTTGGAGGACCACGTTCATGACGCCCATGCGCACGTGCGTTCCAGCGTGCTACAGGTGAGTTTTTTCATTTTGACATTAGTTGATGACAGTCTCCATACCCTTGTTTTAGGTTTGGGGGAAGCTGTGCTTGTTGCAGAAGACGATTCCATTGAACCGTCAGCACCGCTTGTTGCGCTTGGTGATCGGCCGCTTGCAGGATAAGTCCTCCAACGTGCGCAAGCAGGCCGTTCAGCTGCTCACCACGCTACTTCAGTGCAATCCGTTCTCGGCAAAGATATCCGTCGAGGAGTTGAAGCAGGAGCTGGAGAAAGAGAAGGAGACGTTGCGGCAACTCCAACCTCAACCAGAGGCAGAGGCCTCAGATAAACTAAAGGAGTGGGAGGTCATAGAAAAAGAAGTGCAGGAGGACATTGCTGACAAAGAATCGGGCAGTGACGAAGATGTCACTGCCGACAACAACGAGGAGCAGGTGTGGGAGAATGCGACTGCGAACGAAGTGGTGCACCGATTGCTTCACTTGATGGAGAAGAAAAAGTACGCGCGCGCATTGGCACTCCTCCGGTCGGCCAGAAAAGCATTTCCCGACACTCAACTGTTTGGCGCAGAAGACGTGGATTCTATATCTGCTCTCAAAGCCGTGTTCTTGGCTGCAAACGCTGCTTTAGAAGAAGCAAACGCCAATGAAGAAGCAAACAGTGAATTACAGAAGCAGCAGGTCCTGGTGGATTACTTGACCGATTCTGTCGCGTTTGCCGAGTCAATGAACTACGCCCTTCCAACCATCTGCACTCTCTTGCGCTCTAAGCAGTCAAGCGATATCCTCGAGGCCATTAACTTCTTCGTATCTGCGTTCGAGTTCGGCTTCGTCAAGGCGATGTTGGGAATTAGGCAAATGCTCACTCTTGTCTGGACGAGGGAACAGGTGGTCAAGGAGGCTGTAGTGAACGCCTACAAGAAGTTGTACATCGATTCAGGTGCAGCTTTTTAACTGAGAAAGTGCAAGTTTTTACAAAATGTGTCCACTTTCCAGATGAGAATGAGTCCGTGAAGGCTGCTTCCATTGCGCGCAACTTCATAGCCCTGGTGAGCACCGCCACCATAGGCGAGCTAGACTCACTAGAGGAACTTGTCTGCATGCTCGTCAATTCAGGTGACATAGAAAAACCTTGCTTCAAGGTAGGGAAAATTAAGCCACTGCAGAAAGGATACCCCTTTGCATAACTCTTGTTCTCTACCAGGTTTTGTGGCAGCATTTCACCAAGCCTGGAACTGCAGACGAGTCGAGGTGCGCGCTGGTACTGCTGGGAATGATCGCCAGTGCACAACCTATCGTCATAACGTCTAACATGGATCTGATCATCCGCACGGCCCTGGTTGAACGAGGTCGCACCGACTTTCGCTTGGCGCACGACGCATGCGCCGCCTTGGTTAAGGTCGCCATCGCCAATCGAGGAGGCAGCAATTCCCCAAACGCACCTCTGAAGTTTCCGCGGGACCACGAGCTCTTCAAAGGCGTCACAGATTTAGTAGTGGAGGGCATCACGTAAGCGGACTTTTTCATTGTTTAAGCTAAGCTATAGGTTACTTCTTAGTCTCGGCTATTGCATTAAGAATGTGTTTACCTCCCAAACATGCAGAGATCGTGGTTCCAACTTTTATGTGCCCATGTCTCAAAACGCAATGTCTGTGGTGTATCAGTTCTCCGAAAACCCTGATGTGTTGTGCGGAACGATGCTCAAGCAGATTTGTGAGCAACTGCTGAAGAACAAAGAAGAACAGGGGGATACCAAGTTGGACACGATGCTGGTGACGAGGCTGGTCAGCTTGGTAGGTAATTTGGCCATTTGCCAGCTCAACCACCTCGACGTCAATATCTTGACTGAGCTGAAACGTAGGCAGATGCTCAGGGAAAAGAAGAAGGAGAACACCATGAATCGTAGGAGGTCCTCTATGGCTAAGCGACGGAGCCGACAGCAGCAAGGAGGTGTGTATATTTACGTGGTCTAATACGCATGTACCAAGGCTCATTTGCACCAACGGATCTTCGTCACACGTCACACGTTTGACACCTAACTATAGCCACATGAATCCTGGCCATCAGACTCGTGCGTGACGAATATCCGTCGCGTCTGTGTGAGGACTGCCGAAGATGTCATTTGGTACGAATTTGCGATAAAATGATTGCAGGAGAAGACATGGAAGACATGGAATGTATTGGCGCAGAAGCCGACGACGCCGAAGTTGAATATATTCGTGATGTCTGCGAAAACGAGCTGGTGGGCGGAACGGGCAACCTCCTAGACACCTTTGCTCCACTTGTACTTCATCTTTGCAAGAATCCGTCAAGGTACCCTACAAATACCTGTACACTGCAGTTGTGTCTGGCAATGGAGGCGACTGCGTACCATTCTAACTCTTGTTCAATGACTGTTAGCTATTGTCAGTACAATGTGTCAGATGAACATGAATGAGTTCTTGTAGGTATAAGGATCCGAAGATGAGGATTGCGGCAAGCCTTTCTTTGGCCAAACTGATGTTGTTGTCGTCCAAGTTTTGCGAGGAGCACCTCCAGTTGCTTTTTACTCTTATGGAAAAGAGCGAGGAACCCGTGCTGAGGGCGAATCTCATTGTGGCGTGTGGGGATCTCTCCTCCAGGTACGTACGCAACATAACTATTCTCTACTCTTTAACGGTCCACACGTCCACCATGCACTTCCTTAGGTTCCCCAATGTCCTGGAACCTTGGACTCCGAACATGTATGGTCGGCTCCGAGATACCTCTCAGCTTGTACGAAGCAACACTCTCACAGTGCTCACCCACCTCATCCTCAACGACATGATCAAAGTGAAGGGCCAGATCTCTGATATCGCCCTGTGCGTAGCAGATGACAACGAAAAGATCGCCGGGCTCTCCAAGAACTTCTTTTCAGAGCTTGCCAGGAAAGGCAACTCTCTATACAACGTTATGCCGGACATCATCTCAAGACTGTCAAGTCTAAACAGCGGCGTTGCAGAAGAGAAATTTAGGCAAGTCATAGCCATTTGACTTCTTTTGCCTGCAAGTGCAGTTTGACATGAGCTTCAAACATGTGCGTGTACTTCAAATGTCCGGTGACGATTATCTCTGGACAAGCACTCGGGCACTTCGAGCATCTCTTAGTTACGGGAGTAATACGAACGCGCAACTTCACCTCAAAGATTCTTTTCTTCGTTTTTCAGGTCTATCATGGACTACATCGTTGCGTTGATCGAGAAGGATAAGCACCTGGAGTCGCTCGTGGAGAAGCTTTGTCATCGCTTCCAAGCCACTTCCTCCCATCGTCAGTGGAGAGACCTTTCTTACTGCCTCTCGCTCTTCCCATCCTTCAGCGAAAAGGCCATCAAGAAGCTGATTGAAAACTTCAGCTGCTTCTCAGACAAGTTGCACGACGACGCAGTTCACGCAGCATTCAGCGGAATCATTGTGCAGGCGAGAAAAAACATCAAGATCGAGGCCAGAGCCGGCACAGTCGACGAACTAGACGACATGATGGCCAAAGCCAGAGAGAAATGTCTAGACGACCACAAGGCCACAACCAGAGCTGAGAGAGCTGCTAAAAAGGCAGTGGTCGTAGATGAGGAGGGTGACGAACCCGCGTAAATATCCTATGAGTTTCGACGGGACTCAACACATATGCCAAGCATAAAAATACTACAGTAGTAATAGCTCTAAACTTTAAAGGCTTTTGGTTTGCCTGGAAATTTTGCCCTGTAGCAGAATTCGCTAAGTCTACAAGAATACTTCGATTCTCATCTACATGCCTGTATTTCAAACATAGGGGTCAAACAAGCAGGCGCTCATCAAGCAAATGCGACAATCAATACACATCAGGGAAGGTATGGAGGGGGGACTGTGGATTGGCAGTTTAAATCAGAACATGGGGGGGATTCTTCTCATCTCTCCAGCTACCAACTCCGCTGCCGCATTAAATTCCAAAGTTTGTACAGTCTATATAAAAGCCACACATTCAACATCGAGTAGCACCTAGAATTCGTCCGATAATTTGCATTTACTCTACTTCATTCGCGGTCTCTCTCGCACACTGAACTAAGTGCATACATATGTACGTCGTCCTACATGTATACAACATCTGTCCGACTTTGTACACTGCCTGTGTGCGATAAAGCTTGAAAAATTCGTCTCCCACTAGCACCACTTACGCAATTCTACTTGAGTAGTGTACGTCTGAACCGGCGAAACCTAAATACACGCTTGGAATGTCGACAGTGAAAATCCTAATACAGTTAGTTGGTAGTGACTCGCCAAATCATAAGTAGTAGCACCTTCTTGACTGAATTCGATTCAGTTGTCGTCGTCTTCCGTCCAGTTTTTCTTGTTTTCTCTCGCTGGCTGCCGCAAATTCTCACGGGATCTATTGCTCTTGGAGTAGGTTAAAAAGTCGCGTTGTACGTAGCTTAGTTCATCGGCATCACGTTGAAAAATATCGCATTCTCGTCGTTGATTCTTCTCTCTCAAGTGACTTTTTGGGTGAGCATCCTTGAGCTGACGATTTGTGCGAGGATGAGCAGAAGCAGCAGCCAGCAACACTCGCTTTTTCTGTTAGCGTGGTTGATCTCCAGGTATGCGGAGGCCGTTGCCTGGCCTAGCACGTTGCCCGCGATACACGTGTAGAGGCCTTCGTCGTGAGCCTTCACGTCTCTGATGATGTGCACGTGTGGATCACCCGAGGAGGAGGCAGTCTGGAAATGCATGCAAGTACATAAGTACAGAACGTACTGCCTCGGCCCGTGCAGGTAGATCCCACCTTGATTAGTTTCTCTGTTCCGTTGTCCATCTCGTGGTACCACTCGATGTACGACACGATGCAGGACATGTCGACCTGGCACTTGAAAGTCGCCGACTGGCCAGGCTTGGCAGTCACGTTGTTCATTATGTTCTGAATGTTGGGCTTCCCGCATGTTTTGACTACAATGAAGAGAGCATCGCAATGATCAGTCGGACAAGTTATCGCCGCATCAGCGTATTTGTCTTGAGCGCGAAAAGAAAACAACTGACAAGGCTCGGCTTAGATCGTTTGGATCGTACAGCAAGTGGCACTCGTCAATTTGTGGAGCTTCGTTACTGTCATGGGTCTATGCTTATGATGCGTTTGGGACTGGAATAGAGAAGTTGCAGCAAAGGTTTGCAACTGTCAGGTGTGTCAGCATTCTTACTGTACTATGGTGGCGTACTGAAGTCTATTGTGCTGTAATGTACTGCAATGTACTGTCCTGCACTGTGCTACTATAGAGCAGTGTTTCTGCTGCACTCGCAAGTACACATTCGTCATCCATGAGCAGAAAGCCATGACGGATTAGTCATCCTTTGCGAGAACAATGTCATGAAACTAAGGGACCAAGAGAGTGTAATATAAGCTGACGGTTCTTACTGCGTAACAACTTGTCGATGCCGAGAGATCCGAGCTGGGCGAAGGTGCCCGCCACCAGCACCACCAAGATCTGACACAATGCGAGGCAAAAGTCTCTCATGTTGAGCCACATTTTCATGGTCTTCACTTTTCTTCAACCAGGCATCTTTCTTCCATACAGATTGGGGTGTGGATGAGATGTACACCAGGACTAAGATGGCAGACACTGATGCCAAGGCAAAGCCACGGGCTCTTAAACGCTCTCTCACACACACTCACTCTCTCTCTCTTGGCAAGAGGCGAAGAAGACTCTCTCCTTAGCGCTGCCAGAGGACACAGGGACCACGAAAGTGGAATCCTCCTCGGATTCAAGTTGCTTCGGACTTTGCTCTGGGAAAATAATCGACGATCCTGACCTTATCCGTACTCAGTTAACATGAACAGCTGAGAAGACTCATTGTCGATCACACTTCTAGAAGCAACTGTGAAGTCCTTCCTACGGTCCCAGGACACTTTTTTAGTGCAGTGGCAACCGACGGAAGGGCCTCATCTCTAGAGAAAGCACGGACAGAAGAATCGATCTGTCCTCTCTCTCTCTCTTCCCATGGTTTTGGAGCCTCAGGCTGGGCTGGGCTTTCTCGTGTGCTCTTTCTCGACTAAATAGGTCTCTCTTGGGCAAGACAGAGAGAAGAAAGGCCTACTCCAACTCTGGCCTCGCCCGTTTCTTCTCCTCGCTCCGCTAGAGATGAGTGAGCGCGCCACTGATTCGTTTCGGAGTGGCGCCCAAGAGGAGAAAGCCAAGGCTTTAAGCCTGCCCAAGCCCAAGCTGCACTACCCCGTGTACTTCAGACGGACGTATTTACTGGGGGCTATGTACATACAGTGTATAATACACTACTACTTGTAATAATACTCGCGCGCGCACGGGGAGAGGGGGCAGAGAGCACACCCAACCCCGCTGCCAACATTTTTCTTGCTTTCTGGCGCGTGAGCGCGCCTAAGGCGCGCGCGAACAACACGGGCTCGTGGCCCGCGGCTCGCTCGTGGGGCGGGGATGAAGTTATGCGATCGCAGTTGTATGTCACGACGATGAGACAAGCAACTTGCTGGGTGGAAATGTGATGTGCGTATGTAGGTGAGGTGTCGGCGAACGAGTCAGAGTGGAGGAAGAGGAGGACGGCGACGACGGCGACGACGGCGAAGATGGGGGACATGAAAAAAATATGAGGAGTCACGTGAAAGCAGTGGACGGACGACGCCGGCGCAATTAGCCATTGATTGAAGCATGTAGCATTTATTACAAAGGGCTTTATGACCGTCACGAATACTGCTCTCAGTGGCTGGATTTGATTCATGAGGGCGACTGAGGCAGAACGAGCTCGTTCAGGGACGCTATAAAGACTGCTGACCCCCCCCCACCCTTCTCCCCCCGTACCCCCTCCTTCTCCCTCCCGCACATGCTCCCCTGCTCGTTAAAATTTGTAAGCCAAATGTCTTTCATCGGGGTCCTTGGCAGATTTCTCCACCTTCTATAACTGCTGGCTGTCCTGCGACATCAGCCGCGATTTTGACAGAGAACATGACAAACGCCGCACCTGAGCACAAATAACTTCGAGAGCAGCTCGGACAGGAATTTCTCTAACGATCCTCCCGCCCCCTCGAGGCCGATCGGACAGGATTTCTCCAAATGCTAATGCACGTTGCACCTATGCGCAGTAAATCTAATCTAACTTGGACTGAAGAGACACACGTTGAGGAGCTGCTTCTCCAGCGTTTCTCGCAGTCAGTGGCAGGGTTTATTTATCAAAGCTAAGTCAAAAGCACACGTAAGTGCCATAAACAGGCGTTTTCCAGCTGAAGCTCAGTAGGAAATTACCAGTCAAGATGTGAGGTTAAACAATATATGAGGAGATTAGCCAACATAAGGAGTCTTTAGTGGCTGCTATTAAAGAACGGCCCTACAGCACAAGTTATGCTGAGCTATTGATGTGTTTTCCGTTGTACTACAGAATAGTAAAGAATCCTCAGGTAGAACTGAAGAATCCTCAGGTTGGCTAATAAGTCTGTCTTACGTCTGCAGTAGTCCGAACAGTTTGACTGGAGAACCACGACTGGCTACTGCACCTCGAGCGTCATATTGAGACGTCATATGTGAATCTGGTTTTTAAAGAAGACTTGTTCTGGGACACCGCACGTGTACCTTGTCTTCACACCCAGCTGAGGAGACGCCGATCAAACTCATCGAAACCTGTTTCTGGCGTGCGTGATCTTCTATAATTTGCCCAGGAAAGAAAGATTCTCTGGAAAATAAGAGTACGAAGGAAACATTTCATTTATACCTGTTTTACAAGTGGGAATTTCGCGTGCAATATTGCATAGGACGACAAAATAATTTTTGAGCTGAAGAAGATTTGAACCGGTGCAAAGATAGCAATGCTTTGCTGGGACCACAGCAATCCGTAAAGGTTGTTTTATCTAAGTTCGACTGTCATACGTCCAACTGCCTCTACTTGTTGACAATGGGCGGTGTCGGGGGTCCTAGCTCAACCTTTTGATCGTGCTTTCAGATCTAATACATCAAGTGCGAGGGCCGTATGTACACGCGTGTCTATGTTTATGTCTGTCCGCGGGCGATTTCCAGCTTCTGCGCGGCTGGTTTTCGCGGCCGGTTTCCAACTTTGTGCGCCAGATTTTTCAGATTGTCAGTTATTGGACACGGCGAGCGCGAAGCTCGCGGTGTGAGACACGGACAGAGACACAAACACGCATAGCGCTTCATATTTTTGCCATTCTTTCGACCCAGAAGTGGTGAACGGGAAAGTTAATACATTAATTAGTAGGTTGCAGGCAAAACTTCTTACGGGGTCCCTGCGGAGCGTGTACTTGCCAGCCATGTTGCTTCTGACGAAATCGGACAAAACTGCGTTGAGGTGAGAGGCTCCGCGTGCATTATCACCCTCCACACATGGGTGAAAGGTCCCGTTCAAGGCTCTTAAAAACATTTTCAACATTTCTAGCACTTACTAATAATGAGTTGCTTTAACGACATTGCTAGCAGAATAAATACTCATAAATGCTGAAAGAACAGCTTGATTACAATACATAGTTATTCGGCTAGTTCGAAAAGATACTTATTTTTGGAAAACGATGTTTCTTTGGCCTTTGTCCTAAATATTTAGATTGTACTTTTTTAGGATTCTGCATTAAAAGCACATGCAAAAAACTGATCCTGATGACTAGCTGACCCAATTATCCGTGATCCTTTCAATGAGCTGTAACCGGATCGCTATACGTACCCTTAACTACTCGTTTCATGTTCTCCACATCCTCCTTGGAGTTCGCGTTCCTGAGATTCCCGGGCGCTACTTCGAAGTCGAAGGCTGGACCGTACTCGGGAAAGAAGGGATCCGAGTCCGGGATCATCCCGTCCTTCGGAAGCGACTGATCAAGCACCTCCGCTGTGATGGCTGTCCACAAGATGGCGGCCGAGGTCGACACGTACCCGCCCCCTCCCAGTAGAACCGTCGGTTTGCCATAGTTTAGCACCCTGCGAATGCAACTCACCAGACACGCGGGAGTGAGGTTAAACCCTCCTAGGGGGTCACCCGCCAATGAATCGGATCCGCACTGGCATACAATTGCGTCGGGTTGAAAGCGTGAGTTGACTTCGTCCAAGCAGCTGAAAGTTATACCCTAATAAGTGAACATAAAAAGCTCATTTTACACTCATCGGTGTTTACTTGTTAAAAACGTCTTTGTACATCTCGTCGTTGACTCCTTCCCGGAACGGGATGTTTAAGGTGTGATATTTGCCGTTGCCGAAGCCGACGTCGGAAATGTCGCCCGTTCCAGGATAAAATCCTGCCTCCTTTAGGTGAAGAGACATAGTAAATACCTTGTTGGTGAAGGCGAAGGCGCTCTCGACCCCGTTACCTGCACTGACAAATTCAGGTAGCCGAAAGATAAAAAAACAAACAAACACTTGTCTTGTACCGTGATGGACGTCCAGGTCGACGTAAAGTACCCTGTTGAACGTGCGCCTCAGCTCGTGGATGCACAGGACAATATCGTTGACGTAGCAGAAACCCTCGGCGGAGTCCCTTTGCGCGTGGTGCCATCCACCACACCAGTTGATAGCGACGCCGTTCAAGGACAACTGATGCTGCTTTCTGAGCCACCCGGCCGCGCTCACGGAGGCGCCGCTCACAGTCAAGCACAGGGACAACAGGCCCGGCAGAGGAGGACAATCGTAGCCTTTTTTGTGGTTGAAAAAGTAAAGTTACCTTACTCGATGTGACAAAAGAAATGACGGCAATTTACTTTGAAGGTGTCCATGACGGACGAGACCTCAAAGCGTACCAAAAGATAAGCCGAAGGTGCTCAAGAGGACTTTGACTTTCAGTTACCTATGCCAAAATCGTCGTTCCTCTGACTGTCTTCCTCGGTGTGAGGGTCCGCGAGAAACTGCACATAGTCTGAGCTGTGGAAGGCCGCGAGTTCTTCGAGGGAGGCTTGGCGGGGACGCAACACCGTCGCACTTGACAGGTCGAGGCTGTGACGGATCAGACTGGCGGCGATCGAGGCCTGTGAGAAGAAGCTAAATATTGCCAACCCTTTCTCATTCATCGTCCTCGGATCTCCAGGACACACGAGATTCATCGGGCTCTGAAGCGACCGAAGTTACTGACCCTTCTCTTCACGCTGGGTATTCTGTCGGTCTGACCTAGAAGCTCTCGACTCTCGATGAGGGCCACGGGGCGAGGCAACTCTGAGGACATGGCGGTTGTCCGAACAGGAGGAGAGGAAGGGCCGAATAGAGGACGAAAGCGGTCAGGCCAAGCTATCCATACGACCCTGAAGCAGAGAACTTGAACAGATCCAGAGTTGACCACTCAAGAAATGGACCTCTTCTTGAAAGAATGAGCTCGAAACTAGTCCTTCATTGCGAGGACTTCTCAAATGAAAGATGCCAAGAAGTTTAAAGGACTTTCGAGCTCACCTTCGTCGGGTCCCTGACCCCGTCGCGGCTCCGGCACAACCAGCAGAATTCGGGCGCGACCTCACCTTTGTTTACGATTTCGCTCCATGTAACTTTATCGTGGAACTTCGTTGAGGTTGCGAGAGCAACAGGAGTTTTTGTGTTTGCTTTACACAGGCGAGTTTAAAAATAGGGATAGGTTTGATCGTGGCAAAAGTTATTCGTAATATGATTACTTAGCAGAGAAAAAGGTCGGCGAAATATGACTACTGGTATCTTTTCAACGTTCTCGTAATAAGAGTATGCACGTGCATGAATATAAGATATCTGTTACAGTCGACGAAACGCATTCCTACGTAGTGTTTTTTTGCTAATATCGCATATTTATTACAAGAGCACACAATTAGTATCAAAAGAGGTTTTGAGAGCATCTGCAATCATTTTTGCCGAAGAAAAAGTCAGCGATCCTCATGAGCTTATTGCTTTGGGCAACCTTTTGAATGAGTTTTCAAGCACAGATTGTGTCTGAATGAATTATTGGCTCGTTACAAAAATGGAGCTTTTCTCTATCGGGATACATTCAGGATCAATGGGGGGGGGGAGCAAGTAGCCATTTTAGACTGATTTAGATTAACTAAAACATGCAATACTCATTGGTGTGTACGATTCCATAGCCTGCTTAAAAACAATGCTGATCCGAACAGCGACTCCGAGCGCCGATCATTTGACAGGCAGAACAGGCACTTTTCAGTCTTCCATAGTCTTCAGCTTTTAAGCTGCTGTCAGCACCTTTTGACGTCCTTTTGCATCCTTTTTTTAATGAATTTTGTCAAAATAGTTCAACTGTTCGTTTAACTTACCTCATCCTTGACTAACCAGCTGCGATCCAGAAAGAAACACCTTTTAACAAGCCTTATGACAAAGAAGGGGGGGAAATTGTGACTTAATCGAGAATCCTATTTTCCGAAAACATAACTTAATCAGGAATTCTACTCAGGAGAAATTATGTCATTTGCAAAAAGTTGACTCAACGCAGAATTTTGACTTAATCGAGAGCCGGCTGCACCTAATCTATATCTTTAAAATATAAACATGGTGTAGTCTGGATACATGCATGTCAATTGTAGAGATCTTCTACACAAACACTGTATATACCTGGACATGTACTGAGCCAAAGTTTGAAAGCCACCTGCGTTTAGATTTTCGCCAGAATGTCAGACTAATGACTGCTTCAGAATAAGAACACAAAATGTTTGCTTGAAAATTGTCAATGCCAAAACTTGGCCCAAAGGGTGAGATTCAAAAAGAAATTAAAACTTTGAAAATTAAGGCTGCAGCAACCCAGGCATGGGGCAGTGTTGGGCATAACTTTTAATAGACTCAGAAAACTCACGACTTGAGTCAGACTTGAGTCCACAGGCTCTCTAACTCAACTGGACTAGAGTAGAATAGTACATTACGTGCATTTGGCAAAGTAGCATTTTACAGACCCGCGGTCTCTGCAGCCCGAAGGTTTGCGGCCCGAGGAACGATGGCAGCCATGAGAGATGCAGGGACCGAGGGTTTGTAGTATGTTACTTGCCAAATGCACGTACCGTTTTCTACGTCACATTGTTGATTTAGCATTCATTTCGTTTGGTCTAAGGAGGTCTGGAAAAGGACTACTTTACAGCACACCTTACGTCCTGGGAGCGTGTCATAAAATTTTTTATAGCACTTGTAGGGGGTAAATAACTAGTACGACACGTTCCCAGTAGATAAGATGTGCTGTAATGTAGTTCTTCTCTAGACCTCCTTAGCATAAACGAAATGAACGCAAAATGGACAATTTGACCTAAAAGGATGAACTAACACCCGTTACTGAAATGTTGCCCTCCCTGCAGTGAAAAACCAAAATAACCAGGCAACAAAAAGTGACTCAAAAACTTTCGAATCACATGTATTTCTACGTCTTGGTAGGGGGTGCCTTGGAATGTACTAATGACGGAGGACATTCTTATTTTAAAGCTCGATTGCACAGCATTTGGATGAGATCAGAATTCTCAAGTCCCAGCTGTAAATGCACATTTTCCATTCATGATACTCCAGCTGTAAAGCCAAAATCATCCGGGCCCGACACTGCCTTAAAACGGGAATCCGCTGTACTAAGGAGCGAACACGATGGTGGACTTGATGTGGAAGCCATAGCAAAGCATTCGGGCGAGGAGATAGCAAAGTTCTCTTCAAAAAGCCACAGGAGGGAAGACAATGTGTCATATTTGATCATTCCTCCGTGCTCTATCCTTTTTCGGGCAGTACATTAGAAAGAAGAAGAGACCTGTCCACGACAGCAACGATTCTGCTGACTGCGACGGTCCCTTTTAGGGTCCCTTTAAGGGGAAGCCTTGACCGGAACTGAAATGTAACGTGTACCGCCACCAGCACTTTCAATCAACAGACATACTCGCATGAAGTAGAGAAGCTTTTTCGCACGTTTGCTGGTGATGCAAAGCTAAGTTAGAGCTTCTCTGTACTTTGGAAGAAGAATTGGCGCACAACATCTTGGTCTGAGAAATGTACATTGAGTAGGAAATGTAAATTGAGTAGTATTATAATAAAGAAAGCAGACACAAAATATGACATTTACAAGTCATCACTTCTAGACTTTTCAAACTATGAGCAAATCACTGGAAAATCAATGCTTGGATAAAAGGACTAGGCAACTAAGATTCTGACAGTTTGCAAGCATTAAAAGAAAAGGCATTTTCGGGGGAGTTATTAATTAAAAAATCATATCAGCAGGATGTTTCCTTAACATCATCATCTTCACTGGCGTCCTTCTTGCCTGTTGCTGCTGCCTCTCCTCTCTCTCCTGGAATGTCATGTACATCATCGTCGGTTGAGTCTTCAGCACCATTGGCGCTGCCGGTAGTTTCTTCATTGTCAGCTCCCGTCTTGTTGACGTTACCCTTCTTGCCTGATGCTGGGGTAGCAGCCACATTAGATTTGTTGCTCGCGACAGAGGTCTTGGCATAGATTACCACCTCATAGTGGACCTGGGATAATTCAAGGAGAGACAATACGGCACAACCAAGTAATCCATGCATAGGTAACCCTTACCTGATTGTTCTTCCAGTATTGCTTAGCGACATTGTCGGGAAATGTAAGGCCTACAACATCAGTGCATGTCTTATCCCTCTGGGTGCTGATTAAGGGGTTCACACGGCCACTGTATGAAACCTCTTCGCCCTGGAGTATCAATAGTTTATGGGTTTTTTGATTCTAGAAAATCCACCACACATAACACATGCTCACTGTTTCAGGGTTGAATACACTGATGTTAGACCAGTACTTCTCAGCGTCCAATGGCGATCCCAGCACATAGACCCACACGTGCCAAATGCCACCTCCTCCAGCGGCTGGTGGCAACTGAGTGCGCGCGCACTCACGGAAGAAGTGTTTCCCATCGAGGGTCAGGTGGTCACTGATCCACATAATGGGACGGTCAAAATCAGTCCTGTTCACGATGAAGTAGGACTACAAGAGAGAACACTCTTAGAGAGGTGTGCAATGAAAAATGAAATGGGACTCACCTTGTACTTGTGAGAGTTTGTGTGGACAAAATCACCTGCCTCGTGGTCCTTTGACATGTGCTCGATCATTCTATTGACCTGCACCTTAGCACAGCAGGCAATATCTACGCACATCACAGTTCGGTAGGGGCATGACTTCAGGTGGTCCTCAAGTTCACTCGCGAAGAATTCCTCCTCACAGCCATCATTGTGGCAGGGATGAGGCAAAAGAGCAATTACCTATACACGTGGCAAAGGAGCAGTCAGCGTTATGCTCTTAAATGTCAACACACATTTTCCCCACCTTCTCCGCAATAAGAGACCTAATGTTCCCAAGCCTTTTCCGGCAGGTTGGGCAGTAGTAAGTTTGGGCCTTGTGTACACAGTCCTTGCAGATGAGGTGACCATTCTCGCATTGCTGCATGGGCACCTTGGGCGTTGGCAGGCTCAAGCATGTCGTGCAGATCAGCTACAACAATCACCCAGGTTACAGTCACAGAATGAGTAATTTTTGTTTGTGAGCTCTTACTTCATCCCTGAGCGTCATGACTAGATCAGTGTCCTTGCTGCACAATGCAGATGGATCCTTCTTGGGAGGCATGCCTAAAAGAAGTTTACTTAGTCGATTGGCATGTAGATGTGATTTGCACTGTATGACAATTGTGAGGGTCGTTTTATTGTGGTATGGAACAATACAGTTGTTCAGTAAGCACTTGGAACAAGAGTCCTTGGCATTTTTGTGGTTTACATGATCCCTGCATTACTTTAGACATCTTTCACAGCAACACTTGTGGTTTTTCACTGTCCTGTGCTGCTCACAGAGCCCGAGAACTCTTGGGACCTGAAGCTCTCTGTGGCGATCTTCCACTTATCACCGGCGTCTGCAATGAGGAGGAAGTTCTGCTGAAAAGGCTTCTTCTTTTGGTTCGAAAACTTTACATTGCCAGCCACTTGCACAGTTACTGTGGTCTGCCCGGCCACTGCGGAGGCCAACACAGGCTGTGCACTGAGTGACAACATCTCATGCTCACTCTCTGGAAGTGACAGCAAGAATTTCTGGATTGCCTCTGTGCCTGAAATGAGGAGAGGAAAAAAGAGTCCCCATAAGCAATTGCCCTACGCCACGCCTACCTTCTAGTTTGTTTCCGTTCCACGCGACCACGGCCCTGTCCAAGTACAACTTGTCCACAGCATGACGCTTCGTGTCCATCCGGCCATAGAAGTGTTCCACAAACGTTTCGGCCGTCGAAATGGCCATAGATTCCTTCTCTTCGGTCATGCTGACGCCACTACTGAGAAAGGAGAAATATGCCTCAAATGCTTTCAGCAAAGTGATTGATCGAGGACAAGGGCCTCCTACAGACTAGCCAGCCTTTGGTCTTCTTTGCTCCTTTCTACCTCAGTAGTTCTTTTGTTGACTGTTGTCTGGTCTGTGTTGCTCTCGTCCTGTGGCTTCTGAAGTTACACCAGAACTCACCCAAAGAGAAACGAATGCCGCAAGCTGACAGAACCGTAAGTATTGTTTGCAGTAGGCCAGTGGTGGTCACATGAGTCGCAGAGCTCTACAGGGGTGCATAATGTGGCTCCACCTGTCGGGTGGGAGTAGAGAACAGTGATGTGATTCTCCCTGTAGGGCGAGGATGTCTTGCTTCTTTACTTTCTTCTTTTACCAGAAAAAGCTGAGTTCAGGAAGGTCTCGATGACGAGTTCCACGTCTAAGCTTTCCAACTAGAGCAGCTCCATAGCCGTCAACAGACGGAGGAAAGACATCGACATGGGGAAGTTCATTACAAGGTAGATTTGGCTGGTGACAGGGCCCACAGACGGACGGCACAGATGGCGTGCCAGTGCCTGGCAGTTGCTTTGACACCATGCTGATTACGCGCGGGGTCACAGGAAGAGATTCTTACTAAGAAGTTTCATCTGACGGTTGTCACAGACTTAAAAGCAAACCCATTCTTATGTATAGAGATAATGAAAATTTTGAAGCTATACTTTCTGTGTGGTCGCAGAGCAAAAGTTGCAAAGTCAAAAAAAAAGAATCACTATTATACGTATCCAGACATTTTGTGTCTTATCATAATATTCACGGACATAGAAATAATATTGACTACTTATAGTCCGAATTGGACTCTTTCTATGCAAAGACACAATAAGTAGGGAGGGTCTTGAGAGGAAAGGTGCCTTAACCCAGATTTGGCCATCCGGACTATCTGTGAGAGACTCTCTGTACAAGGAGGGAATAAGGAAGAACCGTGTCCTCCTCCTCAGTCGGCCAGAACAAATACGTCCGTCCTGGACGTATTTTAGGGGGAGGAATGAAGCTTTTGGCTGTACACATGACTGTTCACATCACTGAGGCAGAAACAAAAGGAAGAAAGTCATGGGGTCTTGATTTCTTGGTACCCCTTCTTTTGCTGCCATTGCTGAAAAAAAACAAGCCCCCCCTCCCAAGGTAAGGCTTGGAATGCAAAGGCAGTCATTGATACAGCAGAAAAGTTTGAGAAGGCCTTCAAGGAGTTCAGCATCACAGAATCCAGCAAAAGAGAGCTAGGAAATGATAAAGTAGGATGAAGTTGACGCAGCATTTCAAAGTAGCTGAGAAGTCACTCACATGGAGGATAATGATGCTTGGTTTTTGCCCCCTGGTTAGAGAGCTTCTCGCACGCTCTCAGTGTAGGTAAGTACTGATATTAAAAAATATGTATGCTGGGCCCCATGCTCTTTCATCAAGGAGTTGCCAAAAGAATTGTGATCAGGAATAAATGTAGTCTCCCTAGCCGTACAGATGTAATTATAGCCTGTGTACAGGTTTCTCTCCACCCTAGTCAGTGGAAGCTTCAACTTTTCTGCTGCAATGACACCCACAACCAGAGCGGTTACTGGTTGCTTCAGCCCGCCATCATACTTGACACGGATTGGCCTCACAAACCCTTATTGGTACCAAGCATCCAATCCTGCGTGCGAGATATCACTCACTCTGTTCACAAAGAGGACAACCATAAAAAAAGAGGTGTTGGCAGCAATTTCCTTCTTCAGAGTGTTAAGAATCTTAACCATCTCACCTCTTTATCGGTGACTGCACTTTTTGACTTGGTGCAACAGGTTGCCTTGGACGTTTGGTTTCTGTCCACGTCCAGCATCTTGACACGTTTGAGTTCCCCTCGATGTCTGCCTTGATAACATCCTTCAGTTCCTTCGTCTTAGTTATCTGAGGCAGGGTTTGCTTATAGAAGGATGTATTCTGCAGTTTCCAACACAGCGTGCAACCTTTCTGCAAGAGAAGGCCAATAGTACCATGGAACAAGATGAGATTAGACATTCATAGTTTATTGAAGCCGACTGAATATTTAATCTGTCTGCAGCCTAGTACATTCTCGATGTGTACTATCCTCAGAGAAGATCTTGCCCTTAAAACGTGATGCACATTTAGTTGGCTTCTGTTCCGCATGGCGGATCGGTTATATGCACTATTCAGAAGAGAACTTGAGGAATGTCATTGTGGCGTCCCATCCCTTGATGTGCATACCAATTCTTGCAGTTGGTATGCAACGCTTTTAGCCCATGTTATGTGGCCTGGACCTCTCAATTTCGGTCTTGTTCCCTACAGCCGTTGCGCCATTTGTTATTTAGCATTGCTTGTAAACTGATGGCACCATCATCTGTCAATTGGCCAGCCTTTTGAAGAGTAGCAAAATCTATGGATTCACTATAAATCCTAGTCAATGATCTGTCTTCTCTTGTCCTCTTTATAAACCTTGCTTATGAACTTTGGTGTGGTCCCGGACATGGCGTAGAGTGGACACCTATTTGTCAAAGCAGGTCGAGATCTCATGGACATTGTCACATGCAAGGATGTGTGCAGCAGAGCACTCTCGCAGTTCCATCATCTTGGTGTCTGTGATGTAATTCTGGTTTCTCTGCGATTGAATCACTATGAGATAGAAGATATGAGCAGGTGCAGCACAAAATAAAGTGCATTTTCGCCTGAAAGCTCAATGATAACACTAAAAATCAGCAGGCACTGCCTTGGTTATGAAGTCAAGCCTTAATGTAGCATAATTTGGTCATCTGGACTGACCAGCCGAAAAACAGAGTACAGCTGTATTGCTTACGTTTATGCATGAATCAACTTGTACTTTTTGCCGCCCATTAAGCCTGACTGCGTTTGACCTGTCTAGACTCTAAGGCGGCTAGAGTCTAGAGACTAGACTATGGTCACCTTGATTTAAAGGCCCCCTTCCCCTTGCCCGGTCTCATAGAAGAGCAAGCCTATAAATTGGCACTCGCTGCCCAACAGCGGGAATCCACAGCTGACTGGCTTTGTACGTACAGTATTCGCCCCTCCAGCAGCTGCTTCCAATCCCTTCTAACCCACAGCATCAGTCAGCTGACGTTTGAATGGCCGCTTTTGCCCACTGCTTCTTCCACCGGCCTCGGAGGCCAAAACTGCCGAACAGGAGCAGTGTCTTTCCTATACACATATGCTTCCATGGGCCAGATCTATCTGATTCTGGCGGCGCCACTAATTTGGTCGCGGATTCAGCCAACAGCGTTGACAAGGATGCCACCGAGATGTAGTTGAGGATGGGGTCGATGCTCGTGGAATCTCGACTCACGGGCCGGTCTGAAAAAGAGAGCGATTCTCGTGGCCCGCGACATCGAGATCTATCATGATCACCCGGACAAGATGTCTTCGTCAGAGCTGCGACTCGAGGACGTCGTTGTCGTCCCATGGAGTCTCCGAATTGCTATAGGACGTCGCTTCGAGCTCCGCCTCGGTGTCCTCTGATGGGAGCTCTGGGTCTGGTCCGTCTTGGTGGAGGAGGGGAAGAAAGAGATGAGAGCACCGGCGGCCGGCTGGAGTCAGGCGGAGAAGGCGGCCACTGAGAGGGGGTCACACTTGCCATTCTTGGTCACGGCATTCTACTGCCTAGAACTGAATGGAAGAAAGAAGAAGAGAGTAGTAGCTGGTGCTGCTGGTGCCGCTGGTGCTGCTGGTGGTGGTGGTGCTGCTGCACTCTAGTCGGTTCATCTCGACGTCTCCCTTGAGCACCGCACCGCATAGCACTACTGAGTCGGGCCTGTACATCGACACTGTCTAGACCAGGCCAGCTCGACCAGGCCGACGGCTCTGGCCAGCCAACTGCGCTGCGCTTAAGTTAAGCCACACTACTAAGCTCAAGTCGAAAGACTGCGACGAGGACAAGTGAAACCTCGGTTCGGCTCCCATCAGCGACTCCCACGAGGCAGAGAAAGACATGAAGCGTCGGTCGGCGGCCGCCGCGCTCGAGGGCAAGTGGCGCAGACCCATCAAGAGGAGCCAGAAGGCCGAGAACGCTTACGGAAGGTCAGCGGAGACGGTGTAGAAGATGTACCGCCGTGCGCTCACCTTTTCTTTCGTTGACTCTTCCTCCCACAGCCTCATCGTCTACGTCAAGCTCATCGTACTGTGGATCTTGGTCCTCCTGTCAGACTATTTCGTCGAGTTCCGCTTCGAGTACCTCTGGCCGTTCTGGCTTTTCCTCAGGAGCGTCTACGACTCTTTCAAATATCAAGGCCTGGTAAGCTGAAAAAGCTCGCGAACCCGGCGTCCACTCAATCCCTGTCCGTCTCCTTGCAGGCATTTTCAGTATTTTTCGTCTGTATCGCGGTGACGTCAGACATGATTTGTTACCTCTTCATACCGGTGCACTGGTTGTTCTTCGCCGCCAGCACCTACGTGTGGGTTCAGTATGTCTGGCACACGGGTGAGTTGGACGACTCTACCAAGAGCACAGACGGGTCCAGTAGGGCTCAGAACCTCACGGGGGACGATTCTCATTGCAGAAAAAGGCGTGTGCGCACAGACTGTCTGTTTGTGGCTGCTATTCGTCTACATAGAAGCGGCGATACGTCTTCGAGAATTCAAGGCTCACGTGGACATAAGGCAGTTGCCCCTCCATCTCGATCTCTGCAGGCCGTTTGCGGCCCATTGGTAAGCAGTAACGAACATCCTTCATGGTGTACTCGCTCATGATCCACACGTCACTGCAGCATCGGCTATCCCGTGGTGACGCTGGGCTTCGGCTTCAAGAGCTATATCGGCTATCGAATGAAGCAGCGGAAACAGAAAGAAGTCCAGAAGGACAATGAGTATTACTTCGAATTTCTGCGGGAGGCACTTCCGCCTGGGCAAGCGCGGGAAGAAGCCTTCAACTTTCATCCTAGTCCAAAGAGTTGTAAGTATCATTTGCATTGTTTCAAAGCTTTTTCTCAAGAGTCAATGTCTATCAGGTCCTGAAGATCGAACGCCGGACGGCTCGTCTGTGATAGCCAGCAACGGCGGCAGCGGGCTGGTCTGGAGTGACCATGGCTGTCGAAGAGAAAATGGTGAAGCACATCATGACTTATCCTCTAAGTCGCCTAGGGGCGGTGGCGGCGGGAAAATGAGCAACGGTGCGGCTGCGGGGTCTTCTTCAGCAGCGGAGCTGGAGTACATGGAGAAGGAGTTGCCTGAGGAGAAGAAAAGTTCCTCCAAAGGCTCCTCATCTTCAGCACCTTCCGCCAAAGAGAGCCGCAAGAGCAAAGAGGCCGCCAAGTTGACCAAGGAGGAAATGGCGGCCAAGTTGGAGCAGGACATCAAGAGACTCAAGACTGAGTTGCAACAGTCAAGAAACAAGGAGAATGACCTGAGAGATCAGATTATCTCCTACATGAGCGGTGAGTTTCTTTGCTTGAGTCATTGCCTGTCAATGTTCAATTGCTTGGGTTCTTTTAGGCGAGCGCCATCTCAAGTCTGAGATATCAAACCTGCAAGTAGAAAAGTCTCTCCTCGAGTCTCGGGTGTCCGGGCTCTTGTCGACGCGCGCAGGCGAGAAGGCCGCCCTCTCCACGTTGGAGAAGAAACTGGCCGACGAACGGAAGCAGAAGACGGAGTTCCAGATCAAGCTTGAGACGGAAAGGAAGACCAAGAAGGAGGCAGCGAATGCCGAACGCTCGGCACAGCAGAGCCAGGTTTGAACTACACACAGTGTATTCAGCTGAGATTACATCCGTGCTGCAATGTTGTGCTTGTACGTCAAGTCAGGAGTGGGGTCCTTCGTAAATGATGGCCAAAACTTCATCTCGTACAGTGTTCTTATTATGACGTCGTTACTCATTTCAGGCCCGTGGGGAAGTTTTGAGACTGGAGGCCGAAGTTAAAAGCCTCCGAAGCGAGCTTTCCGCGGCCAGGGAACGCGCGCAAGCTGCCGAGCAGGAGGTGTTCGTGCTGCGAAAGTACAAGGAGACGCACGGGGACCCAGAGGAGCTGATCCAGGCACTCAAGGCCATGCAAGAGAAAAACACTCAGATCGAGAAGTCTCTCTCCTCCGAGACCAAGCTCAAGATGGATTTGTTTTCCGCCCTAGGTGACGCCAAGAGGGAGCTCGGTATTAAGCAAGGTAAGAAACTGGCCAGGAAATTACTTGAGCTGCTTGGGTGACGGCACTTGAGCATTAGAGGAGAGTTTGCTAAAAAATGAGTTGAGTAGACTCAAACCAGGGTAGGTCAGGCTTTGGCTACACCATGTCAGGTTTGGCTAGGTTAAAAGAAGTTCAGTTAGGTCAGGTTCAGCTTGACTGATCTGGGTTCAGTTAGGCACAGCCGGGTTAGGTTTAGCTGAGCTGAGTCAAATGTTACGTTCGCTAAAAATCTGATTTTGCTAGATTGAATGTGGCTGTCAGATTCATCTAGGTCTGCTATGGCTAAGCAGAGTTGAGTTCAGGTGGGTTCAGCTGGGCTGGTTTAGTTAAAATGACCCTAGAGCACAAACTTATTTTACTGTCCAGTGTGTCCTACTTTTATGTGAAGTGACATTAGACATGCTTTTTGAGCAACTAAGTGTCAAATTACTCATTTTTACTGTACCAAGTAGTCTCAATAGATACCATTATCTCAAGGGTCAATGTGGCCACTATTAGCTTGAAGGACCAGTACCAGATACTGTTGCATGGTTTAACTGAACATGCATTCTCTCAAAGTTTTGAAAATATTCTCAATGGGGGGACATCAATGTTTTCTCAGATTCTGCTTGTGGACAGGCCTTCCCAGGGAGGCATGAAATGAGTTCAGTTCGGGCAAATTCCCTGACCACTCTTCAGGCAACCGCCTGAATCACCCTCTGTTAAAGATCAAGCTGTTAAAAGTGATGCTGAATGGGATGCTCATTGGTCTTAAAATCTGTTCTTTTCAATATGGGATGCTGGATTAGCACTATACCAAGCCTGAAATTTGGACTTGGATATCTCTTCAGTAGCTCACAAAGCAGCTTAGAAACAATGGATAAATGGCCTGATGCAGCAAAAAGCATGGGGGAGATTTACTTTACCTAAGTAAAAGTGTAAATATAGTTGGTTGGTCATATTGAAAATCTAACTAACTAAAAATTGAACAGTTCATGAGTTGAAGGATAAAACCTAAAATTCCTCAAATCCACTTTAATCTGAGCCAAAGACTTGGTTCAAGCTCAAACGTACCTTAATTAAAGGTCTGGCACATTCATTTGCCAGCTTGGGTATCTTATGGCCAGCTAAGGCTGGAGTTGCATCTTCATCAGCTCAATTTTTCATGCTCTTTTAGTTTTATGTGCAAAAAAAGTAATATGCACCCAGAGGAGTGTAGAGTACACTTCAGATTTAGTGATATTGCTAGCAGATGCACCTGGCATCAAGCATGGATCCTGGATGCACCCTCCACCCTCAGTGATATTAACAATGTAATCAAGGAAAGACCCATGCCTGTTATCATCATGCAGGATGTTGCAACCATGTAAGACAAAAAAGCATCATCTATGGTATGGGCATTGTTTTTGAAGAGAGTTCACCGTTGCATGGCTGAAAGAAGTGGGGCTCTTTGAGCATAAAATGTGAATGGAACCCTATATCTTACGATTTTACCTGCTCTTGTGATGAAATTCACAGTGCTTCTCTAATGCAAGAACCCAGTGAGTGCAGCAGCAACTGCTCCAAAGCCTGTACCCAAATCATGACTATAACAATGAGGCATGCACGCTGATTGTGGGCATGATTGTCATGGGTCTCTTTCATCACATTGCTGGTTATTCAATCTAATTTTGCTAGCTATCTTCGATAATGCACAGTTCTGCTGCTGGATAGTGCTTTTTATTCATCTAGAAAACCAGTGAAGTCTTGTTGATTCTTGAATGGGTCAGCAACCCTGAAAAGCTAAAACACCTTTTTAACTGTAGCCTACAGAGGCTCAATGGGAAGAGGTGAGCCATGTGACATGTAGCACTTTCTGAAACAAGCAGCATTTTTTGGAACTGACCAAAAAACCCCACAGATCCAGTGATTCACACAGTTGAGTGAATCACTGTTGTTCAACCTTTGAGAAGGCCCACGTTTATTTCTTCATTTGAGGTCTTGAATTGCTTTTGTCACCTGCAGATCTGATTCCCTGTCACTTCATCTGCTTCCCTTATCTATGCAGTCCTGGCCATAAGTAATTGCGTCAGGCATGGTGGCACCTCATATGCTGTACTGAAACATGTTGAAGTGGAATTTTGATGTGGAACGTGTAGCTGTGATACCGGGACACAATGTTCAGTACACAGGTCAATGTCAAGGCTGCCCAATTTGGTGCTAGAGTGCTCAAAAGGATGCCACCTGGAGGGGGGGCCACGCCAAACAGAACAGAAATATGGCTTTTTCAGGGGGTAAACATGGATGAAATTGGCTGAAATTTTCATGGAAGAATCCGGACCCAAAGGCAGACATTTTCCA
>JAAUXU010011807.1_pt1 | contig 50315 bp, 32 predicted proteins | sample 7278151 | NCBI WGS metagenome assembly JAAUXU01 (sample SAMN14350113, study PRJNA611818) | marine sediment metagenome | isolation source: surface marine sediment (1.8m) | place: French Polynesia: Moorea | collected 2018-08
ACATATACATGGAGGGTTCGTCTTCTACTGATCTCGTCCCCCGTGTACTCGTTGCTACTTTCCTCATGGCTGACATCATCCCTGGTAGAGTAACTTCAAACGTCTCTTTTTTTTCAAAAATCAGTCCAAGCCCAGTCTTTTCCAGCTGAGGCCTGAGGCCTTTGGTTGAATGGTACCCACAGTTGACTTGTTGTCCATCTTTATGATGAACTCTGCTTAAAATGAGTGTTCTTGCGCAGCGTCCCTGCGGTCCTCTTCGTCCCTTCAGGCCCTGCTTCCCCCTGGTGAGAGCGGCGGCCGTCGTCGGCACCGCTGCCTTCATCGGGGCCAGAATTGGCAGAAGGTTTGGAAGGAAGTGAAAGAAGAAGAAGAAGAAAGTTGGACGCATCATTGCACTACTTTTATACAAGTTTCCATCCCAAATAAACGTGTGAAGGTGAAAAAATGCGTGTGCGGAGTCTCCTGTTTCACATACTTTTAACGTATTTTTGCAATGTGAGGCTGGGGTCAAAAATCAAAAACCAAGAGGTGGTTTTCTCTGGCTCTTGATGAGTGTCAAAGCATCATCAACCCTCATCCAATGCACTTTGCACACTAAAGTTATACAAAGGAACAACCTCGATTTTAGCACGATCAAAGCGCTGACGAGACATAAGTGAAAAATCTGATGTCCGATCTTTTTATCCAGTTGGTGAGACACAAACGCACCAGGTTTTTCACCGTTGATCACACAATTCAGTCAGGCGAGGGCAAAACCAATTCATGACTGAAAAGAGTAAGCTAGTATAGTTATAATCCCTACTACTTATAAAACTCATCTTCTGTGTCTGTGTCACTTCGTGTGTCTTCCGCACGAACGCTGCACTGAACAGCAGGCGGGGGTGCGAGGAGGCAGGAGAGGCAGGTGAAAAGAGTTGCCATGGTCTGACCAAGAAACCCTCTGTACTCACTGTCAGTCGAAACTTGGCAACCCTGGAGAGGAGGAGGTGACGAGCCTCTGGATCAGCCAGTTTCAAGTAGGGAACAAACTAATCAATCGAACCATGAACCACTCATCCACCCAAGGAGGCTATACCTTGCATCCACCCCAAGAACAGTCTTTCCACTGTTCTTGATCCACCCATCCTGGCATCCACCAAGCAGAATGCCCAGGGTCCCAATGACGGCCTCCCAGAGGAGGGAGAAGGGCGAACTTCGCAAGGCTCAAGCAAAGCAGCAGGAGAGTGAGGATGAGAAAAAGTCCTGCCAGGAAAGGAACTGCCTGTCACAGGCAGCATGCAGATCTCATGAGACACAGGACCAGCGTGAGATACGTCAGGTAGGAGTGACCTTTACGATCGTGTCTTCTCTTGCAATTCTGTTTCATCTTCTCCAGGCTACAGACAGAGTCCTGGAAGCTTCTCGCATGGCAAATGAGACTCCCCAAGAGATAATGAATGACCCGCCTGAGTAGAAATCAAGCCCAGGTTGCTTTTCACAGGGCCCTGGAGACTGATGATGAGAGGGCAGCACGCCAGCATGCCAACAGGGCACATTGCCGAAGAAAGCCTACATCCCAGAAGGACTGGCGACACAATGTTCAATCTTCACTGGCAGCCCGAGGTACATGCAGCAGTAGACGCGAGATGGCATGGTGTATGTGCGCAAGTATGGCACGTCCACCCTCTTCATAACCTTCACCTGCAATCCAAGTTGGGTCGAGATTCAAGGCCTATTATCAAGCAGATGCTGCCCAATGTACTTGAGGCAACCATCATGACTGGAGCCCACCATGGTGCAGATGTCCTCATCCCCAGGATCCCCATCATGTGGAAGAGGGTCCAGTTCCCAGTCAAACTTGCCTTTGCAATGTCGGTCAACAAGTCCTAGGGTCAGACCCTCAAAGTGGCAGGGCTTGCCCTTGAGACACAGCGCTTCTCCCATGGCCGATTATATGTCGCATGCTCGAGGGTCAGCTCAAAGGAGGGGCTCTTCATCCACTCCCCTGATGGGCTGGCCAGGAATGTCGTCCACACTGAGGTCTTTGACTGACAACCATTTGTTAAACAGGTAAACCTGCTGCTAGTACATCATGAGACGCAGGCATGGAGGCCAAGCCCTCAAGGCTTTGAGAAGCATTGCAGCCTTATTCATTTGACACTCGCCTCTGCATCTAAATTTCTGAAGGATTTTGAAAGTCAGCTGTTCAAAATTATAGACATTCTTGGGCCTATTTTACAAAACATCAATTCCAACATTCCAACGCTTAAAGAAAAGGCCACTTGAGAATTTCTGATTTATCTACATGCGATGTTTAGCTTCACTCAGGCTATTAGCCAAAACTGAGGCCTTGAATCCTTGTCTCTACTTGTTGCTCTCGGCAAGACGTCCTTGCTGCGGCCACGCGTATGTGGCAGGCAAGGCGCTCACGTAGCGGTAGTCGTACAACTGGCGTCGGATGAATTCCAGCTTGTCTTTGGGCTCCGGGTACACGGATGCCGTGTTACTTCTGGAAACAGGTAGGGACGTCGTTCGTGGCTGTGACGTTGCAGTACTCTCGACACTATGTCCGTCATGCCAGTGGCACGAATAAGCTCGGCCTCACCTGTACGCATCCTCAGCGATGTGCGCCGCTATCTTGATGGAGCACTCTCTGATCTTGTCGTAGGGTGGGTACAGCCTACCTACGTCGAAGTCCTCCTCGCTCACCATCTCGGCCAAGGCCTCAGCCGCTTTCAAGAACACCTCTTCAGAAATGTGACGAATCCCCACGCAGATCACGCCCAAGGCAACACCAGGAAAGATGTAGGCGTTGTTACCCTTTAAGAAAACACAGGAATGACTCGACATTTGTACACTCCTCAGTAGCAGTTTTTGCAGCAGATACAGGTTGGGATTCCTACTTGTCCTGGTTGGAAAGTTCTGCCCTCATACGAAACAGAGGGGAATGGAGATCCAGAGGCAAACCAGGCTCTGCCGTCCGTGTGGATGTAGGCCTCCTCGGCGGTGCACTCGGCCTTGCTCGTGGGATTGCTCAAGGCGAATATGATGGGCTGCTCGTTGAATGAGGCCATTTTCCTGCAAATAAAAAAAAATCCGTATTTCACAGGAGAGACTTCTTGAAGAACGAGACGGGCTCAGCACCGAAGGATTTCTTTGGTAAAGGCTCCTCCAATTGCGGCAGCTCCGATGAGCACGGACGGCTTGAGCTCGTTCACAATGTCGTCCAGGTTCTTGATGGGCCTGTGGCGATGGGCGAACGGACTCTTGTGGGTGGTGATGCCGCCCTCTGGACGGTCCTTCACGATGAGGCCACGGGAATCTTTCATCCAGACCTTCTTGATGGCTTCATTGTAGGGAATACCTGGTCAAAGATGAGCAAGCAAGCGTGACTTTACTACTACTGCCCTCCCATTGATAATCCTGTACAACACTTTGTAGTAACGACCTTCAGTCTTTTGCATAGCTATCCCAATGAGATTGGCGGTGCCTATGGCAGCCTCTCCCGCCCCCTGGAACAGAAAGGTGTGGTCTGACAACTTGGTATTGGTGGCCTTGAGAGCTGCCAGGATCCCAGCCAACGCTACAGAGGCAGTGCCTTGAATGTCGTCGTTGAAAGTGCAGTAACGGTTCCTGTACTTTTCCAGGAACCTAAGGAAGAGGTGAGGTCGAACTGCACGAACCGCATCACGAACACGTGGTACCTGTCGCGCGTACCTGAAGGCGTTTCGATTGGCGAAGTCCTCGAACTGGATCAATGTATCCTGCCCGTAGCGTTGCACAACCGCTGCCATGAATTCTTCGATGAAGTCATCGTACTCCTGGCCTTGTACACGGTGGTGCCGAAGGCCGACGTAGTCGGTGTCCTGGAGGAAGCTGCCATTGTTGGTTCCCACATCCAGAGTTACGGGCAGACACTGCTGAGGCTTAATCCCTGTGCAAACAAGTCTTTCTTCACCATTACACGATTGACATTACAGATGTCGTCCACCTGCAAGAGCTGTATACAGCGCCAGTTTGCCCACAGGGATTCCCATGCCATGAACTCCCAAGTCTCCGAGGCCCAAGATCCTCTCCCCGTCAGTGACAACGATGGCGCGAACGTCATTCTCTGGCCAGTTGCGCAAGAGGTCGTAGACGTGGCCCTTGTCGTGGATCGTGATGAACAAACCCTAAAGCGTGAGCCAGAACCCCAGGCATCAGGTTGAAGTACACTGGAGCTTCCAAGTCACGAGATTACCTGAGGTCTTCTGAAGACGTAGCCAAATTTTTGACATGCTGTCCCCACTGTGGGGGTGTAAACGATCGGCATGAGTTCCTCCACATTCTCGGACAGCAGCTTGTAGAAGAGTCGCTCGTTGCGATCAAGCAGGTCAGTCATGTACAAATAGCGGTTCAGCGGATCTTCGTAGCGGCGAACTGAAGGGAGAAACAACGGATGAGACTCCAGAGAGCTCCGCTGGTGCTTGAGATCAGCCTTGCATAAGTGGCTTCTTTAACGTGACTTACGATTTCTCAGGCTGTGATCGCACTGCTCCTCCAGCGACTTGATCCTGGGAGGCAGGAGGCCGTGGATGCCTGGGAAGTGAGCAAAAAGCATCAAGCACACGCCGTTAGACACGATGTCTAACGGCGCGTGCTTGATCCTTAAAAGTTGTAGTAATTTCGCACTGCATCGTGTGCACACACGAATACTTGAAGCGTCAGAATCATCGTGATTTCTGGCACTACCGTTAAAGGTCCAGCAGTTAATGCTGAAAAGCCACAGGTGTCGAGGTATTCTGAGCCTGACTGGGTGACGCTGTGACCTGGAAGGGTCAAAGGTCACAATGTCTTTCTTCCCCGTAACCATGGGCTGGATGGGATTCCCTACCTTTCAAAAATACACCCCCCAAAATCGCCCAAAAGATAGATTATTCATGGATCTATTGTACAAGCCTGGAGTCTTAGTAGTCCAAGGCTGACCTTACCCAGACTCTGTCTCTCCTCCAGCGTGAATCCCATTCCTTTGTAGAGCCTGGGGTTCCTGAAATAGTCCAATCCCGACAACACCGACGGGCTGAAGGAGACGAGCCCGGCCACTGGACGAGCGCTCAGGCGGTCCATAGCAGCGTTTGAGGTTTGAGGCATTCCGACGGGAACGCAGAACAGTGAGCTGGTGGTACCTGAAAAGACATCTGCTGGAGAGCTGGAGACCATTGACGATAACGTTAAAAAAAAGCCCGTTTAAATTTGGCTCTTTTCAATCGAATAAACTTGTTTTGCCACCAGTTTCAATGCTAAGAAGTCTCACTGGAAAAAATGGATCATTTAGGAAATATCACTTGTTCATCACCTAAACTGGAGATGGGGGCACGACTGCAGGCCGTGCTCAAGGTGAGGTTGGGTAAGGCAGCACTTATTTGACTGCTGAAGCATTGGAATGAGGTTAGGTTAGCATTGAAATATTGAAACACTAAAAAACTTCGAACATTTCACAGCCAAACTGCTTTAAACACAGCCAGTCTGCCTGCAACATAAGTTTGTTGGCGACCCTGTTCTGCCCTGCCCTGGTTGATTCCGTGTGCTTGCCTCGAGCCGGCCCTGCCCGGCCTATACAAGAGATGCACAAGCACTGAAAGCAGTTAATATTCGGTTTTCGCACATTCTGTTTTTGCAAAAAAAAAAACCCCGTTGATTTTTGCCAGAATCTCCTGCTTTTTCTACTCAATGAAAATGCGCAATTATCAGAATTACACAACAGGGGATGTACTTAAGTGCTACAGTGGCTGCTCAAACTGGTCAGATGCTTCTATCGGTTAAAAGGGGCCGCACCAAGACAGGAGGACGTTTCATTCTGCCCTCTGATGAATGTAGCTGTCAGGCAGATAAAACAGTCAAAGTGCTGTGTGCACCAAAGTGATCCGTATAAGCGTCGTCCACTGTGGTAACTCCGCTGAAGTGAAATAAAAGCACTTTTTGAGCAACCTTCAATTTCGGAACAATCTCGATTTTGTGATTTTGTGTTGTGTATAGTATTTAACACACTTAGGTTGTTGACGAGACATGTGCGAAAATGTGACTGTAACTTGCACTCTTGAGTGAAAAAAGTGGTTGTTCCTCCCCTTGAATTTGCCATCGAATACATCCCTCCTCCAGCTCATCAGCCACAAGCTCAAGTGCTTCGACCCACTGAACTTGGGCTCAGTCTGGCTCGAGTCGCAGTGCTCGGCTCGTTGCCCATCCTTAGTTGCTTCTCTTTCAACGTAGCTTAAGTGTTTTAATTTAGTAACAACAAGCCACAGTTTGCACCAAAAGAGCATATTTGAAATGTTGAAAACAACTTTGCAGATCTGATTACTCCACCTGTAGACACGCATGAACACGCGCTGGACCGAGGAGATCAGCAACTCATGTTCAAGGTTGGAAAAAAGAACATTGCGAATCTCCTTGATTCGCCTTGTACAATGCAAATCAGGTGAGTGGAAATGATGTCTTTCTCAGTGCTGTCATCCATGCTGGTTTTGCTCATTTCGTGGACGAAGCCTTTTGAGCACCTTCACTGCTCAAAAGTTGTTATCTATTACAATGTACTAAGTCACTTCAGCACTTTGGTCACTCAACAAAGGTTTACAAAAGGCACACAAACGATGTGCAAAAGCTGAGGACGCCAACACTTGATGGTTTCGACGGTCCTCAGACCGACCTCCAGTCTTCCCTACCTATTTTGAAGGCGTTGCAGGGGCCGACTCACATCACCGACTTGAAGCAGTCCGGACAGTCGCAACTGGTCCCGAGGGAGTCGCTGCGCATGCGCATGAGGTGAAATATGAGTGATGCTCTCGGGAAAGCCCGATGAATGATCCCTGCAGTAGGAGAGGCGAAAATTCCGGACGTTATCGACTGGAGACCTGGTGACGTCGCTGCGTCCTGTACTCCGACTGCAGAAGCCTGCGCGCCCGCACAAACATGCGGAACTATGTGACAGAGAGTGCAGCGTGCGCGCCCTCGTCGGCATTAGTGCAGAACGTCCCCGTGCGCGTACTCTAATGTCAATAGCTGATCAGGACGTCTTATTGGTCTTAAAAGAGCTGCACTGTGTGATCCGATCGAAGTCGCACCGTCCAGACCTTGGAAACAGAACAAATTGCTGTGAGAAAAATCGCTCCTGAGCGGTGCTGGCACGTTGACAAAGCACTGGAGGCAGGACGTCAACCACTTGGAGCTGTTATTATTAGTTCTTGTGGTTGCCGCCGTCCCATGGAAGGTGAGCAGCGTGGTCTCGGTGCTGGGAGCGGCGAGTGGTGCCGCACCTCACCTCGTCGCAGTTGATGAGGCAGCAAAACACGACCTGCGCCCCGTCGGTTCCTTATGGAGTGGTTTGCGTAACAGTGCAGAAAGGGTGTGCAGCTACCATGGAAAGGAGGATAACCATGCCTTTGCGTACCTGTGACGCAAACACAAATTGCGTTCGCTGTCATTGTCGTCCTGAGTGAGTGCCTGGCTGACAGAGTCGATGTGTTCGTCGTGTCCCAGATGTGGCATGGTTGGAGCTTTGCTGCAGCAGTGGAAAACAAGCCAGCTTTGACATATAAACTTCCATGGCAAGAATGATATCGTAGGCTAGGCCTTGTCGGGCCTAGAGTTGCTCACCATGACCCTTGGGTCCGTCTGGCCCACTAGGGTGCCGAGGGAGGTCGAGGAACGTTCCGCCCTTTGAAGGAATGCCCAAGGTTTGCAACAGAGGAAAATATGAGGAGGAGAGACAAGTAACCTTTCTTCCTGTGGCCTTTACACACACACTTTTTTGACGCTACAGTGGAACACGCTTATTGGAGACTTTGGCTTATCAGAGACAAAACACCAGGTACAAAAAGTTACTACATAAATTATTACTCTTATTAGAAACACAACACGGATTATAGAGGCAGAAATTGGCCACAATCCCTTACAAAACTGGGGCATCTTTACTTCTTTTTATACACAAACTCACCCCATGCAAAGAGGATATGAAAACTTCTCCTTGTTTTACACCCTCGAACAACAGTTGCAGCAAAGTCTCAGTCACACCATCGCACAAAGTACTCTAGGCCACTTTTTCTCCGCAATTGCTGATGAAGAAATATGTCTTTTGCCACTTCCCAGCTTTTTCTGTCTCTTTGACAATGTTTTTTATTTACACGGTTTATAGAGACACACGGTTATTAGAGACAAAAGTCACAGTCCCAAAGGGTCTCTATTAAGCGTGTTCTGCTGTATTGTCATGTTGCTGCCTCCACTGAGGCCTTTCTTGTCCTCCAGTTACTCAACTACGGTACAAACTAATACAAGTATGGTTGTGTATCACAAACTAACTAATGTAGCATATTGCTACATGCTTGCCAGAGCTGTGCCAAGCTGCACGCTTGCACGGCCACTGAGTGATTGAATGCATCATAGACTTTTATTAAATGAATCTGAGGAGTGGAATGGACCCTGACAACTCTGTCATGGGGATCCCCTCCGACAAGACCCTCACAAATCTACCTTCAGACGTTCGCAAACCCTCTGAAGCCTCTTCAGAGCAGCTAGATGTCTACTACCTTCAGCAAAGAAACTGAATCTTGGCCGCCAGCTGTGCTGCTGTACGCATCCATGCAGTACTGCTAAGGGAACAACAGCAACAGGATTGCCGCCATGAAGCCATCTAGGTCATGGCGGAGGAGTCACAACTATGCAGACCTGATGCAAAGTATGAAGGGCAATCCGGGCAAAGTGAAGCAATATTATCCTTCAGTCACACATGAAGCGATATAAATTGTATAAAGATAATCGTATCAACAGTATTAATCACATCTGACTTGAGCTTGAATGAAGGAGTATCACAAATACTGATAGAGCCCAACTGGCAGTTGCTCCTTCTGATTGGCGAGCAAGGCTCTGTTCACCCGGTCGATGGCGGCCATGATCCGCTGCCTCTGAGACTCGGAAAATGGAAATCTCTCTTCGTCCTTCGTCACCTCTTTGCTCTTCTTCTGTCTGAGAAATCGGCCTTGTGAATGCCGGACGACGCACTGGAGGCGTTCTTCGTCAACAGGTGACTCATCCAGGAACTCGGCTGCTCGTCGTAGGTCTTGCTTGAGCCGACCATGGGTCAAGTGCTCGAAGTGCAACACTTCCACGTCGGTGCCGTGCTGCAGCCAGTCCAAGTAGAAGTCCTCCCACGCTCTCGTCTTGACGTCAACGAAGTGATCCCAGCCTGTAAAGTATGTCTTAGACGCCAGCGCTACAAGGAAGAGACGTATGACACCGCACCAGCTCCCTGGAAGTGACTTTCATCGGCGAATCCTCTGTGTCCAGCGACATCCAGGTTCCTATGCCCAATCAGTGCCTTGAATGGATTCCTGATGAGCAGGATCGCTTTTCCGCCCATTTCGTCAATGTCATTGCAGTCGACCTTCTCGTTCCTCGACTTCTCCAAGCAGGGCCCGACCGTGAAGCCGTGGGTCTTCACCCCCCTGGTCATGCCGCTGTCGTGAGGCACCCCCTCGCCATAAAAAGCTGCGAGAACAAACCACGCGTCACGGTCTCCATCGCTACACAGCATACTGTACTGTCATGTACCTTCTTTCTTCAGATAGAAGTCGTTGTACATGCTGCCGGTGAAGAGTCCGGTGGTGGCCTCCAGCAAGTACCGCAGCCAAGTGTTCCCCGAGCTGGGGAAGGACGCTAGCGCCACCATGGGCAACGCGTGCGGCGACGCGAAGCTCACGTTGACGTCTTTGCAGCGCTCGTCATCAGGCCACGGAAAGTGCGTTCTGCAAGAAAGACTCCTCAGCAAGAGACAAAAGACGATGATTTGATGGGTTACACACGTTGTAGTACCGTACGTACGTAGAACGGTTCTTCCCTCCCCTCCTGTCCCCCCGCCCCTTGTGCGGGACCACCATTATTTGTCATCCAAGGGCTTCTCGGCTGATCGCCCGAGCAGCTCCATTGTCTGCTCCTCCAACACACTATTAAGTTATGGTCATCGTGGACTGAAACCTCTTCTCCAGCCACTTATTTGGCTTCGGCACGAATGCCTGGCTTCTTCGTGCAAGACGAGAGAGAACAATTACATTGCACTCTTAGGTGCTGGGGATCTTCTGCCAATTTGCAGGCGATTTCTCACAGGTCTTCCGACCGGATGTCACGCTTGTCTTCTTCTCTCTCACGCAAGACATGGTGAGAAAGATGTGGAGATGGAAGCAACGACGAAAGTTGGAGAAATGAGCAAGAAGAGGAAAGAGGGGGAGAGAAAGAGAAACCGTTCTGGTTCAGCACGACGACCACGCATACGGAGACCTTTGTGCATGCTTACAGGTTCGCCCAGATCTTCTCGCGGGGCAGCCAGTCCTCGAAGCTCCGGTACTTGAGGCCGCTGGGTATGGAGATGAGGGCGTTGGGATAGGAGAGGACGCGGTGTCCGCCGTCCTCCGCCACCAGCTGGCCTCGCTGCTCCAACTGCTTGGTGTACAGGTCTTGCAGGTTCGCCTCCACCTCGTTCATCCGCTGAAGGGTCTCCTCGCGGTTGTCAGATTTGAGTTTTGCCAGCGGATCGATCTTGGGCCTCAGTTTTACCGCGTCCACGAACGCGAACTCATCGTTTAGAGTCTGAGCGTCATTGAAATGATCAGCTTTTATTTTACGCATATGGAGCGCACCTACCTGTTGCGACTTAAGCTCCCTCCTGCGCTTGTGAGCAAAGTCGCGAGATGCTCCCGCCTCGTGCACCCTGGTGTGCACGCCCACGGCCAACAGCACGTAGCCCAGACAGACGAAGGTGAGGAAGAGACCGGACAACAGTCTCAGGGGAGAGCACACCGCGATCATCCTCTAGGCATAGCTGCAGATGACGACCTTGCCGAAAGAGAACCACAGAGACCTTGGCTTCATGCTTCTTTCTCCCGGAAGAGGCGTGCGCACACTAAGGGATGTTGGGCAGCTACAGGTAGAAAGACGAGTGAGCGAGCGCACGCTCGTTCACACTGACACGGCCGAGCAAGTGCACAGGCAGCAAGAAAGTGAGAGAAAACCGCCCAGAAATGTAGCAAGGGGTGAGAGCCCTCGACATGGCGCACTACGTATGAGATGACCAGACTCTACCGTGGAGGTCGAAGTCCGTCCTCGCCTCCCTGTGCCAGTCGTCACCGGACCAGCAGCAGAACCGTCGTAATCCACCGAGTCAATCCAGCCCTCAGTCCCGGCACGCAATCAATACGTGCGGGGCACCGCACGCTATGCATGACAACGGATCTTTTGCGGTGACGGCTCTCACGCTTCTTTGCGACGAAAATCATCGCCAATATGGTGAATCGTCTTAGGCCGCGGTTGCACAGCAAGAATGTGCACGAGCACGTAAGCCTTACAGCACATTTACTTCGCATTTCACATTCAGATGGATGTTATTCGCTGAATGAAATGGATTCATTCACCACCCTTGAATCTCTCTACGAGCCTTGCTGTCCTCCGCCTCCACTGTCAGGCTGCCGTTGATCGCTGCCGCCCGAAGATCCGTCCTGATCACTCCCTCCCGGGGGCTGCATGTGTCGCCGGAGCTGCTCCACCAACTCCGGATTGGACTGTTGCATCTGCTCAGCTAACCTTTGGCCACTGAGAAGAAGGTTTTGGAGTGGGACGAAAAAATTAAAGGCCTGGCGCTCATCCACAAAAAGTTTGGTGTCGCTTACGCCTGAAGAATCCCGTCTATGGAGTTCCCTCCACTGGGGGGTCCCATGCCGCCCTGCATGAATTGACCCATCATGTTCTGCATGTTCGGATCTGACAGCAACGACGTCGCCATGTTCATGAAGCCCTGGTTGTTCAGCAGTGAGCCAAGATCAAGACCTCCGGGACCAGCACCGAAGGGATCTGGAAATATGTGTTTACGTACACTCCCACCGCGGAGGGGCCAAAAGCATATTGAACTATGAAGCAAGAACCAGATCGAAGGAAAACAGGTTCGTCCTTTCAAGTATCAAGCCTTACTTGGTCCTGGACTTCCGGTCGTTTGTAGCTTCTCCCTTGCCAGGCTGAGGTTGCTCCTATAGCTTTCATTAGAAGGTTCAAGCTCCAACGCCTTGGTGAAGCAGTCCACAGCTTCCTTATGCTTCTCTAAGCTGGAGTACGCCAACCTAAAGGAAGACGGTCGAAGTAGAATTTGCGAAGTTCGTGGACTGGTGCTAGTGTTGCTCACCCCATCCTGCCGTATGCCTTGCTGTACTTCGGGTCCATGTCCAGGGCCCTCTGACAGTCCTCGACAGCGGCGTAGTGATTGTTGAGGCGGCTGTGGGCTGCTGCGCGATTGCAGTAGAAGATTTTCTCCGCGGGGTCGAGTTCGATGGCCCTGAGACGATTAACCACTCTTATACACGACGCACGTACCGATAATTTCACTGCATACTTCGTGTAGAGCTCGAGCGCTTTGTCGAACTTCTCCGCCTTCATCATGTCATTGCCCTCACTCTTGAGCTTCTCCGCCTTCTCCTTGTCTTCCACCGAAGCCGGACTCGGAGGACGCATCTTGGAAATAGGTCGCAGCTGTTTAGGAGGAATGACTAACTTTTCGTGTACCTCAGCTCTCACCGGCTCATTTGCGGTGACTTCCTTAAAAACGTCTTCCAACCTCCTGGTCACTGCCAGGTGTTTGTCTTCGGCGGACATGGCAAACGCGGTCTGAAGACACTGAGACGCGACCTCAAGAGACTCTTTGGCGTCCTCGGAGTGCTCGTCGGACTCCATTTCGCGGTTGAGGAACTGCACGAAGGCGTAGATGAGGCGCCGCTTGTCCGACATGGCTAATGACTACTCATGGAACGAGAGACAGATCTCGGTCAAGGGATAAAGAAATACATTTAACGTTCAGGTTTCACGAACTTTGACGGGGCCGCTTGTTCCTCTCCGGGTTGCTACGGGTTCACGGGATGACCGGGCTAAATTTTTCGCACGGGTCTTTCGGTTCCTACCACTTGGTCGACAGCTGAAATTACGCGAGGAAGAAGGGTCGCAAGGTTACAACAAGTCTTCCAGCAACCTTGACTTCTCGAGCTCGAGCAGTTCGTGGAAGTCGGGCTTGCCAGATCATTCCTCAACATCTTGTTCACTAATCTAACTTGACCAGATCTGACTAAAGCACACCCAGAGTCTGTGCAAGTCTTTGACATGGCATCTGACCTAACCTAAGGTAACCAGACCCGAATTAAGTGGCAAGTCTGAGCACCTGCGCCATGGACAACTTACCCAGCTTCCTGTGTAACATCGTCGAAATAAAGTGTAGATAAATATAGCATCGTTTTCTCTTATGTGCCCTTGACATCGTTCCAGATCAAGTACGAGTACGGAGAAGCCAGCATTAGTTTGTTGTATGGATAACTTCAACTTTTAAATTTAAACACCAGGAGTCGATCGAGTTTCACGTCACTGGCTGTTTAAACGGTGGCTGCGGCCGAATAGCAGCCTTTAACAGCTTGTAGGAGCGCCTCGGACTCCATGGCGAATTATGTAAGGAGGCAGATGCAGACGAGCTCTCGAGGAACGTCGTAGCAGCGGGGAAGGAGAGTCCGCAATCGTCTGGATGACGGGGTGAGGGTTACAAGCTTGGATACTCTTGGTCTTGAGAGTGAAGTCTGATGTGGCTCTGTTCCAAATGACGCGTAAACTGGAGATCAGTGACGCAAACATGCATTTATAGGTAGGTGACGCATCTGACTCGGTCATACTATTGCTTAGGTGTCCTAATATCGGATCCTTCACTTAAAGTAGCGAAAGAACATCAGACAGAAGACCAGGGTCACCATTTGTTGTCGCCAAAATCCCAATACATATCAGTGACCTTTGCAAAATGACCCTTCCTCATTTGCAAACAAGTGGTGGAGATCGATGCACATGCTTCCATACCAAACTGGCTGGAGCTATACCTTGCTGCTTTCCTCGACAAGAGCTTTGACGACCAGGAGAGCCAATAACAGTCTTTATAAAGGGCCCAGGTATAGCAAGTACAAGAACTCGATAAGGAGTAAAAAGAAGCGTCTTGCATAGTGGAACCTGAGTGACATGGTTAGGTCAGGGAGGACGAGCTGACATGGCCACGGACGTGCCCTTACTCAACGACTACAAGCGCGCATTTGTGCGTGGTCGCCTGCTCCAGACTCTGCTGGGTGGTGTCAGACTGACTGGATGCCCGTGGTACGCGGTGATCCTCCAGGTGGCGACCTGCGCCCCATCGGTGACACTCGCCGTCATTTGCGCCACAACTGCTGAGGAGGAATCATGGCGTGAAGCTGTCGCATTCGGTTTCGGCGTCGCGGCGTACGCAGTTCTACTCCAAGTGATCACTTCGCTGTGCATCAAGTGCCGGAAGAACAGTAGTCGAGTGACTGAACTGTCGCGTGCTGCTCGGCCAAGCAGTGGCGTTGGCGCCAGGAGGCGGCGAGACCTGTTCTCCGAGGAGGAAGTTCATGAATTGGATGGATGGTGTGGCGCAGCCACCTGGAAATTGATCGTTCCTCCCAAGCGCCATAAGATCAATGTCTTGGTGCACGCCGCAGTCGCCGGAGTCTGTGCCGCAGTCTGCCTCGACCTTCTCCACTATCCCCACGTGCGCCCTCTATTTGACGACTCTGCTGGTGCGCGAGCCGTCATAGTCTTTGGGTGGTGTGCATGCGCCAATGCCCTCTTCGGGGCAGTCCTGGGACCTGCGCCCCCAGAAACCGCCACTTACCGCCCTCTGGACTCCCTCGAGTTGGGCGCGCTATCCCGTCCGGTACATTTACTGGTACTGTCCGCACCGCACCTGGTACTCCGCCTGTGGCCTTCCGCTCAAGTCGAGGAAGAACCCTGGCGTTGGCTCAATCGACTCTGCCACGTCCTGATCGCTTTTGCGCCTGCGCTGTGGCTCCTCGGCGTCCTCCCACCCGTCGAGACTCTAGTGCTTTGGCTCGGAGAGCAAGTGCAGCAATTTGCCTTTGGCGGCGCCACGGCCGCCTCGCAAGTCAGGTTCTGGTGCTACCTGGTGTTGAGCGGCGCTCAATACGGGGCACTCTTACTTTTTGCAGCACCTCCACGGTTAGAGTCCGGACATTTTGTTACGTTGTGCGCCACAACAGGCTATTGTCTCAGCCTGGACTTGGTGGGCCTGGCGCATAGACTGACTAATCGGCGGCCGGTCCAGATATGCACGGCGCCAATCAAGTCAAAGAAGACTGCTTCTTCAGGAAAGTCCAAGAACGAAAACTTGAACCAGTTCGCCAAGTTGTCCAGAGTCTTTCTGGCCTTCAATGAAGTGATTACTCATTGCATTGTCTTTGGCATTGTTGTGGTGATCCTGCAAGGAGTCACCTATGACACATACGAGAAGAAAAGTCAGGAGGACACCATGACGAGAGGTGTAAATGCGACCAATGACACTGACCGGAGCTCTGATGACCTCTACTACTTGAGAGATGTGCAGCTCACAGCGGAACTTTCTGTTCTGGGATGGATCTCTACGGCTCTTTACGTCATCATCAAGTTATCCAACGAGTTGCAGAAGGTCTATCTTCTGTTCGGCACAGTCCGCAGCCCATTGTACGCTCCAGCTCAGTCAGAGACCCTTCTGACTACACTGTGGCATCACATCAGGTCGCTCATTGTCAATGTAGGCGTCGGGCTCTTCCTCACTTTCTACGCCAAAAGCTTATTCCTCCGTGATGATGTCTTTGTCGAGGATCCCATGCCCACATGGGTGGAAGTGTTGGCTGTGATCAGGACAATGCGCTGGATCTGGCAGGACTCTACCAACGCTCTCATCGAGTTCACGATCTTCCACTTGTTGTTCACATTCATGGCGTCGTCAGCGTCTCCGGGAGGAATCCTCGAGTTTCTTTTTCTCCACATGTCCCATGCAGTTCAGCTAGCGGTGATCGGCGTTTTGCGTGATCGCTCGAAGCAGATCTTGGAGAAGTTGTATTTCGCCGTCACCCTCTCTGCCTCCTCTCTGGAGGATCGGGCGAGTAGGAGGTCATATTCGGGGTGCCTCTTCCAAGCCAACGTTCTCTTCTTTCCTCTCGTATTGTTCTTTGCCGGCGTCGCTGCACTCATCTCGGCGCCGATGCTGTCGTTCTTGACCTTGCCGGTTTTCTTCGTGGCCTTTCCTAGACCCCTTCGCTTCTGGCCAGATCCTGTAGGACTTCAGGCCAATCACAGCTGTGATTCCGTCTACTACAAGCAGCTCATGGATTCCTTCATCACGGCAGTGCACAATGCCAGCAGAGCAGGAAGATTGGGGTTCCAGCCGGCGGGAAGTATGATCATTGGCAGATATGAGGACCGTATTGTGTGGCTGCAAGTTTTGGAGCTGGGGAACAACTATGTTTATTATATGGCTAAGGGCATGGAACTGCAAGAGACCAGTTGCCACAGTCTGGAGGCCACCAGGCTGGACGACATCTTTGAGGAGACATTTGAGAAGAACTCTGCCATCAACCGTTATGTCTTTCACACTGTCACACCACTCGCCTCCTTGCCTGTCCTGATGTACTCGGACGCCAAAAACGTGCTCACAGGTGTCATTGAGGCGAAGGAGACCTTGCATCTCATAGCCAGGACCTTCCTCAAGACCCTTGCTTGGTTCTTGCTCAAAGAGGTGACCTCGACCGATCTGAAGAGGAGACGGCAGAGTAGCAGATCGGCTGCCACAGCCAACAGTGACGACAATGTTGTTGTGATGATGGAAGACGATGGGATTCAAGCATCACAGTTACCAAGATCTCGGAGTATCGAGGCAGTCGAGCTTGATGAGTGGCCTTCCTCCTCCAATGACGGAGATCATGCTGCAGCTCAGTGGGCAACCACCATATCGACCAAAGAATTAAACGATGACAAAGATGTGACTCTTCCAAATCGACGAAGCTCTGCATACCATAGATCTAGCGTAGGGAGCAACAGTCCAAGCCTGCTTGATAATCTCAGTGATGTTGTAGGCGAAGCCGAGGAAGACGTCATCCTCAAAGAGACGAGCAACCTCAAAAGGAAAACTACGCTACCGCCGATCAGACAGAGCTTGAACAGAACAGACTCGATGGACAGTCTGAGTAGGAGACTAGACAACATATTTCTGCCAGGGGGGGTTAATGAAAGGACTCCCCAGCCTACAAGGAAAAATATCGTGACCGATGAAACTGTGGTGTCACCGGCCAGGCTTGATTCAGTAAGAGCTGGACGAAGAAGACAGTACAGTTCAGACTTGGCCAGTGAGATTGCTCCAGACCCAACCTGGACTCTTCACCTAGAAGCGCCAGCAAATCTCCAAGATAGGATTCTGGCCAATAATTTCTCCAGAGACTGGCTCAAACTTGCAGTTGGTAAGTATGCCAGAGCTTATTTGAACACACAGGGTGCTGAAGATATAGACAGCAAAGTTCTCCTGGTGCAACAAGATGACAAACTCCTCAAAGATTACTGGAGCGTCATCTGCAAGTGCTTCTTCGCCGCTTATGGGATTGACAACAGCTTTGAAGATCTTACTGACGCTCGAGGTCCAGGTCTGCCGGTCAAAATATTCCAAGGTGACGTCGACGGAGCAACTGATGACCTCACCGTCCGAGTTATCCTCCCCGCGTACCGCGCCGCCGTGAAGTTGTCGTTAGATCAAGTGCTGATCGGCGCCTACAACTCGCACTCGGAGTTGGTCGACGAGCTGGAGATAATCGAGAACGACTGGCACATTGGTCCGGAGAACGATCCTGCCTGGGAGATCGCTGTTGAACAAGAAATACCCAATCTCTTCAGCATATCCAGCACTGAGAGCAGCGGAGGTCGTGGAACGCGTAAGCTCTACAGATCTCGCTTGCTTTCGCTGAGGGATTGCATGATGAGCGTTGGGAGGCTGAATCCGGAGGTGGTCAAGGGATTATGGGCCTCGCTCAATCTTGAACTTCTGTATCTGACCAATGATGACGATGAGCGCTACTCCATCCAGGCAGAGGAGAGGCTCTTGAGGAACCTCACTGTGCAAGCCGCAGATCCTCCATTGGGCTATACCATTTACTCCTCAGGACCAGTCAGAAAAGGCATTGAAACCTTACTGAGGCCATCATAGTACTACTATTGCTTTTAGATGTGTTTTCCACGCACAACTGCATCTTATAGGAATACTTTAGCTATTTCTAGGGGGGGCGAAAAAACATGTGATCAGTTTTAGCCAAATGTGTTAATGTTGTCAAGCAAATAAGTTAAAAGTATTTAAAGTCCGAAGCGTCGAGATGTATAATATGGAAGCTATAACGTATGTCCCAAAATCAATGCAACAAGATTAGATTCATTTTCACAGCAATGGAGCCAAAATACTATGTACTTGCCTTTGAATACTTTGATACTCCATTGCAATCGTTCTGCCAGCAGAATGCTGCTGCTTACAATACTTGTACTCGCATCCTGAGCTTCATCAAATCTGCTTTGGTATTTTGGCACTATTGATATGCTAATTAATGTAATTATTCTGCCTGAATTCAGAAGGTCCGCATTCTGGTACTGACAGTGCGCTGTCAAGCCTGGAGCCATTTTGTTCATGATAGTCCTAGTGGCCAGGTCAAATAAAGAAACCACCTTTTTTGAACAAATTCGATGCATGATAAGGCCGTTATTAACATTTAAAAGTATTTATCTCCTTCTAGATATCTTCTCGCATGCCACAAGTTCTTCTGAGCAATCTGGCACAGTTGGCACAGTCACAAAACTTGGATAATAACAAATAACCATTGCTGCTTCCATTTGGCACACCAGTTCGAAAAGGTGGCAAGTATAGAATCAGCACTGGTCTTATTGAATAATCTTGTTGCACTAAACTTGGGACATATTGTAAAACTTGATGGCTGCGCTCGCCACGAACCATGCGCTTACTCGCGACGATGCAGAACTACTGCTCATTGGTCGCGGCCACAAGCGAGGCGGGCCTCGTGACCCCCAACCAGCGACGTGTGACTTGAACAGCCCCGTAGCCTCGCCCGGGGCCAAGTAGGCGCCGCCGACAGCGGTGCAGTCGGTCCTCAGCTCCTCATTGGACAGCAACGACGACTTGCCCGGCCGTGGCCCGGCTGCGCGTGGGTGTCCGTCGAGACGCATGGGGCGCATCCTTTGTTCCCTGGCAAACCGCGGTTTTGGTCGTGGTTTTTCCATCCCCCTCACTTTGTCTCACTAGAAGACCTTTTTCTAAAAAGTTCTTTTTACCCTGTCCCTTAGGATTGAAGTTTTGCAACATCAGACAAGTGCATGAATAACTTTTAGAGCATTAAAAGCCTATTTTTTTCGATCCTACTTAACGTCTCATGGTGCTTTCATGTGCCATTCAGCTCGTATGATGGCCTTTTCATTGTCATAAGAGCGAGAAGAACCAGACTCGAGTTGCTTTCACGACATCGTATGTGCTTTATAGTACTAAATTTGAAATTGACTCCCCACGAACATGCAAATTTTTTTGCCAGATGTCGTTTGAAGACTTCGTAGTTAAAAGAAAGTGGAAAAATAAGATTAAAACGAGGGGATGAATGAATTTTTCAGGGATCAGCGCACAACATTCATCGCGTCCTGTCAAGACAGTCATTTTGAGACCAAACTGTGAGTTCATGCTGCAGACGCTGCTGTTCACGGTGCCGTTCACGGTGCAGACGCTGCTGTTCACGGTGCAGACGCTGCTGTTCACGGTGCCGTTCACGGTGCCGTCCACGCGCTCTACTGGTGCCAAACTGGGTGAAACACTGGAAAAGTCTCTTTTCCCACTGTAGCAAATTAGAATGACATTGACTTAAATTATAATATGTATTAATTAATTAGCATGGGCGTCAACTTTGCCGTCACTAAATGCTAAGCAAAGCAGCACAATCTTGGAGCCAACTCGGGTTGCCCCGGAGGACCCGACGCATGCCGAACGTATCCACGATACGAGTGATCCTGGTGCACGGGGATAGAGGAGGGGTCGTGTGAGCCACAAAAACCCGAGAAGGCCGAATGTGAAGGGTGACGACACCGTGGCCTTCCCCCCCGACCTCAGAGTGTTTCGTTCATTTTTTGGCCTTTATTCCCACTCCACCCCAAAGCCAAATTATCCTCCAAGCAAACATAGTAGACGACGTTGCTGCCTCGTCAGCCTCTACAACGCCCCAGTTTTTTGTTCCAAGCTATTGATTTGGATGGGGTGACTGCACGCAACACCGGGTCCGCATCCCCGAGGCCTGCGCAGTCTTCTCAGCGGCTCCCCAGGTCAGCTTGTCAGCCAAGATGCTCTTGGCAGTTGGCCTTGACACAGTATTGGGATCAATTCTGAGCAATGGAGGAAATACCCGATCCAGACATCTTGATATGAGACATGTATGATGACGCGTCTTGGACAAAGCTACAAGTTCTCTTAGTCATGTTCATGTGCAACCTGTTCTGGGCAGTGCACTCAGTGAATCTTAGCGAGGGTCCATTGGCTTATTTTGTCATCTCTCGTTGAGAGCATCTTGCTGCGCGGGAACACGTCCGCGTGGGTCAAGCGAAGCTGTCATATCACCGTGGTCGGTCCTGGCAGGGAAGACGAGGACCACCTGGAAGACGGCCTCGCCCTCTTCTAATCCCCTCTGTCCCTTCGGAGAAGCTCTTTTGCGTGGGGTTCCGGCAGTTTTCGCCATTGCCGCCGAGGCTGTTGCTGCTGCTGACGGAGGCGCGGCAGCAGAGCGACTAGGTAAGGTCTGCTCCATTCTCGTTAGTTTCTCTGCAACTCTCGCCGGCAAAGTTCAAGTTTTTTTTCTCTCTCTCTTTTGCACATTAATAATCGCGCTGACTCTGTCTGCTTTCAACGTCCCCCCCCCCCCCTAGCAACTGCCCAGCGGCGCGGCCGGCGACGACGACAGCGACGACGACGTGGGTGTCTCTCTGTACTCGACACACGGGGCAGAGGAGCGGGACAGCTCTCTGACAGCAGCAACGCTCGCAGCCTTCACAGCTCGATCATGTTCGCCGGAGGTCGTTAGCACGTCGTGACGGTGGCGAGTGGGAGGAACACAGTGAGATAAAAAGAGAGAAAACACTCAAGGACCGCAACATGCCCTCTCTCGGAAGATGACAGCCGGCGGCGACAACTTCCTTCACCACCAGCAGCACCTCAACGTCAGCATGGTGGAGAAGATCCGCGAGAGCTACCAGAAGCACTCCCGCAACATTTCCACCGTCTCGGACATCTCGGTGTCGCTGTCGGAGCCGCTGCGACGTGACCCGACGGCCGAGATCCGCAGCGTGCTGCTCTGCGACAGCGAGGTGGAGCGGAACTGCGTCTTCGAAGCATTTAAGAGGGTCCTGGCCGACGGCCGGTCTCAGGTGGGCAACGTGCAGCTACTGCAGCACCACTGGGAACAGCCTCACGTCGACTCCACTGCCTCAGCAACTGCAGAAAATTGTAAGTCCTGTGTCAGAATGGGTCCCCAGAGTGGAACTAGCACGCCGACCACCTCGGCGCAGCAGCAACTGCACGAGGGCTTCTTCCGCTTCTCCCTCCGTTCGTCCGGCGCCGTGTTCAGGCTCATGCTGCTTAGCAAGGACAGACAGAATCTGCTGAAGATCTACTCCTTTGACTTTTTGATCGTCGGCATGAGGGTGACGAACCACATGGGAGAGCTGGAGGAACACATCTGGGAATTTGAGTGGAAGAGGCTGAACAAACACTCCAAGAAGGCTGTGGCGCCAATCATTCTCTTAGCCTACTTGAGAGACTCAGAGCTGAGCCAAGGGGGCGGCAGTGGCGAGACCAGCGGCCATGGGGCACCAGACGCTGCCGCACTGGAAAAGGCTCGGCGCCGGGGTCGTCACAATCACGTCATTCCACGATTCTGTGACTTGACCGACTCCTCTCTGCCCTTGCAAGAGTTGTTTGAGGATGTGGAGCGACTGTACAAGCACCCTGGCTTTGTTCTACAGCAGTGCGCGTATGTCAACAACCAATATCACTTCGCCAAAATCATGGAAAGCCCACACCTGACGGAGGAGGACGTGCGCTACCGCTGCGACACCGTCGGGGACAATCCAATCATGATCGCAGCCAAGCTCAGGCACAAGGACCTGGTCAGTTCCGTACTCAGAAGTCCCAGATTCCTCAGTGGAGAACGCAATGACGTCCTCAGAGATCTCATCCACTCGAGAAATGACACCGGGCAGACCTTGCTGGCCATGGTAGCGTTGCAAGGTAAGGGTTGGGCAGGCTTTTTTTCTATCATTTTTTACCTTCTCTCCATGTCATACACCGTGTGGTTCTCGTGCCTGTCGCACACGTGCACGCATGTACAGAAGTTGTGCTGGCACGAAACGTTGTACAGCAGCCACTAATAGTAAATTGCACAAATGAGAACATTCTCGACAAGAGCGCAGTTCTCGCCCCCCTCGACCAAGGCCAGAAAGTAGCTACTGGGTAGAAGGGCGTGTCTCCGACTACGCTCCAAGGGGTATGTGCGTGACATGCGGAAAAAGCTTGACTTTTGTGCCATGAAAGTAGCACGCAGTTGCTGTTTGTAATGATGAAGTTTGCTTTCTTGTCATTAACATGATTCATTTAGGGACTTTTCTATCTTCGCAGGTCCCGAACTGGAGGAGCAGAAGTTGTTGATCTTGCAGAAGGAGATCCAGATCCACTGCGAGTCGGAGCTGACGCATGAAGCTGACCAGCTCAAGCTGCAGAGATGTTTGAGAGGGCAGCTCAAGTCCTCGGCTGAGGCGGCCATCATCTTGGAGCAAGCCAGGGCCCTCCAAGGCATCCCCAAGACAGAACGGGAGCTCAAGGCGGAGAGTGGAAAAGTGTGGTCACGTCTCTTCTTTGCCTCCTTGTTGCTCTCGCTGATCTTTAACGCCATCGACACAGGCTCGGACATCTTGCTCATGATTCGTTACTATGGTGAGATGATGGGTGAAGTCATAAGTGCCAGCAATGGTACCTGCGTAGAAGAGGACACGACGCCTGCTGCCGATATCCAGCACTGCTTTGCCAACGGCACTGGCCTCAACAACACCATGAGCATCCAGTGCTTTCCTCTGTTTCTGTCACCTGAGCAAAAGTTCGGCTACACCCTCTTCTTCATCGTGGTGCCGTGGCCATTCTTCATCTACGAGTTTTTCACCTCGAGTCAATACCAGAGCCTGGTGGCAAAGGGTGGCGAGATCGCCGGGGAAATGGCAGCATGCCGCGGATTTGCCTCTCTGGGGCGTGCTTACTTTAAAGCCATAATCTACTCACTGGCCTTCGTCTGCTGTTTTCTGTTTTGGCCCATTGCAGTTCTCTTCATCAAGTACTACAACGATGGCAAGTACTACTTGGCCAAGGGAGTGCAAAAGGCAGAGAGAGAGAAGAACATCGAGGCATCAGAAGTGCTTTACGCCACTGCAAGAGTCATGGAGGTGTCCCTGGAGTCCTCCTTCCAGCCTACGATTCAGCTGTACATCCTGTTCCCGGTGCTGGTGCGCACGATGACGGCCAACTATTTCAGCTTCCGTCTGTTCAGTGTGTGCAAGGATGAGAGCCTGAACTTTCCGATTCCCATCCCGGATCAGACCATCTCCATCATAACCTCCATCCTCAGCTTGGCATGGTGCTTCACGCTGTATCATGCTACGTTGAAGCGCGGTGCACTGGACAAAGACTTGGCCGCACTCTTCTACCGCCTTGTGCTCTTTCTCTCCGTGCTCTTCCAGATTGTTGGGCGGCTGTTCATTCTGGTACTGTTTTCATACTCTTTTGGACCGGGCATGTACTACCCGGTGCTCGTGTTCCTGGCCTGCCACATCTTTGCCATGTCTGTGCTCCACTTCATCTTTTCTGATGCACGCAAGTACTGGGTGAAGGGGGGCCTCCTCAACCTCAGCTTCTTTCACTACATCCTGGGTAATGCCATGGCCAACATCTACATTCACAACTGGATTCGCATGGACCCACTACTTATTCAGTTCTCCAAGCCACTACAGCATGTCTCCACACTGATGAGGCAACTCGTCTTTGATCTTGTGTTCATGTCAGAGAACATCATCTTGCTGTGGATCGCATTGAACTCAAACATCACAGAGCTGCGCGAGAACCGCCTAAGCTTCGCTGTCGTGCTCTTGGGCTTCACATTCCTCGGACTAGTGCTCAAAGCTGTCTACTACCGCTATCTGCACATGTGGGCCTGGCTCATCATGGACTACATAACGCAGCGCCAGGATGGCCACTGGATGTGCATTCTCATTTCTAACATGTACTTGTGCGGCAAACTCAAGGAACGCCGCCTTATCTTGTGCTGCATCCCCCGGCCAATCTACAACTTCTTCGCGTCGTTCTGCCAGAAACGCGGCGGCACCAGCTGCTCTGTGTGCAGCGCCATTGTCACTGCTTTCCTCATGCCCGTGGTCCTCGCCGGTGGGATCTTGGTTCTAGTGGTGGGTCTAGTCGTCGCAACTGCCTTCATGCCCTTCTTCTTGGTGGGTGTGCTCCCCTGCATCATCTTCATCAAGTGCAGGCACACCGCCAATAGCAGTGATGTCGGTGGCAGCATCAAATTGAAGACTCACCAGCAGACCGGACTGTTCGTAGAAGACGGCGAGGAAGAGGTGAAGCTGATGGAACAAAAGGTGCGTGAGGTGGAGCCAGTCGAGGAGGAACAAGAAAGTCCGCGAGATGAAAGCGATGTGCACAATCACGCTCCCAAGAAGAGTGGTGAAAACGGAGATCTCAACCGAGTGCTGGTGGACAATGGCTATGTCGACTCCAATAATGTCTGAAACTTTTAATGTGTGATGTCCCCCTGCTATCATGCTCACTCACCTGCACACCAAGTCCATGGTCTTTAGCGTATGCACACTTCTATTATTACGCGAGTTATTCACACAGAAATGCTATTTTAGGTAAACATTATTGAACTGAAACATTGCTTACTAGTTTCGCTAGATGGCATCGGTGGAAAGTTCCGCTGACCATGAGCTTCTCCCTCACTTGCCATGCCAACATCTAGTTAAGTTCTTTCATCGCTCACATCACTTTTAAGGACGGGAAGAAGCTACTTTTTCTCAGAACAATCATAGTTCTCTTGGAAAGTCTGTTTAAGTCAGAAAGGATTCTTTCCACTTGATTTATAACCAACGACTTTGGTTACAATAAAGAGATGAGGAAAAAGTGCAACGTCTTCGCGCGTCTCAGTGCAGAAGGTAGGGCCACCTATGGAGCAATCGCTTTAACGAATTTGTCACTCTGTTAACTTGAAATTATGCAAGCTAGGAGTAGTCGTCATTGGCGAAAAGACGATAGCGATCACGATGTCCGAGTGTGCGTGCAATACTGTTCTCGGTGCCTTCCCGAGCTCCACGCTGTCCACGCTCCCCATGTCGTCCATCCGCTCCGCGCGTGATCTCCGCTTTGTCCAAGTCCTCAGAGTCTTTCTTTTACTTTTTTTTACTTTGAATCTATAATCCTCACCCCTGTCTCTTCAGCTCTCCTGCCTGCTCCATAGGTAGGTACTGCAGAGGTAGACAGAGGAAGAAGACTTGGCATTGCGTCGTAAGTGCAACTTTGGACCTCGATTTCGGCCTTGATAAGGGCCTTGAGATGTACCAGTCACCCTCACCACCCATTCCACGGTATCCCCGAGGGTCCCGTCTCGCCTCGTCACTAGCGCCTCCAAGGGCGAGCTGTCTGCCTTGTAGCGAGCGTCTGGGCACGTCTGCAACTGCAAGTACGAGTGCCAACCTCAGTCGCGTCAGCTTCGACCATGAATTGTCCTCGTTGAGAGACGCCACCAGGTCAGAGTCAAGCATGACGTCACGTGGCTTTAAATGTTGGCGCTTTGACATATTTTCATTGAGGGATTGCCGAATATATTTCTTAGTACATTTGAAGCCATTCGAAGGCTTGCAAACAGCTCTTGTAACAAGCCTGGCTTCTGCCTGATGTTTGAGGTCGCATGCGACCTCGGAGCGATTACGTCTGAGATCCCCCGCAGCGTCAGGGCCAATAAATCGCCCAGGACAAAATTGTTGCGCAGTATGCGCGTCAATGGAATAAAAGCTGGCGCTGCACCCGCACCCGCACCCGTACCCTAACCCCCAGCCCCGCCGCCGTCAGCTGAAGTCGCACACGAAGGGCAACCTGCTTAGAGCTTCAAGTACGTTGACGGGACCGAGACGTCCTGTGTAAGTTTATGGGTACAGTGTCTGCAGCCTAGCCTTGGTCCGCACCCGTCCAATACAATTCAGCCTGAACGTACCACAGCAGAGTGACTTAGGCGGTGACAGTTTCAGTGGGTGCGTCTAGGTCAGCTCGGGGGATCGGCTGGGGGCTTGTCTCAAGTTTTGCCAACTTGGGCAGTTTGATTGTTATGACGCAGAAGGAGGATACGCTCAGTACCGAGAGGCCGCTGTTCGACTGAGGATGGCGCACAAGAAGTTGACGAATGGGGCGGACCAAGCCGTGGCCGACTGCCTGTCCGGGGTGAACGCCATCAGCCAAGGCGTATGCCTTTTGGAGGGGTATCACGTCCTCCTCAGGGAGGATCTGGAATTGCTCCGTGGAAAGGTGGCGGTAGTGACCGGGGGCGGCTCCGGTCACGAACCATGCCATCCGGGATACGTGGGCAAGGGAATGCTCACTGCCGCCGTGGCTGGTAAAGTGTTTACATCTCCTCCAGTCTCGTCGATCATGGCTTGTTTGAGGGTGCTCTGGAAGCGCGCCCAGCCCGCGGGAGTCCTCATGGTAGTCACGAACTACACAGGCGACAGAGTCAATTTCGGCCTGGCTGCTGAGCGTGCTCGTGCAGAGATGGGACTGTCCTGCGACATGGTTCTGGTGGGCGAAGACTGTGCCCTAACCTCAAAGGACCGAACCGCCGGACGCAGAGGGCTGGCCGGGACCATCCTCGTGCACAAAGTTGCCGGAGCCATGGCTGAAGAAGGACTTGCACTGGAAGAGATCGTTAGATTTATCAGGGGAAATATCTTGGACGAAATGGGAACGATCGGACTATGTTTGGCACCTTGTTCGCTGCCGGGTGCAAAAGCTTCTTTCAACCTGGAAGAGGATGAGATGGAGCTTGGATTGGGGATCCACGGAGAGGCTGGAGTGCGTAGGATCAAACTGACTGCCAGTCTGGAAGCTATGAATACAATGGTTGAGCATATGACGAATAGCGAATCCAGCACCCATCTCGATGTCAAGAGTGGGAACGACGTCGTCATCCTGCTCAACAATCTCGGCGGCACTTCCAACTTGGAGATGGGAATTGTGGCCAACGACTTGGTCAAGATCGCTCAAGAGAAAGGCTGGAAGATCAGGCGCTTCTACTCTGGAACTTTTATGACTGCCCTGGAGATGACGGGAGTGTCGGTCACAGTGCTGAAACTGGGCGGTCACAATGGTGAGGCAATCTTGAAGTACCTGGACCTGCCAGTTGTCCCCAAAGCCTGGCCAAACGTCTGCCACGAGCATAACGCTACTCCGAACACAATACCGGATGAGGCGACTGTTGATACTGCTGAGGGAGACATCAAGAGGCCTCTGAGTGACTTCGGCCGGATGGTGGCGGGGCGCGCCATCGAGTTTGCCTGCGAGGCGCTTAAATCGTGCGAGTCTCAGCTTAACAACTTGGACTCCACCTCTGGCGATGGCGACTGCGGTTCAACGTTCAAGAGGGGTGCCGAGCATCTCCTTGGTCAACAAGACACAATTACAACCAGTGTTGAGAGCATTTTTCGAGCTGTTTCGGTCGCTGCAGAAGAATCCATGGGCGGATCCTCGGGTGCGATGTACTCCCTGCTCTTCGCCGCCGCTGCCGGCAACTTAAAGAAGGACGACAGGACGGACAATCCCTCGGCGTCTGAAATCTTCGAGGCTTTGAGGAAAGGTACTGACGCCGTCTCCAAGTACGGCGGCGCAAGACGCGGGGATCGAACTATGCTCGACGCTATTCTTCCTGCGCTGGATGCCTCTGAAGTATCCAATACTGACGACTTGAACAGATTGAAGCTGGCTACGATCGCTGCTGAGGAGGGTGCCAAGGCCACTGCCAATATGAAGGCCTCCGCGGGTCGTGCCAGCTACGTGGCGCAGAACCTCTCACTCGGAAAGCCGGATCCCGGAGCACATGCAGTGGGAATAATGATGAGAGCCGTGTATGAAGCGGCCAAGGCTGTTGCAAAGGCCAGGGGAATGTCTTGAAATCGATAGCTTCAACATAAGATGCAACACGCAATTCTTTGAGTGAATCATAGCCATGGATACTTTTCTACACATGCAATAAAGCAGATTTGTCGATTGTGATCCAGAGGGCCTTGTTCTTGTCGTGACTGCGGTTGAAGGGGCTGCGGGGAGCTTTTTCGAGCCTTTTTGGTGATCAAGAACTGCTCTGTCAGAAAGAGCTTTCTCCAGGCACGAGGTCATGGGCCAGATCATCTGTGGCAGACACTCTCGACAAGTCTTCACAGACATGCATCTCGACGTGCATCTTGTCGGCCAAGATCAACACGGCCTTGTACAAGCATGTTACTTATACTGCACAGCATACTATGAAGATCCAGCAGGTGTAAGGTTCATAAATCTTTAATTTAACGTTAGAACTCTACTGTCATGAGTTGGTACACCTTGGTGCTCTTCTTGATGAGGTAGCCTTGCGTGTTGAGTGAGGAGAGAAAGTCGAAAAAGTTGGTCACCTTGGCCCCGCACGCGGTAAGCACGTCTCGCATTTCATCCACCGTGAAGGTGCTCTTCTGGCTTAATTCTGCCTTCCTCTGGAGAGCTGCCACAAACCTCTTGGCTGCTCCCCTGGTGGACATACCTGAGCCACTGTTAAGAGAACGGTTAAAGTCCACCTTGCCGGAGACCCCATCGGTCAACGTGTCTGCCATCGACGCCCTAAGGATTTGGACGACGTCGCGTGCATCTTCCGCGCTCGCTTCCTCGCGCAGCTCGATCCTCGCACGCGCCTCAGTCAGGCGGACCAAGGACTCCAGCTGCCGAAGTGAGATCGGTGCAAGGTCTGCTGAGTGATGACGACGACGCAGCTCCAAGTAGAAGTCTGATGAAGACGTGATGGACTTTATCATCTCTCTCACCACCTCAAATGTCAACTTACCTTGAATGACGGAACAGGCGGCCTTGGTTAGCTTGGGAAAGACCCACTGTCTGGCGTAAGCAATGTACTTTCGCATGAGATTGTGGGGGATGGGCTCGATCATTTCGGAGGGCTTCTTCCGCAACCTTTCGTTCAAGATCTCGCAGCCGCTCGCCTCTTCGAAGACGGAAGTTACTGACCGGTCTCCAAAGACCTTATTTTTGGACGAAGAAGACGCCGCCGCGGCGTTGTGCAAGCGCATGATATGCTCGGAAAGGAATCCATCAAGCTCAGAATTGGGCTTGTCGACGAGGATGAAGACTAGGTCGAAGCGCGAGAGCAGTGCTGGACTCAGCTTGAGGTTCTCAGCAACAGTCTTGCTCTGGTTGTAGTGTCCGCCCACCGGGTTTGCCGCTGCCAGGATGGCGGTACGTGCGGGTAGCGAACACACGACGCCGGACTTGGCTATGGAAATGGTCTGCTGTTCCATCGCCTCAAGCAGAGCTTGATGCTGAGAGGACATCTTGTCAAACTCGTCGATGCAGCAAATGCCTGTGAGAAAACGACTTTCGTTTAAGCTTACAAGACCTACTGTCTCAAGACCATGCCTTGGTCAGCCAAGACTAGGGCTCCCGCCTCAAGTGAGAAGTCGTTCCCGGAATCTTTGGACAGGGTGACTGTCAATCCGGAAGAGGTGGTGGTGTTTCCAGTGACAAAGACGCTTCGGGGAGCCACACCGGCGCAACTGTTGAGGATTTGAGACTTGCCGAGTCCAGGGTCTCCAACCACCAAGATCTGTGCGATACACTTGTAATCATACTTAAACGCTCCACACTCAAGAAAACTTACATGCGGATCTCCCCGCACTGGAATGTGAGTCCTGTCCGACTGATACTTGTTCGTGCCTACCGAAAGAAGAGTCTTCATGAGACATCGCTGCCTTTGGCAGGGTGTAGAACGTGGCGCTTACCTCCGAATAGCCCGAGCAACAGACCAGCCTTGACGAGATCATGGCCATAGATAGAAGGGCATAACGAATGAACTAAGAGCTTCAAAGCATGGCTGCCCATGTCGTGGATGTGCCGTATGACGCAGTAGTCGTCCTGTGTGAACTCGAGTCCGGCCACAGACGCTGAAGTCTTCTTCTTCTCGCTGGTGACCGAGAGCGCGTGCAAATACAGCTGAAACACAAACTTGTCCTTTTCAGCCAGGTTAACGCTGCGTACGACGCCAGTCAGAGTGACTACATCGCCGGGTGTCACTGTGTCGCAGAGGTCCTCGGTCACCTCGGCCTCCAATGTCGGTGGAACCCGTCCGCTTTCTTGCGAAGACACTTCCTGCAGTCTTAAGGTCTGCCAGTCGTGTGTAACTGTGCGAAGGTGACCTCGCACAGGTGCGAAACGGCGGCCCTTACAGGGCGCGGCGGCGCACGTCTTGGGTTCCGTCAACTTGCCGTAGGGCTGATGCACAGACTGGATCGACAGGCACAATGTGCATCGGAAAGCGAGCCACATGCAAAGGGGTCGGACTGCAGACGCGCGAGCCACCGTCCCCCTAACGCACAGTAGTTTTCCGTGGTCCCTGGTCTGCAGTTCTCGTACCGGTGACGCCTCCACCACGTCCAAAATCCGGGCCCGAACGAGAGGGAACTTGGCCTCGTCGGGCGTGAATCCACCGCAGTCCGCGGCGTCCGCAGCCATCCGACGAGCTCTAGCGTCCACCAGCCTCTGGTGCAACGCCAGGCCAAAGACGCCTTGAACTAACTCCGGTCGCTCGAGCAGATCGTCATAGACGTCCTTCCAGTCCGCTCTCAGTTCTTCGTCGGCGCGCAAGACCGGAGCGTCGATGAAAAATCTACGGTCTTGCTCCAGTCCCTCCTCGTCGTCAGCCGGAGGATGACGAGCCAGAAACGCTGAAGCTGCGTGAACCTTGCCTTCGGCGGGGCAGCCCGGCGAGAACGGCTCAAAGGGCAGGTACTGATTCCATGCTTGAAACCGGGTTCCGACGGGCACGTCAGTGACGACTCTTTGCGAAGTAGACGACACCGCCGGTGTGAGTGGGGGCCGCTGAGATCTCGGCTCAGGCGGTGGCATAAGGAGACTGGAGTCTCCACCTCCTCTCTTCGTTCCTCGGCCTCGCCATCTTCCGCGCCAAGGTCTCCAGGCTCCACCTCTCCCACCACGCCCTCGGGAGCCTCGAAACCCCCTTCCTCGACCCCGACCTCCACCACCACCGCGGTCTGACATGACTCGCTCTGTTTCCTCACCACTCTCCTCTACATTCTTGTTGTTGTTTTTCCCGCTATCCTGGACAGGAAGGGAGGGAGCGCAACAGATGACGATGCTTCGGTTGATCAGTGATCACCGATCCTCTGATGAGAGACTCAACGAGTCATTGACGGCAACAGAAATGTTTTTATTGACGGCTCTGATCACTATGAGGTTCTAGCATTGCAAGCCACATGCAGAAAATCTGATAAGATTTACAGGCTGGCCAGCGCTGCAGCGATGACGAAGGAGAGGCCCAAGACTGCATAGCCTGACTTGTACAGGTCCGACATCTTGAATCCATAGCCAGCGTCCCAGGCCTGCAAGAAACTCCTGTAGGTAAACTCGACACAAGCGGATGTTTTTGTTCCTCACCAAGTGCCTGAGCCCATTCAACATGTGGTAAGCGAAGGGCCAAGCAAGGGCGCTTTTCGCCAAAAATATTATCGGCGTCCCGAAGTGCATGTTCGACAACATCTCCAAGTAAGTCGGGAAGGATGCCGGCAGTGCGACCGTGGCTATGGCAAAGCCCGACAGGAGCATCGACATGTAGCAGCCAGTACCGCGGTGAGTGATGGAGAGGAGCGCAGTCAGCTGGGGCTGGTAGATCGTAAGGTGCGGCGAGAGCGGACGTTTCAGACGACGGTTCTTATCAAAGTACTCCTCTCGGGCGATCAGGTGCTGCTCCGGGGTCATGGGCTGCATCGTGGCCATCATCGACGACGGGCCAACGCTGTAAGCAGGGGCGACTTGAGCAACGTGTCAAAGGCACCCGGGCGTGCAAAATGCAATCACTACCTGAGAGTCTTCCTGGCTAAGATCGTCGGTGAGAGTCGACAGCAAGTCGCGAATCTGCAAGGAGATATCAATGTTTTAAAGAGTGGACACCGACGACGTCCTTCGACGGGACCCTCACCGTGCCAAAGCCATCCTGACTGTGAGAACGAGTTCCCGTTGATGTCAGGACTGGTAGGTTACTTAGCACAGGCAGAGAAGGGCTTCACGTTGCAACACAAGGCGAGCGGGAAGTCCACGACTTGCGACAACTTCAGCTAGCCATCCAGGAGAGGTGTCAGAGCTAAACTTTGTTCGCTCTGCAAAGCCAGCGACGTCACCCTGGTCTGCTCCGTCGCCGTGGGCTAACCTAAGGCTGGATTGGCCTTACAGTCGGGCTCTCGGTCACAGCGATACAGGGCGGCCATGAAGAGCCGCCATTGACGCCTTGCTGTTATGCAGCTCAAACACAGGTTGCGTGAGCAGACGTCTAACTACTTGCGACTTTTCTATTTACCTATTTATTTACATTGTCGAGTGGAGTCTGATTCTGCAGGAACTATTGAATCGTATAATCCTTGACCGCCTTCTCCGACTGTACGGTGACTGGACATGTCTTGACCATGTCCGTGACATGCTGGTCCCTGGCGCGGTCGTCAGTGTTAATCGGGTTGCTACGTGGCAGCAAGATCCGTCTGTGGAAGAGAAACTCATCGACGATCGACTACAAACCGGGCCGTGAGCAGCGACACAGTGCAGAGGCTCTCGCCAACAAGGACCTCCTGCTCTTCAGATATGAGGCGCCAAAGAAGGTGCGGAAGAGCTTGGACACAGACAAAGCCGAGATAATGTAGGTTTCTTTCAGATCTTTCGCCAGAATGCAATTGCCATTGCCATGTTCCCTGTGTGGACGTACCTGGCCTACTTTGCGTCATCTCTGAGGGGTGGTCTGCAACCGTACAAGGCGCGGCTGGAGGAGCAGGGCAAGGGAGTTCCGTGGGCCATGGACAATGTCAACAAGGCGGCCAACGGTGTCGCTATTGGGTTCTTCCTGTTCGGTAAGCTAATGTCACTCTTGTGATTGCTTCTCGCCAGCCATTTTACTCCTATCCAAAAGGCGGCGGGCTGTCGAGCTACTGGATCATCCGCACCATGAACACGGTGCGCAGGTTGGTTCTTCGCAAAGGCGGCAAGCACATCACCATCATTACCTATGGAATATTTGGAAGTGGTACCAGGATGACGTCACTTCCCATTTCTCATGTAAGTCCAGTACGTCACGCGCCGAGTCTTCCTGACTAACCCCTTGAACCTGCAATTCCAGTGCAGCGCTGTGATGCACAGGTTCTACGGGAAGGAGCGCTTCTTCCTCCGGGTGAAGGATCACGCCTTCAAGTATCAGTTCAATGTGGAGGAGGGCGCCTTCACCAACAAGCCCCTGTTCGACAGAACGGTCGGACTGCGAAGGAGAGTGTAGCAACGTAGACCTGAACATAACGTTAGTCCTAAGAACGCTAGCAAAGGTACACATTGATACGCACTTTAATACAGCAAGTTCACACATCATGGTAAGAACGAAAATGTGGAGACATTGATTTTTTTTTGTTGTTGGTTGATTCCAGCAGTAGAAATGGATGGCGTTCGTTGTTGCTCACTTGCTCTCCCTTGGTAGTGCCGCTCTCTGGTCCTCGAGGCGGCCGCCCTGCAGGCGCTGGATGAGCGAGAAGAAGTCCTCGTCCGGGACAGTGGGCGCGTGCTGCGCTTGTGCCTCTTGTCGCCCCTCCTCCCGAGGCAGAGACGAGCGCTGGTCCTCGATGCGAGTTCCTTGACACTTCATCAACATCTCGAAGAAGGTCTCGTCGGGAAAGACCTCGTCGTTGCGTGTAGCCACGGACAAGCGTTGCAAGATCTCGGGCTGCTTGGCCCGCGGCAATCCCGGCAGGAAGGATACGGTGGCTCTCTGCTCTTCCATGCGCTGTCCCTGAGCACCAGCTATCAACTCCAGCAAGTCTCCGTCAGACTTTTTTGTTGGCGCGGGGGCCGCGGGGGCGGCTGTAGACGCGGGAGCTGCGAGCGAACAGCGCTGGTCGTCCATCCTCTTGGACTGGAAGCGTGAGATGAAGTCGAAGAAATCCTCCTCATCCAGCAAGCCAGACTTGTTGTGCTCTTTCTGAGGTGACGCAGAGGAAACTGTGGCACCGCTCTTTGAAGCACCACCGTTGAGAGCTTGTTGTCTGGCCTTGGCGTCGGGCGTCATCTTGAGAAGATCCATTTGCTCCATTGAGATCCGCCTGCTTGGTCGCTTGTCAGTGGCAGGCGAGGTTGGAGGCCGCTCCTCCGGGTAGCCCAACGTCTTGGCCAGCTCTGCGATGTTGAGCTGGGCTGTCGCCTGTCCCATCCGATCGCCCGTCTCCCGACTGATCTCTAAATGCCTTTTTGCATAGTGATATGCGTCTTTGTGCTGGCCCATGGCAGAATGGGCATTGCCCAGCGACCAGCAAGCGCGGCCTTCGCCCACCTTGTCGAGGAGTTCCTGCGCTATCCGCAGGTGTCGGAGGTGATACTCGATGGCGGTGGAGTAGTCCTTTAGAAGCGTGTACGTGTTTCCCAGAGAGTAGCATGCCTGCGCTTCAACTGCTCGGTCATCTAGCTCTTGCGCCAACACGAGGGTCTTCTTGTAATGCTCCGCCGCCTTCTCGAATTCGCCAAGGAAGATGTGAGCATTGCCAAGATTGCTGTGAGCGCGTCGCTCAGCAGCGCGATCGCCGAACTCCTTTGCGATCTTGAGCCTTTCCTGGTGGTAGAAGATTGCCTTAGCGAAGTTGCCGAGGAGGTAGTGCACGTTTCCCAGGTTCCCGCAAGCCCTTCCTTGTGCCGCGCGATCGCCGATCTCTTCCATCAGCACCATGTTGTCTTCGTAGTACTGTACCGCCTTCTCGAAGAGTGCGCGCACCTCTTCAGGGAATTCGCCCGGATCCTGGTGACCCAAGCGTCCAATGTGCTTGCCCTTGGCGTGGTAAACGTTGCCCAAGTTGTACAGCGCGCGTCCCTCGCCAACGCGGTCACCGTGCTCTTGACAGATTTCCAAATGTCGACGGCAGCAGATGACGGCCTCTTCGAATTTCCCCATGACCTTGAGCGTATTCCCCAAGTTGCCAGAAGCCTTGGCCTCACCCAAGCGGTCCCCCATGGTGCGCGCCAGCGTCAGGTCGTGTTTGTGATACTGCATGGCCTTGACATAATCGCCCATGTAAAAGTAGGCATTGCCCAGCTGGCTGTATATGGCGCTAAGCGTGCGGAAGTCGTCAGTGCCAGCCTGGAGCGCCGCCTCGAAGAAGGCCACCCCGTCGCGGCAGTTGCCCGCCTTGCAGAGCTTCTCCCCCTCCAGGGCGAGCTGCAGACATGTGTCGTTGTCGCTCTCTTCGGCGCTGGCCATGGCGGAGGGCACCGAGGGAGCCCAACAGTTTGATTCCACGCGCGTCGGGCTGGCTAACGAAGGAGAACCAGACGAGAGAAAAGGACGAGGGATTGCGATGTCAACGGCAGAGAGAAAGGGGCCTCGCTCGCTCGAGGCCTTCCTCCAGTCAGTGCAGTCTGTCGAGGCGGGCGGACGCCAGTTCAGCTCAGTTCAGTTCGGTGGCGCAGGAAGGAAGGGGTCTTCTTCTTCCAACGGTCTTCTGCTCTCAAGTTCCCTTCCCCACGCGCTCCCTCCCTCTCTCTCTTGCCTCTGAACAGGAACGGCCAATAGGCAGGAGCGACTTCCAACGAATTTGACGGTCGAGGCAATCAGAGGGACGACGAACCCTCATGAACTGGGTGCAGATTTAAGCGTACAGAGCACAGTAGTCAGTCCCGGGGTGGATGTCTCCGGGTCGGCCTCGCACGGTGCTTCGTCCACGCGCCCAAGTGGTTTAGGGACGCGCGTCCTCGACACCGGATTGTCCTCTCAATCAGAACGGCGCTAAATGAAGGAACGCTCGAGCCTTTAGGGTTCTTAGGAACGCTGCAGACACACGTCACTTAACCGGCCCCAGTGGCAGAAGGGGGCGACCGTGGCGGAAATTGACGCCGCTTCGAACTGATGGCTGAGATGAGATTTGGACGTGCGATTTTTTGAGTTACGTAACTGATGCGTGCTCACTGTACGACAGCGATTCCCCATAAAAATGTAGCCCTAAAAATATGAAATGATCGTGACCAAAAAAGACGTGTACATGTATAAAGGTAAGGCAGCTGCTCGCCGGCCGGCTCTTTTGCTTCGTGTGCGGCAGTTGGGCCAACGCAGCCCGCAGCCCACTGGAGCTCACTCACGCTGGTCCACTCCTATCGAGTGATTCGTGGCATTGTTCCCCATTGCCAACATGAACTCGGCATCAATAATTGTCTTCTTGGTCTCGGTGGCCGTGTTGGCCTCCTCGCCCTCAGCGGCGGACCCCACGGGCAAGCGCGTGCTGGCGCTTTTGGACAGCTTAGCCATCAGGGAAACTCATTCCATCTTTTTCAAGACTCTCGCTGACTCCGGTTTCTCAGTCACCTTCAAGTCTGCCGACGACCCCTCCATCAATGTCAAGAAATACGGCTCCTTCCTCTACGACCATTTGATCTTGTTCTCGCCGTCTGTGGAGGAGTTTGGCGGGACCCTCAGCGTGGACGGCATCGCGGAGTTCGTGGACGGGGGCGGAAACGTGCTGGTGGCAGGCAGCTCGAACACTGGAGACGTACTTAGGGAAATCGCAAGTGAGTGTGGTTTTGAGGCGGATGAGGAGGGAAATTCCGTGATTGACCACCTCAACTTCGACGAAGAGAAAGACGAGGGCAAGCACACGTCTTTGGTGGTTGATAGTGCCAATTTGATCAAAGCCGTGCCGGTGGTCGGACGTGCCAAGGACGGCGCACCGCTGCTGTACAGAGGCACCGGACTCATCGTGGACCATGAGAACCCACTTGTGCTGGAAGTGCTCACCGCCTCACCGTCCGCCTATAGCCACCACCCGGACGAGCCAGTGACTGAGTACCCGCATGCCACGGGCAAGAACACCGTTCTCATCGCCGGACTGCAAGCGCGTAATAACGCGCGCGTCATCTTCTCTGGGTCGCTTGACTTCTTCTCTGACGAGTTCTTCACCTCAAGCGTGCGCGGGGCCAACGGCGGGAAGCGGTCGGAGCGCAGCGGCAACCAAGTACTGGCTGCAGCACTGGCCGAGTGGTGCTTCAAGCAAACGGGAGTTCTGCGTGTCAAGAGCGTCAATCACCACAGAGTTGGTGAAGCGGGCCCACCAGCAGAGGGTGTGTACACCATCATGGAGGACGCAGTGTACGAAATCAACATCGAGGAGTATCGCGCCGGCAAATGGACCGCATACGAGGCTGACGACGTGCAGATGGACTTCCACCGCATTGACCCTTTCGTCCGCCTGACACTTAAGGGCAGCAAGGGCAAGTTTGAAGGACGCTTCAAGATCCCAGACGTCTATGGAGTCTTTCAGTTCAAGGTGGATTACACCCGTCCAGGGCTGACCAGGCTCGTGTCCACCACGCAGTTCTCAGTGAGACCTCTCAGACACGACCAGTACGAGCGGTTCATCCCGTCAGCGTATCCGTATTACGCGTCCGCCTTCAGCATGATGTTTGGCGTCGTTATTTTCAGCGTGGTGTTCCTGCACTACAAGGAGAGCTCTGCGAAATCAAAGACTGAATAGCTCGATAATGTCAAGGGCATTTACTCAGTTCAGCACTTGAATGCATCCACCAGACATTGTAGAGTGAGTGAGTCCATAGGCATGAGTTCGAGTGTGATATTGTTTGAATTGATCAATTACCAAGTTATGGCCCTCTCACTTCAATCCTTGTCGAAGGCTCTCATATTGTGCAAGATCAGCTTCGCTTACGGAGGGTACAAACATATTAATTGCTGCTACGAAATCGTCCCCGCTCACTTCAGCATCAGCTTCAGACCCGTCATTCTCCAAGGTCCTAATGGTTCTAGCCAAGGATCTCAGTACTGCCTCTGAGCAAATGGAGTAGAGATCTGCACCGGTCAGCGGTTTGTCCGGGAGGAGGTCCAGGATGTCTTGGGAGGTGAAGTCCGCAGCGAAGCGGAACTTCCTCGTGAGAGACGCGATGATCCGCGCCTGTTCCTCTCTCTCTTTGGCGACTCCCAGGTAGACTAGGCGATCGAAGCGACCGGGTCTGAGGAGAGCAGGATCTAAAAGATCTGGTCGGTTGGTAGCGCCTAAAATGAAGAGACGTACAGGTACAAAACAGCAACTTCTAGACCAACTGTAACGTCGTATTACCAATGACGAATACGTTGGACTCTGCGTCTGACAGACCGTCGAGTTCTGCCAGCAGTTGGGAGACCACCCTGTCCATGACGCCACCTATGATGATTACAACAATGACAACAGCATTGAGCCTGTCCTGATGGGTGAGGCTGCCCCGTCCCATCCCAAACCAACCTGAATCGCCCGATTTTCCTCGATTCGGAGCCAAAGAGTCCAATTCGTCGAAGAAAATGACGCAGGGAGCGGCAGACTTGGCTCGGACGAACAATTCTCTGATGTTGTGCTCTGACTGGCCGACGTACATGTTGAGCAGTTCGGGCCCTGTGTGAGTAAGATGTAAGACAGGGAAGGTGACAATTTTCGGTACAGAGACCCACTTGTTGCTCATCTTGTGTACCTTTGACGCTGAGAAAGCTAAGAGAGCACTCAGTAGCCACGGCTTTGGCAAGTAGGGTCTTCCCCACTCCCGGTGGACCGTACCTGGCGAACAATCCGGGTGTCAGACGTAAAGATTCCCAATGATCATCTACTTGAGTGCTTACATCAATATACCGAACCGATGCATTCCAGCAATGGCCAATTCCGGGTGCTTGAGGGGCATGTCGATGATATCCAATATTTCCCGCTTTGCAGTCTCAAGTCCACCTAGGAAGGGATGGAGATGTAAGACAGTCAATAGCATTGAACGTGGTGGACTTCTTTTATAGTAGGCCTGCCGTCCTCAAGTCAAATATCGGCTGTTGCATTTGTTTTGTACTTCCATTGGCACCCTAAGCCCAAGGCAAAATATCCCTCTTTGGCTCTGACCAATCCAGAGGCCCCAGAGGAGTTCGGAACAACATTGCTCTGCTGTTGTAACATCTTTGGTGAAAACTTAGCTGCGGTGCACTCACCAACATCTTCCCACTTGACTTCAGGGACCTTAGGTGCACCGATAGAATCTGCCAAGAGCTCATGGAACTTGGCCAACGCCCCTTCAAAGTCCGATTCCGTTGTCTTGACCGCCTCCATGACAACCTTGTCTGCCCAGTGACACCGTACTCTCTGGTGTGAGTAGGCCTGAGCAGTTCGGACAAGGGCAGCGATATCGCCCAACACGAATGAGGCAGTTTTCCGACTTAGGTCTGAAAGATCCACTCGAGGCGACAGCCTCACTTCCTCCAACTGGCAAGCCCACCTCAGGGTGCTCTCCCTGTCGGCGGCAGTCATGTCTGTTACTGAAAGGAGAAGGCATGCCGGTCTCAGCCTTCGCTGAAAGTACCATGAAGGATCAGACTGAAGCTAACCTTGCACGATCTGGCCAAATATGGATGCAAGTCTACGGTCGACCAGCTGCACGTTCCTGCACAGGCCGAAGATCAGCGCTCCGTCACGCAGCGCGGCTACTTCTTGTCTGAGACGCTCCAGCGTTCTGAAGTCGAGTTTTCCGTCGCGATTCCTGACTAGTCTCTCCACGTTGTGCAGGACCAACATACACGGGCGGGACTCTTCCAGATTGGCGAATACTTGCTTGAGCTTGGTCTCTGTAGCGCCGCTGGACTCGCCGACGAGGAGACAGCTGTCGGCCTCGATCATTGCATAGCCAGTGGTCAGGCAGATTCCTTTGACCAAAGACTTCTTGCCAACGCCGGCAGGACCAGTCACAAGAAAGACCTGGACCATTGAAAGATTACCCGTGACTTTTTCGCATAGCGGAATGAGAAATGGCGGCACCGACGAGGCGATGTCGATCTGATTGACGCTACCGATTTGTTTGACCGGTGGGAGAGGAATCCTCAACGTTGGGTTCTGGCTCACGGTGGTGACGCTGGAGACGAAGGCGCTTTCGACAGGCACTCCATTCTCACCCAATAGGGACACAACTTTGAACATAAGTCCTCCTCCTTCCCAAGGCGGACTGAAGTCTGCAGAAGGAAGCTGTACTATTTGATCAAGTAGCAGCAGCTTGGGGCTGTTGAAGAACTCTTTCACGACCTCATCCGTCTCCGCAGTGGAGAGTCTCGCGTAAGCGTTGCTGTTCAGGAAAGCGATCACAGCCTCAGAAGAGGTGGAAATTCTGCTGCGGGCAGTCCCTTCGGAGTAAGTGCGACAGCGCCACTGCTTATTTGGTCCGAATTTATCGCCCATGTACTGCAGGAGAGGAGGGGTCATCCACAGAGAGCGCGGAGGGAGTGCACACGTGCGGACGCAGGTGAGGGTAGCTGGACGGGAGCATTTGTACGAGTCCAACAGACAGAAGGTGTCCCCGCAGTCCTTGCCGTCGTTCAGGAAGACAGTTGACGACAGACTGAGGTCCTCTGCGCTTGCTTCGTTGGCCAGGACACAAGCCAGTTTATTGGGCAGTTCTTTCAATGCGTAAGGGAACAGCTGCTCCTGGCAGATTTGTTTCAGAGGTCGGATGAGATCTTCAGTGGCTGCCAGCGATCTGGAAGCTACGAGATCGTACGAATACTTTATGAGGTTGGGATCAACGTCCATCTGACGAGCCGAGGTAGATGACGCACTGAAGGAGAGCGTCACTTCCGTTTGAGTTGACCACAAACCAACTGTAAAAGGATCGCAGTCCTTTATCACACCCTGGATTCCATCACAGAAGACATCTTGGTTCTCGGCACAGGCAACGCTCGAGTATTTGTCAATGATTGCCTCCACCAACTCTTTTGCTTGGCACTCTTCTGCAAAAGCGTGTATGTGGATGCTGCTGAGAGTCGGCAATGAGGGTGCCAATCGGATAAACACCGAGGTTGGCGACTGGGTCTTAGAAGGAATGAAGACACAATTCCTCTGCACTCGCTTGTCTCTCTTGAGTCTGTACAGGGTCAAGCTTCTTTCGCTTCTGCTGACCTTGACGACAACGGGCACATCATCTTCGCCGTCCACCTGATTCTCGCCGAGACTCTTGAGAAGAAAGTCATGAGCTTCAGGACTCACCAAGCAGTGAATGCTGTCACTCTTGTAGTCCAGTTTAAGATTGCAGTCAATTCTAAATTCGAACCACATAATTGTCTTCAGTCGTTCCTTCACATCGAATAGGTTCGCCTTGGCGTTATTTGCCAGAGACGCTTGGGCAGGCGAGTTTTGAAGTTCCCTGAGCAGCTTGTTGAACGGCGCTTGTCGAGCTCTCGATCAGCTTTACCCTCTTGCGCGTGTAGTGCTGCCAGTGCAGGATGGTCTGGTCATCGAGGAACTTGGCGCACTAACAGAGAGGAAGAAGCTGTCAAACTGTATGGATGAGATGCTACTGTATTGAACGCACCTGCCCGTTCACGATCTCTTTCCGAAAGGAGTGATGCTGCAGTAGCTCCAGAAAATGAAGGCATACGGGATACTTGATGAAGCGAACATACCTTTAGAATGGAAAATAAGCGATGCTGCGAAGCTCTTCCTTAACACTCCTGTTCACATACAACATGACTTACTTTGGTTCCTTCCAGTACTGAAGATAGCTTAGATAGTTGATGAAAGCGGAATCCTTGAAATAGCCTCTTTGGGCCAGGAAGTGAAGATAGTTTGGATTGCCAAGGCACTGTACGAATTCCAGCTCCACCTATCAAGAACGACTTGATGCAACCACTGACCCTGAAGTAACATTAGCCACTTCTTACCTGGAATCGCAAGCGCTGCTTCTCCTCGGCCTCGGAGTAGGTGGGGTGAGGCGGATGTTGTTGGGCCAAGTGATGCCCTCGGAAGGCACCCGGCGATGCCTGGGCTGGTCCTGGCGGCGTCGACGCTGCCGACGGTGACGCGTATCCAGGGTAGGGCGGCGGGGCAAGTCCGGAGCCTCCTCCTGACATCATCTTGGCGGCGGAGCTGCGATCATCGTCGTGTGCGAGAGCAACGCTGAGAACGAAGCTGAATGAACAAACATGAACTGCTCACCTTTGCCAGATAACGAGGGCTCAGTTGAATAAAAGTGAGATGAGTCTTACATCAGTTTACATTGATGTAAGCAAAGTGAGACAGAGTTGCCAGGTGCCCATCAAAACATGCGCAACGGTGCCAGGTTTGTCGCAACTCTTCTCCCTAAAGACTTTGAACGTTTGAAGTGTCTTAACTTACCTGATACGTTTGTAGATCCCTCATCTAGGAATGTTATCTAGACTTTGGGACGAACGTACAGGTCACCTAGAAAAATCAACATATCATGCTCTATGGTATCTCTAGGAGCGATAAACCCGGAGAAACAAAGCGGGCACCGGGCAGACATGGCAAGCACAGACCCCGGACATAGGGCTGGGTCGAGCCGGTTTTTTCGAGCTTGAGTCGGGACGAACCACAAGCCTCTCGGACATCGAGTCGAGTACAACCGAGCCGAGATTCGACCTAGCCCAATTTCACCTCTGCTGCATGGTGAAAACGACACGTGTGTCTGGCGTAGAGAACGAGTCCTCTTGCTTCCAGTCGAAGACATGTCCGCCGACTCCTTGGACGCAGACATAGTGAATCAGGGCAACAAGATCAGGGCCCTCAAAGCCGCCAAAGCGTCGAAGGAAGATCTTAAGCCGGAGATCGATGCCCTCCTTGCTCTGAAGACGCAGTACAAGAACGTCACCGGCCTGGAATGGAAGCCAGGTCAGCAGAAGCCTCAAGAGAGCAAGCCAGAACCCGGGGTCGAGACTTCTTACTCCGGCGGGGGGTTGTCCGATCAGGAGAAGGAGGCCCTCTCCTTGGCCGCCGGGCAAGCGCTTGACATAAAAATCCAGAACTGTGGGGACTTCATCCGTCGACTGAAGGCCGACAAGGCTGCCAAAGACGCTGTCCTCAAAGAAGTTGAAGTGCTTAAGTGGCTCAAAGGGCTCTACCTGAAGAAAGTTGGAAAAGAATGGGCGCCGCCGCAGTCCGCGGCGGGTGAGAAGAAGGAAAAAGTAAAGCCCTCTGAGGACAAACCCGTGGAAAAGCCGGACGGGTGAGTCCGCACAGTCCTATTTGAATGTTATTATGCTCGGTTCCCTGAACTTCAACATTTCAGGGAAAAGTCTGAGAAGGCGCTGAAGCGCGAGGCCAAGAAGGCCGAGAAAAAGGCCAAGAAGGCCACGCACAAAGAAAAGAAAGAAGGAGGAGGCGAAGTCGCTCCTGAGGATGAGACGCCCACGGTTGACTTCTCCCTTGGACGGTACGGCGAGTCTCCTATGATTCAGTCGCAGGAGAAGGTCAAGGATAAAAGATTCATCGAGGTTGGTATGCTTGGCCCAAAACTTGCCGAACAGGAGGTCTGGATCAGGGCGAGGCTGCACACCAGCAGAGCGACCGGTAAGTTTCTGGCTGTCACAAACGTATTCAACGAAGCATTTACATGCTTTTACTTTATAGGAAAGCAATGCTTCTTCGTCTTGCGTCAAGGATCCAAGACCGTGCAATGCCTTGCTTTCATCTCTGACTTGATCAGCCGGCAGATGGTGAAGTTCATATCCAGGTACATTTAGCAGCAACGTAGCACCCAATATGCGGTGTAGCTGTCCTTATATGGAGATACTTTCAGAATCTCGAAAGAGAGCATTGTGGATGTGCAAGCCAAAGTGAAAAAGGTCTCCGCCCGCGTCGAGTCCTGCTCGCAACAGGAAGTTGAACTACATGTTGGCCAGGTGCTTTAAGAGTTCCCGAGGCATTTGCTGACAGTCCTTCACCTGTTCCCTTTCCCTGTAGGTATGGGTGACTTCTCCATCAGAACCTCAATTGCCCCTACAGATTGAGGACGCCAGCAGACGGGAACTGCCTGGTGAAGACCAGCAGCTGGCGACTGTAAAGCAAGACACTCGTCTCGACCACCGCGTGCTGGACCTCCGCACTCCGGCCAATCAGGCTATTTTCCGGTTAGAGGCGGGGGTGTGCCAACTATTCAGAGAGTCTCTGACATCTCGCGGCTTTGTCGAGATCCACACACCCAAGATTATCTCTGCAGCGAGCGAAGGCGGTGCTAACGTCTTTGAGGTGTCTTATTTCAAGGGCAAGGCCTATCTGGCACAGTCTCCACAGCTCTACAAGCAGATGGCCATCGCGGCCGACTTCGGAAAAGTGTTCACTGTTGGTGGAGTCTTCAGAGCCGAGGATTCCAACACTCACAGACACTTAGCGGAGTTTGTAGGACTCGACTTAGAGATGGCCTTTGACTTCCACTATCACGAGGTGGTGGACACCATCGGCGCAATGTTCACCGACATCTTTCGCGGTTTGCGCGACCGCTTCGCATTGGAGATCGCGGCCGTCGCCCAGCAATATCCTGCAGAACCGTTCACCTTTCTCGACCCACCGCTGAGGCTCGAGTATTCGGAAGGGGTGGCCATGCTCCGCGCCGAGGGTGTGGAGATGGCGGAAGACGAAGACTTGTCTACTCCCAACGAGAAGTTGTTGGGAAAGCTGGTCAAGGCCAAGTACGACACAGACTTCTACATCCTCGATAAGTTTCCACTGGCGGTGAGGCCCTTTTATACGATGCCTGATCCTAAGGACGGCCGCTGGTCCAACTCCTATGATATGTTCATGCGTGGAGAGGAGATCTTATCAGGAGCGCAGCGAATACATGACGTGGCCTTCCTGACTGAGAGAGCCAAACATCATGGAGTGGGTGAGTTGCTACTGACCACATTTACTTGGGAATGGCTCTTTGTCATTAAATGATGACCTGAATCCTTTTTTCTCTCTCCCTCCCGTAGCGTTGGACTCCATCAAGTCTTACGTGGACTCCTTCCGGTACGGCTGTCCACCGCATGCTGGAGGGGGCATCGGCCTGGAGAGGGTCTGCATGCTCTACTTGGGACTGGACAACATACGCAAGACTTCCATGTTCCCCAGAGATCCGAAGAGGCTCACGCCTTGACGCGGACATTTTGTTTATGGGTCCAGAAATGTAGTTGTGCGGTGGCAGATGATACATTTAAGGAGACCTTTATTTGCCTTATTTCATATGTATCAGAGTTCTTCTTTTCTTCTACTTGCCAAGATCCTTGTCTTTAAGAACTTGATCGGTCGCCTTCTCACCCATCATCATGCTGGGAGCATTGGTGTTGGCACCCACTAGTTAGAGCATTATAGATGCGGTCTAGAGGTCTAGGTGAGTCCCACTGAAGTGTGAGAGACAGAGTTGCCAGATGCCGGTCATAGCATTTGCGACGGTGTCAGACTTGTCGCAATCCTTCCCTCTAGAGACTCTGAACGTTTGTGTCACAGATAGTTTTCAGACACATTAATATTATCTGAGACTTTTGTAGAGCCCAGAGAGATCTAAGACTGTTATCTAGACTTTGGGACGAACATACAGGTCACCTAGAAAAATCAACATATGCTTTCTGGTATCTCTACGAGCGATAGAACCGGAGAAACAAAGCAGGCACCAGGCAGACATGGCAGACACAGATCTCGGACAGAACAAAGTGTCTCTCTGTCAGTCTGTTTGATCTAGTTGGACCGGTTGGCTGAGGTCGAACCCTTCGTCATGGCCGACGTCCGCTCGCTTGAGCATCCGACGCTCAAGGTTCCCTACGAGAGCCTCAACAAGCGCTTTCGCTCTGCGCAGAAAGTGATAGAGCGCGAGGTGACATACGCCTTGGGCGCCGTTGAGGACGTCGAACGGGCTCTGACAGACCAGCAGCCGTCCGCCGAGCGCTGTGTCGCCGCCATAGACACTCTTCTCGAACGTTTGGAGGCGTGCGATGCCAAGACCCGCGAAGCCGTCGATGCCGAAGTGGCTGCGGCCGAGAACTGTAAGCTTCGTCTTCAACACTTGCGACGCGGTTGCCCCGAGGCCGGAGGGAACGCCACGACGATCAGCCTGTGGCGCAAGACGCGACTCGACAGAATGCTCGTTGAGCACTTTTTGCGTTCAGGCTTCTACAATTCCGCCATCAGGCTGGCGGGGGCGTCAGGTATCGGTGAGCTCACCAACATCGGACTCTTTCTGGTGGCCAAAGAGGTGGAGGAGGCGTTGGCCGCCAAGGACACTTCGAAATGTCTCGCCTGGTGCCACGACAACAAGTCGAAGATGCGGAAGATGAAATCGACCCTTGAGTTCAACGTCCGCATGCAGGAGTTCGTAGAGCTTGTGAAGCAGGGCCGGAAGACTGAAGCCGTGACTCACGCCCGAAAATATCTATCAGGGAACGCGTCCGATCCAGAGACTTTGTCTGTGGTGCAGCGTGGCATGGCTCTACTGGCCCTCCCGTCCAACACGAAGGTGCCCGTGTACCAGGAACTGCTTCGGGAGGATCGCTGGCAGCTACTAGTTGAGCAGTTTCGCAGGGAGAACTACCGCCTCTTCCAGCTGTCCAACCAGTCCGTGTTTTCCGTGGCCCTGCAGGCCGGACTCAGCAGCTTGAAGACTCAACGTTGCTCCAAGCGACCACTGTCCGACCGCAACAGTGAGTGCCCCGTCTGTCAGAGTCCCCTGCACGAGCTGGCATCGCAACTTCCATACGCTCACTGCTCGCAGTCCAGACTGATCTGTTACATTAGCGGGAACCCGCTGAACGAACACAACCAGCCCATGATGCTGCCCAACGGCTTCGTGTACGGCGAGGAGGCCCTGAGCAAGATGGCGGCGGAGAACGATGGACAGGTCGTGTGTCCCAGGACGAAGGAAATCTATGCCTTCTCATCCGCGGAGAAAGTTTACGTTATGTGATTTGTGCTTAAATAAATAATACTCTTCGTCACGATTTCCTTGTGATTGTTGAGACATCACTGGATTGATTTCAGTTATTCACTTCATTGTTGACACGATCCTGGTGACTTCCATCCAGAGCCTGGAAAATCATTGAGCATCTTGTTGAAGATGAACTCGTACAGGTCGAACCTGCTGCTCCAGCCACAAATCGCCACGGAACAACTCTGATCCTGGAGCGGAACAAACATATTTATAGATCTGACGCACCCTGTCGTAGATGCCCGCGTACGCGCCCCACAGCGGTGCACGTCGAAGTCCGGGACGGGAGCTACGTCGTCCCCGTGGTGAAAGAGCCATGGCCGACTTGATCGAGGCCAATGTCACGAAGTTTTAGGCTGGACCAAGTCCATCCCTGAAAAGAGAGTAGCCCCGATCGAACGTCTTCCCAGCCCGCAGATGGCGCTAAAAGGGCGGAAAGGTGAGACGCTCAAGCGCGTGGCGACGAAGCTTGGCTGGAGCTCAAGGTTGCACGTCCATAAAGAAAGGGCCAGCCAGCGAGTGCTCTTGCAGCAGCTCGGGGCCCTGACTCAGCCGTCAGCCAAGCCTAGGCCAGTCGAGCGAATAAGTGGACCAGGAAGTGTGTGAAGAAGACCCTCACGGAGGACGTGGCCGAGGTCTTCAACTTGACGGCTGGGGGAGAGGAGAGCATCCCCTTGGCAGCCGCCTTCACCTCCGTCGCAGACCGGGGAGTCTCAGGTTGACCCCCAGAGCCTAGAGGCGATCGCACATCTGGACGTTCTCGGCGGGCACACCTGGAGGAGTCATGCCGCCGCTGCCAGGGTGAGAAGTGACGATGACGTCGATAAAGCCTTATCGCACTCTTTTATGGCGTAGTGATAAAGCCACGGAGGAATACGAGCGCTGAGGATCAAATTGCCTATTTTTCTGCTACGGTCGCATTCTCCAATGGAGGTCGATCGGCGACGAACAGGTTGCATGTGCTCCAGTCCTCCTCTCCCATGTCGTTGGACCGCGTCATGCAGTGAGATGCGTCTGCCGGTCACTTTTTTCCATCTCAAAGGATTTGTAGGCCGGCATCTGGACGATATGCAGCTGTGAACGGCGAGGTCGGATTGATAAGAGGTGTGCGTTTCAACATCTCGGCAGTCTTCGAGCTCGATTGCTAGCGTCCGGACGAGTCAGCCTCGGTTTGTCTGCCTGAATCTGGCTCTGGTGGGGTAGCTTCCAGGGGATCGAGATGATGGACCACGAGGTGTACGACTTTCCCAAGAGCAACCGGCCTGTTGTGATCCGAAGGAAGGACCTTCATGTCAACGTTGTTCGTGACGTCACGCCTGACTACGACACGCCCAGGAGCAGCAAAGATGTTCAGGAGAAGGAGGACAGATCTCCTCCATCTACTCTTCTCAGCCCACTAGAGATTCTGGCGCCGAAGCTGATCTTGCTCAATGAAAGACTCACTGATGCCAACGAAAAGAGTGGCTCTCCGGACATGGACGCTTTGTCCGACCGTCATTATGCCATAGAGAATAACGACCGCGGCACGAGAGACGTTTACGCCAAGCCGTCGGTGAAGAAGTCGGTGTCGTTGAAGACAGACCCGCCGGTGCTGCCGCCGAGAAAGGGCGCGGCAGCAGTGGAATATGGAAATTTACCATCACCGGGGTAAATCTCTTATGACTGCGTCACGCAGAAGTCGTATAACGTTAGGACCACTCCTGTTGATAAAGCTTGACCCGCAACGACGACGTCAAGTAGACTAGAGTGCGTAGTACGACGAGTAAGACTCTATGTACGTGTTGCACGTACATAGGTACAAGTAATCGCTCATCATTTCCGGCCAGTGCAGCTTCAAACAGTTTACTCTTTCACGCTTGTACTCTTACAGAGCCATCAACATGGATTGCATGAGCTGCAAGCGATGCGACGACGGCTTTGAACCCAGAGCCAAGATCGTCAATTCCAACGGCGCGCTCTTCCACCCGTCGTGCTTTGTGTAAGTCCCCGTCGGCGTCGTCGTAACAAACTAAAAAAACACCCATTTCGTCTCGAACATTTGCAGTTGCGCCCAGTGCTTCCGTACCTTTCCCGACGGCGTCTTCTACGAGTTCGAGGAGAGGAAGTACTGCGAGCACTGCTTCCACGTCCTCTTTGCGCCCTGCTGCAACAAGTGTGGTAAGATATGGTTGCCAAACGCGGCAGATCGAGTCAGTACTCCAAGATAATTCTCTAGGCGAGTTCATCATCGGCCGCGTGATCAAGGCTATGAACGCGACCTGGCACCCGCAGTGCTTCACTTGTGAAATGTGCAACAAGGAGCTTGCAGATTTGGGATTCGTCAAGAATCAAGGTCGCGCCCTGTGCCACGAATGTAACGCAAAAGTCAAGGCACAGGGCCTGGGGAAGTACATGTGCCAGAAGTGCCAGTAAGTACTGCACATTGGGCTCATTCGAGGTTGACGCCTCTCGCTACAGTAAGTTTTGTATCGCGGTAGCTCGGTGATCGAGGGAGATCCTCTTCGCTTTCGTGGAGAGGTGTACCACCCTTACCACTTCTCCTGCACTGCCTGCGGAATCGAACTCACCAGCACGGCGAGAGAGGTCAGGACCAGGCCCGGATACACCGCACAGGAGCTGGTGAGAAAAAAGGCGGCCCTCTACATCGTGAACACCCCATTGAGCATTGTCATTGTCGCCAGAATGAGCTGTACTGCCTGCGCTGCCACGATAAGATGGGCATCCCCATCTGCGGGGCGTGTCGGAGGCCCATCGAGGAGAGAGTCGTCACCGCGCTGGGCAAGCATTGGCACGTGGAGCACTTTGTCTGCGCCAAGTGCGAGAAGCCGTTCTTAGGCAACCGTCACTATGAGAGGAAGGGTCTAGCGTACTGCGAGACCCACTATCACCAGCTCTTCGGCAATCTCTGCTACGTGTGTAACCAGGTCATCCAAGGGGACATATTCACTGCCCTCAACAAGGCTTGGTAAGTTGTTGAGGCTTAGTGGTGTGTGGCGGACGCGTACAATCTCTGTTCCAGGTGCGTCAACCACTTCGCCTGCTCATCCTGCGACCAGAAGATGACAGTCAAGACGAAGTTCTACGAGGTAGATCTGAAGCCTGTCTGCAAGAAGTGCTACGAGAAGTAAGTACTTATCATCAAAGTTGCTCTACTCACTGCGCATGGCTGATCTCGTCGTCGCAGGTATCCTCGCGAGCTGCGTCTTCGCCTCAAGAAGTACCACGAGAATGAGGCAGCCAGGGATCAGCAGGGATCAGTGGCGAAATGAAAGAGAACGATTTAGAACAAATGAAGAGAACAGACTCACAGGAC
>JAAUXU010103880.1_pt1 | contig 50282 bp, 56 predicted proteins | sample 7278151 | NCBI WGS metagenome assembly JAAUXU01 (sample SAMN14350113, study PRJNA611818) | marine sediment metagenome | isolation source: surface marine sediment (1.8m) | place: French Polynesia: Moorea | collected 2018-08
GTGAAACTGCCCTCAAAATTAGAAAGCAATACACCCTCAAATAACCTCGTAAATGTGTCTGACGTCAGCAAGATCCCTCGAGAGACAAGTAGCCTTAAACACACTGTACATCCATACTGTCTTGGTAGCTGATTTTTGTTTAAGTCTTACAAAGTGCTCCTATGTTCTTGACCCTCGACTTAATGCGAAATAAACGAAAACTTATTTTCGTTAAGAAAGTTGTCCTCAAAGTTGAATAGTGTACCGACTGTCAAAGTAAGAAACCGCGTGATTGCGTATAAGAGTAAAGGAAACCCCTGTATCTAAAAGTCTGCCGCTCTACGTATGATGTTCAGTACAGTATCTAATATACTCACTTAGTTGTACGTAATGTACTGGGCGCTGAAGAATGGAACGAGTGAGCTATACATTTCCACCATCGCAAACAACATAGTTTTTCTCAATGCCAGCCAACCCAACTCAACGTCATTAATCTAAACATTTCTTAACGATAGACTTTCCAGCGGCGTCTTTCTGTCCATGGAGCAACCTTTAAGTTGTAACTGACGCATCAGCCCATTGATCAATGCTTGCACGCACTAATGGAACAAAAACAACAAACACAGATGGCAAGACCTTACATTCATAGCGCTGTAGAGTTTTCTTTAAAAGAATTGCAATCAAAAATGGTAGCTTTGGACGCTTTTAAAGCTGAAAGCTCGACCTGACTTCCACTTTCGCTCCTCACTTCTCGTCAGAAGCGCGACTACTTTTGCCTTTGTTACTTTTGCGAAAATTTCCTTTTTATCGATGGGAACATTGTTTCATTTGAGACGCTAATGATGAAGCTATGAATCATTTTCTAGGAAATCTAATTCATTGTACTGCATAAGTGTCTTAGGCATTTCCTCGGAATATGCGGAATACCCCGAATGCTCTCTTCACACGGTATTCTTGACAAGGTCGTAAATGTGTTTGTCTGTTTGTTTCTGTAGCGTGTTGCTAAATGTAAGGTCATGGGCACGAGGAAGCAGATACTGTAATAGTGTCTAGACTATTAATACGTTCCTCATTGCAGAAACCTGACCAAGACACACCCAAGTTACACTTCCCCTTCCTCATCTATCTGTATATAAACCCTCTGTACAGAATACATTTCATCCCCAGTCTGAACTCAGACTTTGCTGTCTTGCTCTCCTCCTCACCCATCGCTCTGCCGCTACGATCGTTGCCACTCCGAGTTGAGTTACTCCGGGTCATTTTGACTGAGTTACACTCACACTCACACTCACTCACGCACACGTAGCCCGGCGCGAACTGTACAACGTTACAGTTTGTTACTGGGGAAAGACTGCAAGGGATTGACGCCCGTGCAGTAAGTTCGAGTAACCCTGGATAAGTTGTAAATGTGTATTGAAACACTCGCTCATAGGGCATTGTTCAATGGTGGCATATTTGTGCCTTTCGTCGAAATAGCTGTTGTTACAAATATAATGGTGGTCATAATGCACGAGAGGTGAGTTGCTGTCCCCCCACTTTGCGTCGTCTGCTCAGTTGTGGTAGAAGTAGCTGAAGAAAGACAATTTGTTAAAAGCATATTGTATCAGCGTGTCCAATGATAATGACGGATCCACCTGGATGTGGTAGGCGCTCTCTAGATCGACAAGCAAAGTTCACATCAGGGCCACCGCTGAAACAAAAGTAGAGATATGAATGGTAGTGCCACGTACAACTTGTGTCATATTCAGCAATAGTATTTAGTAAGATACTTTGCAACTACCGTGACATTGAGCATGAGCAAAAATTTTGCGGAAAAGTAGGTCAAAAAGTAAGTAAAACAATGATGACAAGTGATTTAACTTTCAACAGCATCTCTGCAGGTTATGTAAGAATAGCTTCATAAAGGCAGCAATTTTGGCATTATCTGGACACAGCTGCCTCAAAAAAGTTGACCTGACCATTGGTGTGTCTTAAGTCATATTCATTTCTCCTTAAGTATTCAGGACCATGTCATAACAATTAGGTTAGAGCAAAAAACAAAACTTTTTGAATTTGCCTGAGTGCATCCCACGTTTGCTCTCTAGTGCCAAATGGTGAAGATTTAGTCAAATGGTTTTCAAAAAAAACATTTTTGACGCCCTCTCTTTCAACGAAATATGACTCCGTAAGTTCAGTACGTAACAAAGTGTTCAGATTTTGAAGGCCATGGGGTGAATCTTAACAAAGTTCGTTTTCAGTTTCATTTAACTGCAATGCTTCAGTTTAGCGCGAGCACAGATTTGCTTTCCCACGAGGATGTTGGGTCACTGGGTTGAGCTCAAGGAAGATATATAAGTTGGCAAAAACTAACGTTAATAGCCTGCCATGACGCATTCCGCACATGTGAATTGGATAAATGATAAAAAATACAGGATGTCTTATTTATCTTTTTTAGACAGCTACCTCCTTTGCTCTCACTCAGCATGTCCTCTTTAAGAAGGAGGAGAGAATAAAAGATGACCATACACACAACCTAACTCGACTTAATTTAAGAAAATGCGCTATGTCTCTGTCGCATAAGTGTGAGGGAAGGGTCGTCAGTCGCTCCTGAAGTGGTCGGCCAATGAACTCCACCAGAACCGATGAGACCTTTTTCCCTAGGGACGAGCCTCTTAGGTGGACATTTCTGTAGTTTGGAGTGGCATTCAACACATACCATTGCTTACCTGACCAGAATAGTTTCTGTAGACTCTGACTGAGATAAAAGCCGCTAAAGTTTGGTTTGGTGCAAACCTTCTGTCAACTGAAAGTAACAATTATAGACCCGACCCTGTAGGGTCTTCCAGTGACACCCCCGTACTTCAATGAAGCTCGCTGAGTTACCCAGCAGACAGCAGCAAATCTAAGAAGTATCTGTGACAAACAATAATAGACTAGACAAGAATAGACATCCACTTGTGTCTCACACTATGCAATGTTCGCATCCATAGACCACCTCCACTCGTGGGTCATCGCTGTGCTCCTCTTTGGTGTAGCATGGACCTATATGGAATGTGTCATGCTTATCTGATTAGTCATCCCAAGCATCTTAAGAAAGTTATTTAAAACTGACTTCCTGTGAGCACTCCAATCCCACTCCTCTTGCAGTGCTCTTCGCACTGCTCGTCAGTGCGGGCCAGGATCAAGAGGGGCGTCACGGCGTCCTTCCCGGCGCTGATCACAGTCTAGACAAGGAGAGTGGAATAATGGTCACCTACGATATGCACCCAGCACAATATTTAGGCTTCTTGCTCACTGTGGTAGTGGACTCGTCAGCCATACGCAGGCTCCTCCTGTTGCAGGCACTTTGACCCCACTGGTCCAAGCTACCAAGACAAGATATGTTCACAGACGTCCTGTTGACAACCACACAATCTCACTTGTCCAGTTTGAATCCTTCTTCCTCTAGAATGGCCAGTATGTCAGTGGTATAGTTTAACTTGGATGACTCATTATAGGCCGAAGTGATCTCGTCCAAGCCTTGTAGAACTCGCGTCCAACTCTCCATACCCTCGCCCTCATACCCTTTCTCATCCACAGCATCCTGCACCACCCTATGCCTGCTTATAAAGGTTGTGAATCGTGCTTTGTTTACAAAAAGTTTAAAATACTTTTTACTAAGTTTTCAAATCGGCTAAGTTGTCAGCTCAGACCTGGCCATTGTCCATCTGTCTAGCTCGTCCATGCTGTAGTCCAGCAACGCTGCCATGATCCGATTTATTTTCGAGGGATCTGATTGACGAAATGTGGGTGAATTTTCTCTTTAAATAAACTATCGTCCTTAAGTTTCCTTACCTTGATCACCATCTAATTGTTGCGTCTTTGCACTAGCGGATATAGACAGGAGTAGTACAAGTGCAAAGGCGATCTTCCAAATCATTTTCTTGGATGATGCGTCCATAGCATCAAATACGAGTGTCCACTGGGTTGCTTTTGCTTTTGAGTTTTGGCAGCTTTGTCCCAATTTCCTCATTAACAGTATCAAGTAGCGCAAAGAACTCGTTTGATGGTGCTTCGCACTTCAAAAACCTACGACTCCTGCAGCGCGTCTTTTAAACACCACGGTATTCAAAATCACCATAATCCTGACGCTGTTGCAGCTCTGCTCGTCATGCGCCTAATGGTGCTTGTCAATCTTGGGTAAGTGACTCTGTGAAGGCCGTGGCGAAGTCTGCGAAGGAGTTAAGCCGACAAATATGGAGCCAAGAAGGCGGAGGAAGTAAGGTGTAAGACCTCCAGATGCTGATTATGCAAGGTGGACGGAATATTTGCATCAAGTCGATGAGGTCTCCTATAGGCAGTATGAGTCGACAAGCCTATTGCCCTGGATATTTAAAATTTCAAGTAAAATGACTAACAAACCCAGGATATCCGCGGCCGATATGCGTGCGATGTCCCCTCTTATGAGCTTCAAATGTTTAACTGTCAGAAAAAATAGGGGTGCGCTGTTGGTTTTGATGTTGTTCGACTTCATTTACTAGGGGGAAAATGAGAAAATGGAAAGATGCAATGGGTCCACCACAAAACCTCAACATAAATATCATTCACTTTCTGTAGTCTATACAATAATAAGACGAACAGTCGACCTTGACCGATCTGACGTCCTCCTGCGTCCACTTCTGGTAGCGTCAGGTGACATGCGAACTTGGAAGACCAAGTTGTGCAGTCAAGACACAAAGTTAGCTGCTCTCAGAGCCATCTCCTAGAGAACTTGTCGCTCACACGAGCGTCCGATCTGTACCCTTTCGACCGTACGATGTCAAGGTTCCTGAGTCGCGGAGACAGGAATTTCTTCAGATAAATATTAGTTGTCCACCTCTAGCACCAACCTCTCCATCGCGAAGTGAAAACCGCTCCCAACAGCTGCAGATCAGGAGACCTCAAACCCATTGAACTTGAGTGTATTTCAAAGACAGATGGTGAAGCTTCTTCCAGCATGGTAGTACTTAACAGTGCATAACTAAACACGAGAGTAAAGACAAGCGGTCTCAGAATCGAAAGTTATGAAAAGAGACTGAATTGCTTGCGGATGCCGCCTGCAATGAAAGTTGCCGCCCACTTCCCCGCACGTTTCGTACGTTTGAAGTATCTTGGACTGTGCACACTAACTAAAGCTATGCAGTTTTTCAATGTCTCGGGGCTTTTTGCGCACTAATCGTCCTCCTCCTTGGCCATTGGAAGAGCCAGCCTGGGAGAGATTTGGTCCCTAGAGAGAGAAAAAGAAAAGGAAATCACGTCCAAGGAAGATCATTTGCTTCGCAAAAATGGAGTTGAATTTAGTGGGGGAAAAAATGAAGTGTATCGAGCACAAAAATGAACCGATCGAGTGCACCGAGATGGCTGCTTGTACACCAAAAATGAATGATTGTGCACCGAGGTAAGTAAGTGCCACTGAACTAGCATTTTTAAACCCTGAGCTAACGTAACCTGGTGTACAGTTGGATGTGTCAGTATTTGCACAAGAAACAATTTTTGGTTCTCAAGCAGCCACTTTGGTGCGCGCTGACAGTTTTTTTGGTGCACACCAGTTTAGTGCTTGCATTCTTGAGATTTGGTGCACAAACACATTATCCCCTCCTCTCTACCCGAAATAAGTCGAAAAGGCCTCTTCCTATTGATTTTTCGATGAAAAGCAGTCACTGGAAGAAACCTGTTTACTGTTGACAATGACTATGAGAACCTAATGAACAATTTCTTCTTGCACACCAACTTGGCAATTACGGCGTAGTGACTTACGTCCACACGTGATAGATCATGCCGACCGTAAGCATTCCGATGACGGTGCCCTGAACTCCGAGCCTAGTGTGAATCAGGTAGACGGACATCTTCTGATTGGCGGGCTTGTTCTTGAGTCCGTAAAGCATGTACGACAGCACGCCCAGGCCGCCGCCGATGCCTGCTGTCTGCAAAAGCATAAAACCTTTGGTTGTAGCGACAAGAAGAATGTATGGAGTTTGAGTCCATTTTGTCAAGTACACAACGCTACTAGCTAATGAGCACATTTAATCAATAATTCTTAGTTTATGGATTTGCACGTAAGATCTCATAGCCTGACCTAAAAATGTAACCAAACACATATATGAAATATTTCAATTTAACGCGAGACCCAAAAATCCTTAGGATGTCACCCAAGCACGGATCATGTCTAGCCCCGAGGCATGTTGCGTCAGAGCCTGTGTGTACATCTCAACCCAAGTCATTTGGTCAGGCATGTTGCCAAAACATTGTATTAGGTCTGCTAGTCCGGACATTTAGTGCTGATTGGATCCAGTCTGTATAGTTCATCTTTCTGGGAGCAGACTCAATCATATGCAGCCTTTCAAAAGTGTCATACAACTCTCGAGGCAAGTTTTTGCAGCCGCAACTTCTGCTCTGTAAGTAAACTGCTGGCAGCTTCAGGTAGCGTCTCTCTTGTTGCTAGGGCGAACAACTGTATTAAGTAGAGACTATGAGAGGAAAGACTTTAGCTGAGAACACATTTTCGTTCAGTTAACTCTCATGAACGTTATGTTTACGGGCTGCGAAGAAGTTAACTAAAAGTACACTTATGCCATGGACACTTATGAAGTGTGCATTTTTATCACCCTAAAGCGATCGGAAGAAAACTAGCTCGTAATATATAAATTTACCACAATCGGCGAGTTCGCCATTTTGGCCTTCAACTTTTGGAACGCTGTCATGTCATGCTTGGCCTCTTCCAGCAGGACGGGCCTCACGCGGCTGTCGGCCATGTCAGCGGTGGCGATCTTCTACTGGGACGAGAAGACGAGGACGTTAAGATGAGGTGTGGAGCTACCCTGGTGGCTTCCTCGAAGGCCGAGAAGAAGTGCAGACGTGGTAGAAAGCCTCTCCAGCGACTGTCGGACTGGCACCGGGTCCAAGAGGGGTCGAAAAGAGATAGATTTGTACGTTAGAAGGGAAATGAAGGCGCACCCCGCTGAAGCGCGCTCTAGAGATGAGACGAGGACGGGGCTTGCGGACTCGAGTGCTCGAAATGTATTCGAATGCAATCGAAAAGTACTCTTTTTTTTAAATTGCTTCGTACTTGCTGCTAACCTCGTGTGATTTAGAGTGGAGGACTGAAAGCATCATCCACCGCTCACCCTCCGGGTTTAACTGTAAAACTCGCTCAACCAACGGATCAGTAACATCGACCAAGGTAGATCTGCTTGATCAAAGCGCAAAATGTGGGATGGAATGGGTTGGATGAGCGAAACGCAATCGAATTTACCCATATTTGAAGCTTTGGACCATGTTGACATGGAAAACGTTTTCCCCGTGAACCTTTCTTAAGCCGAATTTTCCCTCATCATGATTCCACTCCACAATCAGAATTAGGAGAATTGTTTTCCACTAACTAGGTTTTCAATTCTAATGAGGAGTCGATTTTCACATGCGAAACTCACAATTGCAACTCGGGCCCGGTGATTTATCCTAATCGCCAGTATTATTTGAAGAGACAAAAGGCATCAGCAAGCGATTGGACGCCCAATTTTGGGCGTCCAGGGTGCTCACACTTTTATTCTATTACTGCTACAGCTGCAACACCTGCTGCACCACGCCTAGCCTAACCGTGAAGGCGCCCCCGCCCAACGAGACTTATCCGATTCGTCAGAATGCTCCATCGTGCGATATACTCGGCCTCGAAAAATATTGTACGCATACCATCCCTATTCCCGTGCTCCTTTGTCCAGCTGTGACGATTCGTTTGGATTCGAACATCGAGCAGCCTCGACGACATCATGAAGACTTTGCACTCTCCACAATTATCAGTCTAACTATGGTTGATTTCTTAAGGATCATGGGGAAAACAAGAAGAAGCACGCCAATGTCTAAATACCGAGCCGATCAGAACGAATCGTTGTGCATCCCCCCGAGTCCCGACCCGTATGAGAGCACTACAAAAGGGAAGCAGAGCTGCTACCGGTTGGTGGCCTCCAAGGTCATAGCGTACACAGAAACATCATTTCGTCACCTCGGGGCCAAAAATGCCAGCTGGGTCATTTTCGTAGCAGTTTTCTCATCATAAGGTGGCAATTATGTATGACGATAGTACCGGGCGGCGTCGGCTTGAAACGATTCTCTCCTTTCCGTGTGCTGATCCGCTGGCAGCTCTGTCCAGTGAGGAAAGCGCCGACAACATGGAGGACTCCATGGACTGAGTGGCGTGGAGCCGTTGCCTGAAAGTGTTTTTTTTTCTTTAGGAAAGTACAGTTTTACGTAGACGGACATGACTTCTCACTGCTCATCCGAAATTGACAGACTGAACTTTGTCTAGTATGCACTGATGTAGTGAGAGAGAAGGCTTAGTAAAGCTCCTCTCACTTGTGGAAGGAAACGTCCGTGCCTGCATGGTCGATTTTCACGACGACATTCGAAAGTTAATGCCTTCCGTGATCAGCTGATGCCGTCCGCCATTTGAATCAAACATTGATCTGAGTACTTGTGCATCATGAATTTTCCAGTGGACTCATCCTTTCACCCGTCGCTTTCTTCTCTCCTTTTGCCTCTCTCCTAGCTTTATCATCACAAAATGAGGCAGGAGTTGCCACGGGATTCGGGCAGGTCTAATCTCGGACTGGGTAACTTTGTAGTCCTCTGAAGACTATTTAGCACTACTCAGCGGTTACAAGTCTTCCCAATATTTTGATGTAGCAAGAAATTGAATAAACAATCGAAATATATAAAGGCGACGTTGTTTTGAAAGGAAGAGAAAAACCGTCTCCTGACTCTGGCATATTCTACTTGTGCACTGGTGGCAGCTCTTGGTCACAGCCGCTTCCATCCTGCCGGCGTCTCTTCCTGACTGGTGGCAAATTTTTTGTGCTAATTTTGGCTAATTTTGTCCAGTTTTGCGGTCCCGGACAATCCGCCGAGATGTCCCTGGAGCCCAAGAAGACGGGCGGACCCATACAAAAGTTCTGGGACTCGCCAGAGATCATCACCTCGCTGGAGAATGTCAAGCTATGGCTGGGCAGGAACGCCAAGAAGGTGAGAGTCCGAAGACAACGCGTTCTTGCGCGTAGTTCCAATCAGGCTTTTCCGCTTTTCAGTACATCGCCACGGACCCTCCAACGGCGAAGTCCTTGTCTCAGCTGGTGACGCAGCTAATACAGTTCCAGGAGGATAATCTTGGCAAGGGGGCCAAGAACCCGCCCTTTCTTAGGCTACCGGTAAGACGCATTAAATGAAGAGTATGACGCTCATGCAGTGGCCCATTTAGATTCTCTGCTGTAAACAAGCATCACTCCATTCTCAGCGGACTCTTGCAGCCCATTAGGATAAAAAGTAACTTGTAACTTGTTTGTCACCCACCAGCTCCGCTGCTTCTTCAACTTTTTACCCGATGGCTCCCTCGGCCGCATCCTTTTTGCCATGTACCGCTTCAAGTATGAGCAAGGCTGGCGTCGCTTCGATCTGAACTCGCCCTCTCGACGAGACACCAACCTCCAAATGTGCCTGAAGATCGAGGAGGCTCTGGTGGAGCAAGAACTGCACATCGTTCCAAAGCTGGCATTGGCCAAAGACCTCTCCAAGGAGGAAAGGTGAGATGCCTCGATACTCTGATAGCTCTCATTGAACTTGAATTGATCACGAGTTTCGTATCGCTACAGGGAGAAGATTCGCGAGATTGCCAAACGCCGCGAGTTTACCATCGTCGAGACGGAAGCCGAAGCCACGCACGTCCTTCACGCGCCGACCGAAGTTGACTCGGAAGTTTACTGCAGGCCAGTCTTCAAGAAGGGAGACAAATGCCTGGTGCACTTCTACCGGATACCGGTAAGATGATGTGCATTCCGCCAGTTGAACGTGTGTGCGTGCATGTTTGAGCTGCAATATGCTACCTCTACAACAACCCAAGGCTTTTACATGCATGAAGAAGGACTGACTTTTTCTTTTAAGGAATCTCGAGACAACTGGGGTACTTTGTACCCACCTGAGGACAAAGATCCTCCGGAGTTTGGCGAAGAATTGGACCGAGAGGAGCAGTATAGGGTGAGCGCGGATTGGCTCTATGAAACGGACGACTACAATGAGATCATGCCGGAAGAAGACTTTGAGGTGAGTCTCTCTCGCCATTTTATTTCGACAGTCCCTCATTGAGTGGGATGGTCTTCTTTTTACTCAGGTCGACGAGGAGGGTCAGGCCCGGATCCATGAGCTTCTGCTGACGTACGATGAGTTCGCCGCATGCGAAGAGAAGCCCAAGAAAAAGGGCGGGAAAAAGCGTGGTCGTTCACCTTCTCCCGTAACCGGCGGCTCCGCCACGCCTAAGTGGAAGAAAGGCAGATCGTAAGTGGACACCTCCTTGTGTACTTATGTGGCAACGGCCGTAATGATCAGTAGGCTTGCAAACTGTGACGGCAGCGAGACATCACCCACTGCCCCTGACAGAATAGTGTCACAAAGCTGCAGTGGAGCAATGTGCGTCTGGGTGGATGTCCTTGGGAGAGATTCGTAAGAATCGGGATTAGGGATCCCGATTCCTTGCTTGTTATAGAAATGTTAGTGGGGGCCAATGTGACTAAGGTCAAGGTGCTGGAAAACTTTGTGGTAGTTAACATCTGATTGGGTGGAGAATAAGTAACTTTTCAGGCAGTGCTCGTCTGATTGCCCTACTAAATATGACAAGAAACTGAAAGGCTGATAAAGAGATGCTCTTTGGAAAACCTGACAAGTGGGAGGAAGGAAGATGTTCAGTTCTACTGTGCTCTCCGTACTTTCTTGTACCTTTGAGTACAGATTTCATCCGATTTTCCTGCTAGGAGTGGTGGCCGCTCGAAGCGACCTCGAAGTGGTGGCATCAGTGGTGGAGCTGGTGCTGCTGGTGGAGAGGATGACGATGAGGAAGAAGATCTGACGGCTGATTTGGACGACCCGACGCCCGAGAATTCTATAACCGAGGTCAAAATCACCGCTGCCAATGCAGGTATTTGTACATTAATCAATTAGACTTTAGCGCTGTGTGTAACTTTGCTGACAATTTTTAGGCAAAAGCGAAATGCAGCCAAGTAAGAGCGGTGTTGCATCCACATACATGGACGTGGACGAAGCTCAGGAGGCGACTTCGGGCGGTGGAGGTGGATCCCAACAGGCGGCCAATGGTCACACTGAGAGCGAGGTAGAGCGCAAGGACGAGAAGGACGAAAACGAAGATAATGTCACAGAGCAGACGCATCACATTATCGTTCCATCATACAGGTAAGGCCAACCACCCTTTTTCACTGGCAGAGCGGATCACACACTTACTGCAATATTTTTTTCCTGAATGACCATTTAACCATTTACGCTTCATTTAGCGCTTGGTTCGACTACAACGCGATCCATTCGATCGAGAAGCGCGCTCTGCCTGAATTCTTCAATGGGAAGAACAAGTCCAAGACCCCAGAGATCTACTTAAGCTATCGCAACTTCATGATCGACTCTTACCGCCTCAATCCGACGGAATACCTGACTTCGACAGCGTGCAGGAGGAACCTGGCAGGAGATGTGTGCTCAATTATGAGGGTCCACGCTTTTCTAGAACAGTGGGGACTCATCAATTACCAGGTAACCCTTTCTTTCTTGTGATCTGAATAACCTTGGACTCATTGACCCTAACGTACATTGCTTCTCTGATGTGTAGGTGGATATTGACTCGAAGCCCACCCTCATGGGTCCACCGCCGACTTCTCATTTCCACATTTTGGCGGACACTCCCGCCGGACTGCAGCCCGTCAACCCACCCAAGACCGCGCAGCCCTCGGCGGCGAGGACTCTCATAGATTTGGACGGCAAGAGAAAGGATGACCCTAATTTAGGAGAATCTGTGAGCGACAAGAAGGAAATTGGCACAGAATTTGGGCTCAAGACAGATCAGTATGATCGAAAAAACGCAGCTATGAAAAGGGCTTCTGCCGCTACCGCTTCCAGAGATTGGACCGACCAGGTAAGTTACCTCAAGGAAATGGCTAATAGTGCCGTGCTAACTGATCATTCGTATGCGTACTAACTCATCTTGCGCTGTATATTTCAGGAAACACTCTTGCTCCTGGAGGCTCTGGAGATGTACAAAGACGACTGGAACAAGGTGTGTGAGCATGTTGGGTCCAGGACTCAGGACGAGTGCATTCTGCACTTCCTCAGGCTTCCCATCGAAGACCCATATCTGGTAGGAATGAAATTACACTTGGAAAAAGTATGCTATGGGACACTAGCGTAAATTTTGTTCTAGGATGATCCAGCCCATGGTGGTGGCGCTCTGGGACCTTTGGCTTATCAACCAATTCCCTTCAGCCAGTCTGGTAACCCTATCATGTCCACGGTCGCGTTCTTGGCCAGCGTCGTGGACCCCAGAGTTGCTGCAGCTGGTGCCAAAGCTGCAATGGAAGAGTTTGCCAGGATAAAGGACGAGGTGAGTCTTTTGTCATTGCTTCAATTAAGAACTGTTGACACTTGTTTTGACCCTTTTTTCAGGTGCCTTCAGTCATTATGGACGCCCACATGAAGAACGTAAAGGAGGCGTCCGAGGAGAACAAATCAGATCCGGTTGCTTCAGGCCTAGAGAAATCCGGAATAGCAGGTACGGAACCAAGCAAAGAGGATGATCAGGAGAAGGAAAAGGAAGACAAAGACAAAGACAAAGACAAGGAGAAGGAGGAAGAGGACAAACAGGATAGTGGTAAAGACGACAAAGAGAAAGTGAAGGAAGAAGACGTCAAGAAAGAAGAAGAACTGGTGGAGATCGACAAGGACAAAGAGGAAGAGGTGGCTGCCAAGGACAAAGACAAGGAGAAGCCTCCAGAGGGCGACAAGGATCGACTCATCAAGGACGGGCAGGTTCGTTGAGTAAACTTTCATCGTCAAACGCCTCATTTGTGTTCACATTTTGTTCACATTTTAGTTGCAGGCAGCGGCCGCGGCCGCTTTGAGTTCAGCGGCCGTGAAAGCCAAACACTTGGCCGCAGTGGAGGAACGGAAGATAAAATCTCTGGTTGCTCTTCTCGTCGAAACGCAGATGAAGAAACTGGAGATCAAGCTCAGGCATTTCGAAGAGCTGGAAACTATCATGGACAGGGAGAGGGAGGCATTAGAGTACCAGAGGCAGCAGCTTATCCAGGTAACATGGCATAATTTTCGCCAGAGTGTATATTTATATTAATAATCAAACTTTCCTTATGATGCGCGTACTGTTTAGGAACGCCAGCAATTTCATCTGGAGCAACTTAGAGCCGCAGAGTTCCGTGCCCGCACTGCGGCGCAGCAACAGCTAGCGAGAGAAGCGGCCCAGCAGCAACAACAACAACAACAACAGCAGCAGCAGCAGCAGATTCCACCACAGCAGTCTCATCTTCAGCAGCAACAACCACCACAGCAGCAGCCGCAACAACAGCCGCCGCCCCAACAACAGCCGCCGCCGCCGCAACAACAGCAGCCACCACCACCACCACAGCAGCAGCAGCCACCTCCTCAGGCAATGGTTGTTCAGCAGCCGCCACCACAACAGCAGCAACTTCCCCCTCCTCCTCAGCAACAACAGCCCGTAGCACCTGCTGTTCCTCCGATACTAGCACAACAGCCACCCCCAGCGCCAACGCAGTAATGCGCATGAGAAATAGTGTTAAGATGCCGTATTGATCATCTCATAATGTCTTTGTATTGTATTGAATGTATGTACGTACTTGTACTGCAGTGTGTAAATATTCCTGCGTTTAAGTATTACTGCATTTTTCATTTTTGCATAGTCCTTGCAGCTGATGTTTGGACAAACGATAATTGTGTCTTCTCTTCATTTGCATGCGTAGAAATACAGCGAATTCTCACGAGACCTTTTCTTAAAGATTGTCGTCTGTAAGCAGCCTCGCGCCTCTTTTATACTCTGTGGTGGCCTCAGCGAGCTTTTTTTCCGCGGTTTTCTGTGTTCCGGTGCTGAAACTTGATAATGATAACCACGTCGTTCGATCACCCTCCAGCAGACGTTTAATCATGGGAGAAAAGTGTGCACTGAACTTCCAGCTCGTTCAACCAGAAGCTTCACTCCGAGGCCGTCGGTTTGGCCCACGACCCTGGCCAAGGATAGGAGGTGGCCATGCGCTTTCAGAGGGGGAAATAAATCTCGGACGTTTCGAACTGACCTTTCATAGGTATCCCGAGAATAAGGGACATACATTTGAAGTCCCGTCAGAGATTTGGCACTGATCGCCAAGGTTGAGGATGTTGATGTAGTGTGCACCTACGTTATGAATACAGATAGTGATGCATCCACTTCTTGCACGCACTCTGCCCGTCAGTAGAGTTTAACGTCTTGCGCAAAAAGAAATATGGATTGATCACGGACACCCAGTGCAAGTGGAGGTCGAGCCTTTGCCATCGTGGTCCGCAAGCACGGTCAAACGTAATATCCTCCCCAAGCTCTCATTCTCACTCTCAAGCACACAGTAAGAAAGAAAAAGAGGTTAGTGCTCACACCTGCGAGCGCGCAGCATTGCGACAAAAAAGGATGAGTGCGTATCTCTGGTTGGTACGTACGCGCGTCCACTGCTACTGCAAGACCTTGCCTCAACCAACTCGCTCACTTGCAAAGAACTGGCGAAAATTGACACAGTCACGAATTCGCCGTCGAGGTGTAAACTTCTCTTGCTGGTTGATTAGGCGCATACACTTCTCTGTAAGTAGAGGATACAAGGACTCATCGTGTCAACGACCAACGGTAAGGTAAAGACCACAATTAGTTGGACTTCACTTGCCCCTGATAACACCAAGTTGCACTAACTCGAAACTTGGCTTTCGCATTCCTCCTGGATGTCTGAGATTTGTGGAGAGGATGATTCTGCACTCATCCGTCCAACTTAATGCCCTGGACTCTGTTTACGGGTTGGACTGTTGGTCTGTGGTCAGCTCTACATACATCCGAACTAGCACCCGCAGCACAGCTAATCTCTGCACTTTCTCTTCGTCCCATTTTTTCTTGACGAGAAACAAACGAACGGTCGAAGGAGTGGTAGTGCTGGTCGTCTTGTGTGTGTGTTGCAATGATTAATTTAGGAAATCTTCACCACAGAATGAGTCCAAAGTTTTCAATGCGCGTGACTGCTGAAACTTTTACTCTCCTCCACAAACTTTCCTGAGAAAATCCTTCTCGCACATGAGCTAATAAAAAGTCCCCGCTATGAGTGCGAGGATCAATCACCATCATTATCCTTTCGACCTTGCAGCCCCTGTGTAGTTCACATCCTCCTAATTTGTACATTGTTTCCCTGACGCACGCGCGCTCTTTGGCCCACGGACTGAGCTCAAGTAAGTTGGACTGTCTCCTGCAGTGCGGATGCCATGAAGGATGCGTCAGAAGACACCTCTGTGGAGAGCGCCGCAGAGTCGTTCGCCAAGCTCGGACAGAGTCTCGTGGGCCCCATGTTCTGGCCCAAGGACCAGAGTGACCCGGCGCCCTCTCCCGGCGACGCCGCTGTCAGTTTCTTCGATGACTTTGAAAATAGTCTGCTGGAGCAAGACCTCGAGGATATCTCTCTCCACAGGTGATATGATGTCTGTAAAAACCTCTTGCCGATGCAGTAAAAAATGGGGTGAAGGAGTCACTGACCGACATTCATCTGCAAATGCGTGGCCCATCTGTGCGCTCTCCTGTTTGCGAAATTCGCGGTGCACAACTGCGCAACTTGTTTTCTTTGCACTCGTGTCGTGTTTAGCAGATTCTATCTTAACAGAGAAAATCTGACGCATGTTTAGGATACTGAATGAGGTACAATTTGTACCCGCTGGAGGGGCTAATTGCATTCTTTTTACTCGTGAAGGTTGACGGTTTTGTTTCACAGACGTGAAAAAATGCGTCAATAGAAGAAAGAGAATCTCCTGTTGCCGAAAGATCAAGGCAGGCAGTGGCCATCATCAGAGTGGCCTCGCTCTGAGGGTGAACTGATCCTCAAGGTTTTAGGTCAAATCTGTCAAAGTCAGCTTTATTTCGCAAATGTACAAATGTGTGCAATCACACGCAAGGCATGCAGCAATATACTTCAACCATATTAATACAGATGTTTGTCTTTTACATCATTCCATTCCGTTCTCGCTCGTGGTTATGTCGCAGCATGTTCTTCTCCATTACAGTCGACGCATCAGGACGACGAATCCCACGGCCACGACCACAACGCATCGTCCCGTGACACCTCTTGCCGGTCGTCTTTGGGCGCCACTAATCTCGGAAACATTCGGCCAGTGGATCGGCGACGTTCAGGACAAGTATCCGACCAAGTACGATCACGTGAGACCGCAGTTCGTTGTTCCCATCGGTGTCAAACGTGAGTATCCCCCCCAGAGTGAGTACACCGTACAAATAAGTAGAAAAATGATATTCTTTATAAGAATTTGTAATGCACAAACAACTCAGCATAAAGTAGTTTATGGTTTCTTTTCCTTGCAAAAAATTCAATCTTGTCCGCGCTGTTACGCTGTTAGAGAATTAGGTAACTTACTGGAATAAGTTTTATGCAGGTCGTCTACCTGTATGCGTAGTATGTCTTTCTCACGCTGCACTCGGTCGCACAGTCAGTAGTCAGCTATTAGGTAGTCAAGTTTCTCCCTCAGTTCTACGAATAATTAGCATAGGTGTATACGCGACTTGCACGAGTGCCTGCGCCGGTGCAATTTTGTGCATTGTGCAAGCAAATGACGTGATGCACGTGGTATGCGTGGTATGATGTCACCCATTGCGCTGGTCAATAAGACTTGACGATTGCTTTTTAGCCGAAGACAGTTTGACAAGAGACCGATATCTGGAGGCCATAACAGAAGAGAGCGATGAAGATGACGACGTCCGAACCGTCCCACATGAAGTCCGAGCCGTCGAACATGAAGTCCGAACTGTAGAAGATGGAGAGGCCAATAAGGGGAAGAACGTTAACTATGGCACAGGTAGGGTCAGAGGCAGCAAAGGGCAACCGAGGCGTGGAGACGACAGGAACCTCTACTTCGGAGGCCCAACTCTCTATCGCCTCAACGCGCAGCATCCACGTGGTGCCGGGCGAGGCCGAGTGGGGGGCGCCTTTCGCAGGGGGCGCGGAGGTAGAGGAAGACCCTTCAGGGGAGCAAACTTGGGCCGGACGCCGCACCAGCAGCAGCGCCAAGGCGAAAAGAAGTTTGAGGATAAGAACAAAGGTGACGACGACAAGTCAGGAGGTGGCCTCAAGATTAAAGCACCGCTGCCCATTCCCAAGTCGTCTGTTGAGCGGAGGCCGCCTCATCTTCCGCCATCCCAAGCGAGGAACCCATTCCTCAACGAAGGCTCCAAACGTCAACAGAACAATGCTGGAGATCGAAAGACTCCTCATGCTCCTGAGAACGTTTCCAAGGGGGTCAGGGCTGACTCTAACCCATATCCTAACCTAAAAAAGAATGCTGAAGAGGATTTTTCTGTGCCGAGAAGGAGAGCAGGAGGTCTCTCAGAAGGACACAACGATGGCGGCAGACAAGTCAGGTTTGATGATTTCCATCAGTTTAACGCTGAGGTTAGGCCCAAGCCCAGACCAAGATTTGACGACTACGACTTTGACGATTATGAGCGAAAAAGACAGCCTCAAGGGAGACACAACTCCAATGATGACTTTGGAGACTATGGATTTGATGACTTCGGCTTTGAGCCGCCAGGCAGAGGACGCCGTCGTCCTCCAGGGAATGACTTTGAAGATTTTGGTGACTTTGGGCCTCCTCATCGTGGAAGAGGTGGTAGAGGTAGGGGAGGCCCAGGCCCTGCAGGCAGGGGTCCACCTGATGAGGGCTACTATGATAACACTGGTCCAGGTCCTTTCAGAGGGGGCCCAAGAGGACGTGGAGAGTTTCACGGCCCACCTAGAGGCCACTTTGATGGCCCAAGAGGAAGAGGTGGCCCAAGTGGTCCTGCTTTTAGGGGTCCACCTCCTCCGCATCTTAGAGGAGGAGGGCGAGGGGGCTTTCAAGGTGACTCAGATTTTAGAGGTGGTCATAGGGGACGACCTTTTCTCAGACATGGAGGCGGGCCGCATGGGAGACAACCACCCGAGTACGATGACTACGAAGAAGAGAATGGAAGAAATCCAAATGGACCTTATGGAAGAACTCCACATGAGGGACCCCTTCCGCAGTACGACTACGAGTACCAGGATCAAGAAGGGAGATCCCCCGGAGGACCCTTTTCTGGACCACCTCTTGGAGATTATGAAGATGGTGACTATCAAGAAGATCCTCTCAATCAGGCTCCGCTTCTTTTCGATGGACCCGGAGGCCATGGTGGAAGGTCTGAGCACCTCTTTGAGCCCGGATTCCCTGCTTTGGGAAGAGATGAAGGAGACTATGAAGAAAGCAGTCCTTATCACAGGAATGAGGAGGGACCCTATGGAAATAATGGCTTCCGCCACAATAATCGAGATAATGACGAGTACGGTGTGGATCCCAGATATCACATTAGGGGACCCCAAGACTTTCTCAGTGGAACTTTTGAAGTGTACAGACAAAACTTTGCCAGAGATAATAAGAAACCGGAATATCATGGTGGAGGGGGCGAATCCTACTTCACCGGGCCAGGACAATCAGACCACAATAGTTATGACGCCAGAGGTGTTATTGGTGGAGCAGGCTATGACGTTATTGGACCAGCCGGTCGCAGACCCATTGGAGGCAATAGGCGACCACCTGGGGATAGATTTCCTCCCAGTGGACCACTGGCTGGTCATCGGACACAGAGACATCTGAACCAGAAGAATGAAGAGCCTGGCTATGTCTCAGGTTTCATACCGGTGCAAGGACCCCATGGCAATCCGCAGCATCTTCGTGCTGGAGAAGAGAACAATCAAGGTAAGTTCTTAAATGATCGCATTGTGTCCACCACACTATTGATAGTGATGAAACATGCCGTCTTTCCTGCCTTCTTAGGACCTAGAGGAGGTGGCGACTACCATCAAGAATCAAATTTGAATGAGGCGAAAAAACCAAGAAAACCCGGCGATATTTTCCACAGCAAAGGTGGTTACGGCAGTGGAAGGGGAGGTCATGGGAGCAACTCCGTCCAGCGCGTCAGAACAGTATTGGCATCAAAGGCATCAGACCTGACACCGATTCTAGCAGCAACTCCAACCCCAATACCAACTGGGGTGAACAAGAATGCCGCGACGACTACGACCACAGTGGCTACTTTGGCGGCACCCATCGCCACCATGGGCCTGGCAGGCGTCACTATTGCCATGGGACTGGCAGGGTCTGGAGATCAGCACCAAGATCAATTCGTCACAGGGAGAGAAACTCTGGCAGAGAAGATTCTGACAGGTAAGCTGCGACTCATGGGGCCGATGTTTTTTGCTGTCCTGAAGCAATGCATGATGCAACAAACAGTATGCCATGAGACAAGGATACCCATATACCGCAGTGTGAGTAAGTGACGGTGACATATTTAGTGACTTTTTGCGAACTAATCTTCACTTGTAACGTTATGTTGGATGATTGCTAATGTCGATATTATTTAATGTGCCTTTTTACTTCAAACACTATTGTCAGCAAGACGACATGAAGCCGCTGACACACAATACTGCTATGAGTCTCACGCTAAAGACATGCTGTTACTGAAACATCCTCATGTCACATCTGTCACTCGGTCATACATTATGTCATTCTAACTATACGCTCACAGTGCGTACTCTATTGCACAAGCTGCTCGAGTTCAAGATGATTATTAGTGTTACGTCACGGTTCAAGTCTCGATCGTTCACACATCAAAAACGTGTCAAAAACCGTGGTAGAAACGGCGAGGGTGAAGGAAAGTATAACATTGCGTGACAGTTACGTGATTGACTTATCTGTCGCTGCTGTGTCATCTGTTTGCACATGACATTTCTCAATCTCCTTATCTTATTATCTGAGCGGGGAAACCCAAGAATTGCAGTTTGCCCATGTCAGCGTCTCACATTTATAAGGCTTCCAATGTCCTTCGCCTTCTTTTTCAGCCACTTGGACAGTTAGACATGAACACAATCATCACATTACTTCTGTTAATATCACCATGCTTGGTGTCTTCCCAAATGTTCGTAGAAACCTATTGGGAATCTTGGGTTCTCAAAGACTATCCCGAGGATTATTGTGCGCTCTTATCATCTGTCCCAGCCACGCCAATAGGTAGCATCGAAGGCGTCACTCATGTTGACATTGGTAAGTGTTGGCATTCCTTTGCGACCATTCCTGTATGCTTGGAAACATGACTTTCACCTCCAGCCTTTGGTGATTATTCTGGCGGCTTCGGAGGAGTCGAAGTTGACGAGTCTGTGCTCATTGATGGCATCCAGACTATTCACGCCAGGGGGGGAAAGGTCAAGCTTGCATATGGAGGTGCTTTGTTCTCAATGTCGCAACACATAAGTACCATGTGAGGATAAGTACCTGGTGCATACCCCCTATCTGAGAACACGTCTCTACATGGATTGCCTTCTAGCGACGACGCCCACCGCTTTGCTGAGTCTGTGTTAGAGCTAAAAAATGTCTACGGCCTAGACGGAATAGATTTGGACGTTGAGGATGGAAGTGAGGAACCTGCTTTGCAGCTAGAAGTTATCAAAAGTGTTAGAGAACTATGTGGAGACGATTTTCTAATCAGGTAAAAAGAGAAGTCCTCATCAGTCACATGTTCTTAATTTGCCTATGACGGTAACTTTCAGTTACACCTTCCCCGCCCTCGCTTCCCAATTCTATCCATATAATGAAGTTATAGCTGGTGGCCACGAGTACCTTGACGCACTGAACATCATGGCGTACGATTATTATTGGGAAGACTACGTTTTTGACATGGATGTTTATCTCCTGGACACTGTCGGAGTTCCTCGGGTTAGTATATTGCATGTTCTAAGGCTAATGGGTGTTCACACATCCAGTGGAACTAAAACAGAGCCATAACTTACAAGCGATAAAATCTTTCATACAGAGTAAGATGGTGTGGGGTCTGATGCCGGGTCATCATGACGCTGGCAATGAGTACACCAGTCTTGATGACATTAGAAATGCCACGGAATATGCCAAGTACTTTGGACTGGGAGGTACTTTACTCAATCAGTCACGTACAGTTACACAACACGGTAAAGTAGCATTTCTCAAACGTTTTGGTGCCCACAACTGTTCTCACTGCCACCAGCCATTATGAAAAAGACGAGAAGTTTGAGGCATACAGGCCAATCTTTCTCATCCCCATTAATTGTGGCAGCATACGTATGTGTACGTACCAGATAGCAAGTACAGTAGGCACAGTTTATAAGGTCACGTCCGTATACCTTACATCCCATGACATTGTAAGCGGTGCCAACTGTACAAATTGTACCTACTACCAGACTGCTTTGGACAGTAAGGATAAATGAGAGTTGTTAAGAAATCCCATTTTCGCATCTTTCCTTCGCCCACAAAGGGTGATTTTTGAGAAATACTGCTGTCAACCATAGAGAATTGTCTAATGCAATGGACATTCTGTATCGAGCTGCAGGCATCATCGTAAGAACTACTTTCAGGTCTCATGACTTGGGATATTAATCGCGATTGCTATGCATGCAAGGGGAACCCATCAGGAACCGACAATCTGTATCAGACGGGATTGCCAGACGGGACCTACGTGGACGAGATCAGCAGAAGTCTAAACTCTTAAGGAGATTAATTCCACTGACTCGTGACAAAGAGTATTATGCGTATATGACTTCTTACAAAGTGACTTTAGTGAAATGCATTCCCATTCAACGCAACTCCGGCTTCGCTACACGTACAGTATGTGTTAGATCAATGTATTTTATTCATTGAAGTCCCGAGCGGTCTCAATCTCCGGAACGTCTTGTGCGAGGAACCAACGATTTATTCCACTGCTACTTTCTATTTCAGGAATACAAGAGTTCGGATCAAAGCTTGAAGAAATGGAAGAGCCCAAGAAATGATGAAAATGGTTCATACGTACTTTATGCCGCTGCTCGTACCGCATGAGCCGTACACACTGTACAGTGCGAGACAGTATTTTGCTCTGCACGCCGCTGTGCCATTTTCTTGCTACTTAGCACATATTACGCTTATTCGTATTTGTATTCGTACACGTATGCCTACTTTATGTGGCACGATTTGCAGGACTTCCGTAGTGCATATGCATACACGCTATTATAGAAGTGCAGCTTCGACATTGCAGCCTTTAAGATTAGGAACCGTGCCTGCGACCTTCGCGATCTTTACTTTGCTAAGCCTGAGATCAAATAAATGCTATAACGAGTTATGTCTTTTCTGCGTCTCTCGTACGTATGATATGTAGTATTAAACTTGATCTGGGCGAGGTAAAATTCAGATGTAGCATTGTTGTTCTGCACGTGTGTCGTCCATGTCGAGTATGTTGCTGTCAAGTTCAAGGCCACTAGCGCCATCGTACACGTATTCTCTTGACAAACCTTGAGCTTATCCGCACCCAGATTAAAACAATACAGAAAAAAGATGCGATGCCATTCCTTGAACCTGACTTCGAGAAAATGCGCTCGTTTGCCCAAGGACCTCTAAAACTAAACATCGGACACGCTGATTCTTGCTGCTAGTTGCTAGTTATTTCCCTTCCAGCTCCAGTTGTCGTCGACATTTCTTCAGTCGACCAAGTGACATCAGTGCCGCATACATATGTCTAAAGTCGTCAGTGTTGGTGACTGAGATTGTTGGTATGAATGGACGGTCCAGAAGATGCTATAAGTCAGTCGAGTTTCAAACATTTTTGGCCGCTAGCCCAGTTCTACTGTAACAAGTTTTGCTCGTTTCTCCTCCCCAAGAGTCGATTGTGAGCTAAGTGCGTAATACTCCTTCTTAATGAGTGACTACCAAGCCAGAGCATCATTTCACCACTCAGTCCTGTGATATTACTTAGATACTGACATTGCTACCGATGGTGAGTAAAATGCTCTGAGAATGAGGATTGACCTCCCATGAAGGCAACGGAAAGCAACGCTTACACTACAATGGACTTTCTGCCGTTCCTGGCCATGGTTATTGGAACAGCTTCCGTGTTAATCCTGGCTGTGGCATGCTTGTTCATCGTGAAGAAGTGCGGATCATGCAAGTCATCCAGAATCAGTCCTGCGTCATACGTGTGCAGGTGGTCCAATCCAGTGGGGTTCCAACACGTGCGGGTTGACATGGGGTGGGGGGTGGAGAGTGGTCTTAAAATAAACAGCAGACACCTTGTTCTCTTTGCCATTGGATATTTTAACAAAAAGAACCATTCCTTCTCTTCACAACTTGAGGTCACTTTCTTGCGCTGGCAGGTTGTGATCCCTTCACGGTGAGGAAGTCAAAAGGACGTAAGCATTACAGAGGTTTACCTCGGGGTCCCCATTAGATCACACCGACCGGAGGGGGGAGGAAGCGGGGAGGAGGTTGCCGACAGCCGCCTGCACCCCTATGTGCGTGATCTAGGTCCAGCAATAGTCTTACGAGCTGCGACAGCAGCAGTGTCAGTGCCACGACTGAAGATGGACACGGTAGCAGGACTTGGATCTACCGAACGCCCTTGGGTGAGGACGTTCCTTACAGGGTTCCCTATGCAGTGAGCAGAGAGGAGCCTCCGCAGAGGCTCTGGATTCTCAGGAACTCGGTGGGAGACGGAGGCTACGTCCCCTACAGGGTTCCGCAAGTCTTCTCCTCGGAATCGATGTTTCGTGAATCTCCGGGAGACCAAGTTCCACCTCCAAGCTACGCTTCCATCTTCGGATCCACAAATGCATGACTGTTTACTTTAAGACTCGAGGTATGTCGCGTGGATCACGACAGTGCCAAAATTCAACACTTTAGCAACGTTCTGGTGAAGAAACTTCCAACCTCTGTAGTGGAGCATACTTATGTAGTGCACACTGGTGTTGATATGGATACAGAACCACTCCTTTACCAGAATAAATCGTATTCTTTTGTCACATTCCATACGTACAAGTGGTCAGAGTGACACTGTTTGTTAATTTAAAATAGACTCATGTTAATACATTGTGGTATCTAGAAGTCTTGGATAGGCGCGGACACACACAGGCCAATTTTCCACCTATTCGGCACTGGGCACATTTCAGCTCAATTCACACTTTTCACTTCACTTTTTCGCCTCCAAGGACACAGCGTGATCGATTTTGACATTTGCGACTTCCTAACAAGAGGCCGACATCAATTTCCTTTTTCTGACTTTGCACTTGGCAATGTATACTGTACACGGCATTTTGCGGGACAAATACTGCATGAAGCGGTATCGGAAGTCAGCCTGCTGCTACGTGGGCACGAAACCTTTTATTCAGTGGCTTTTCCCAAGACGATCATGGTGCATTTTGCTTTCTTGGCCTGTCTGTGTCGACGTAGCTTTCGAGGGATGATGTGCTTGACCCAGTGTTTTTTCCTTGCAAAAGCCTTTACTTTCGTCAATCTCTTTTCTGACTTGAAGTCTTTCTGAGGTTGGTGGCCTTCCTCCAGGTGAGCATCCTCCTCTTGGCCTCATCCTTGGACAGCGCCTCAGGGGTGGAGGAGCTCCTGGCGAATGGAACCGAACTTGGACTGTGACTCGTCGATCTGGTGGTGACATCGCAGCTGCGGCGCTGCTGAAGACGAGAGCGCCGCAAAGGCGCAATTTCGGCTTCAGATTGTTGTTGCTGGCGCAAGTGACTTACGGCGCGATTGAGTAGCAACGCCCGGCGCTGGGAATCGCTTCGAGAAACACAACGGTCTGGAGAACAAAAGCAGTAATAATCAGGCTCGAAGACCAGCAACTTGACGTCCATTCTCAGAGTCATTGGGTGACGATCGATGGGAACTTCTCAAACCTTCTCCGATACAGCACACGCAGAATTGAATTTTTTTTGGCCCATGGCTGGTTGCAATTCTCTAAAAAAAAGCAAGCTCCTACGCATATCCTTAAGGTTCGCCTGGAGGGTAGGGCAGATTCGCCAAGCCAAGCTGGCGTGGGAAATTGCAGCTTTGTGGGTGACCAAATGACCCTGCCTTGAGGAGGAAAAGTCGTAACAAAGGCTGTCTTAAAAAATTCGTCTCAGTAGCTCTTTGTATTACTACAGTAAACTCCCGTTAATGCGTCACCGGTCAATGCATCAAACCACTTATTGCGTCGAAAAGATGAAGTTCCGAGTCATGTTGCCTCCGAGTCACCTTCGCTGCTTATCAGGGTCACACCGCTTAATGGTTCAAAATTGCCTGGTCCCGACAGTGACGCATTAACGGGAGTTTACTGTCAGCACATATATATAATACGTACGTATGTACGCACAGCGTTCCCACATCACTTGTTTGCCTCCTCCAAGTGATGCGATGTAATTCGCTTAACGCACGCATGCTAACAAGGAGTCACGACGTCACATCCAAATTCCAAATAGTGATGTCACCACTTGGCGATTTCAAAGGGAGATTGAATAAAATTTAAGCTTGTCATCGTCATTCAACAAGGTACTTATGAATCAGATTTTCGCTCCTCATCCTTCTCCCCCTTGATTCTCTTTGTGGCAGTCGCAGCTAAAGCAGCAATTTGGGACCTGTATTGGTTAGACAGAGAAAAAAATGCTTCTTCTCCTTCTTCTTCCCCCTTGGCCAAGTCGTCTACACCCAATGGGCCTATGTAGTAAGGCTTATCCAGCCACATATCAATGAGAGAGAGAGAGAGAGGAGGGGAGTCATAACGCTCAAGTTGTCGCCACATTTCATAGTGCCACCAGTCCCCAAGCTGCAGCTCTGCCATGCACACAGAGGGCAGAAGAGACTAGCCAGCTAGATACAGACTAACATTTTAAGAAGAAACCACAAAAAAATCTAACATTATGCTTAGGCTCTGCTACGTTGTCATGCTTCTGGGTTGCTGTCTGGGGACGAGTGTTCAGAAGAGCGTGATCAACTACCTGGGGCAGAACTTTTTGCTCCTGGACGGCTGCCCAGAGCCCGTGTGCGACCGCGCGATGGACACGTGCCAGCAATCAATCGCCACAGTGCGCAACCTCTACTCCCACTGCGTCCAGTCTGAGGAGGGCCAGCACCTGGGATGTGTCAGGGACAGGCTCAGCGCCAAGGAGATCATCACACTGCCGAGGTGCTGACACCGTACGTGTGTGCGTGAGTGCGAGTGTGTCGTACAACAGTTCTTGGAACATCAGTAGCGTCTTGGTACGCATGGTCGCACTGTTTGTAAATGCATGCTTTGAGCTGGATTCCATGCATCAGCAACGATTCCATGCATATTCCTTTACAATGGTGACGCAATCAGTGTGACGTCGAGGTTTCTCTCGCCAGATACGCCACCAAATGTTCTGCCATGTGTTACGAGAGGGACCCAGCCAACTTGGCCAGGATCATCAGATGTCCGTACAGGGGGTTCAGACAACACGATCCAGATTTGCAAGGTCTATTTTAACGCCTCGAAGAAGAAAATTGAAGCAAAGACAAGAAATTTAACATCCTTGTAGTGATAGACCCAAGCTGGAAAAAGGCCGTATCATGTTTTTCTAGACCTTTCAGCTTGGCCAGCGTGCCAAGGCGAAACAAGCCGAGCACAACCCGGACACCAACAGCTTGGCTTAGCATGACTAGATTTAGGAGCTTGAACTCCATCACTGCAAATTTCATAACAGCTTGTGCTAAAAGGGTCAAAATAAATACACTCTCGTCCATGAAGACATGTGCGAACGATCCAAATCTCAATGTGACTAATGTTGAACATTAGCTTTATTTTCCAAAGGTTCATGGTCTAAGACTGTGCGATGCGTTGACATGAAAGCTGCCATCAAATGTTGGCAAACTATTGATATTGACCATTGGGAAACACTAATGCAAATGTTTCCCCCAACGAAGCTCGGCTCGGCTAGAAGATTGATGACCGCTCTAAGTGGATGACTCAGAAGGGGGGAGGGGAGTTGTGAAGATCTTATGCCCTACATAAAGTGCACTACAAAGTGTGCTCTAAAGGGTTCTGGACCCTCCCCACGCTCATCCAAGGCTCTGCCGGTGCCCAGAAAAGGAAAATATTTAAGAATATCTCACCTAACGAAATTATGTATTAAAATTAGTCTTAAATTACTTTTCAAGGAGAGAAACACACAACCTTTTTAATTTCTTACGCCAGGTTGCCCCAACCATCCGGCCCAAGATAAGCCTATATCCAGAATGGTGTCATTTTTTACAATCTAATGAGAACTGTTAAATAGTACTTAATCTATTTCCCAGGAAAAGGAAAGTCACACAACAACACACCACGAGCAGAATGTAACAAATCTGTTTGGTCCAAAGGTAGGTGATATTTTCGCTGAACCCCGGGTCAATGAGGTTCTGTAAAAGTTATAAGTTTCCTACGTGGAGTCTCATTTAAGATAGGTACTTACAGCACTTTGTGACACTTTGGGCGGTATTTTGTTTTGCACCGACCAGTTGACAGCGACACCGAGTGCTCTACGTAACCATTGAACCGACGTGTCCACGTCAATGCCAACACAACAGTTATAAAGATTGATAGTTACAAGTTTTATCCGTCAGTGGCCTCACTCCGAATCCTCACGACCGTGCAATGTGGACCGAACGTCACACCACAGTTTACAATTTGCTGTGCACCCAAACGTAGAAAAAAGCTAGGCCTAATAACATGGTCAAAGCCGAGATGAACAGTCTTCTCGCACTCCTCTGCAAGCTCTTTTCTGCGTAAACTTCATTCACATTTCCTCTGTACTGTGATGAAATGACTACAATGACTCGACATTTGGACGGCTAGACTTGAGTGGAAAAAATGAGAGAAAAAAAGAGACAGACGACTCTCACCTTTTCTTTTTTGCGTCGCCCCCATCGCTTCTGCCGTCTGCTTTGCAGCCACAACAGTAGCAGCACCAGCCGTGTTTTCCTCCTCATCTTGTTCTCCCTCCTCCTGTCTTTCTTCCTTGTCATCTGGTGGTGACTTGGTCGCCGACACCAATTTTCTGGCCTTCGGAGGCGACAGCGACACCGCCGAGGACGCCGAGGAGGACCCGTCTGACGTGCAGAATCGCCGGAGCAGCGGAGAAAACAGTTGGCGGAGAGATGAAGACATAGCTCGGGAGAGAGGAGGGAGTTGCTAAATGCAAGTCATCGTTGTCGTGCATGCGTGCGTGGGCACTGTGAAGATGAAGAAAATCATTTAACCGTACTCATGACGACAGGTTAACAAAAGGGAGGCCAGCTAAATGTGAGAGCTGGTTAAACGGCGCTTCTCTCGTCATCGATCCGTGCAGGACGACTCAACGTGCATTATGCCCTCGTCAATAAGTGACGCAGAGCTGCAACGACCTTGACAGCTACGCGGATTTGTCACAAAATGTTTGCACGGCTACCCCGAACTGAGCTCGGAGGCACCAATGTACTGCTTTTTTCCTCTCTCTTGTCGTTCTGCTATCACTGAAGTTCCTCGTTAGACATGTCTTACGCCTTTTTTGCGTCCTCCTCCCCCCACAAAATGTGAGGAGCAACAGCGGCTTCTTCTTATTCTGTATTGGACTCCACAAACTGACTCCGAGGCACGCGATGGCGCGTTGCTTGATCGCAACAAAGGTCATTGACACTTGCAGTAATTGTACGGTGCAGCAGAGAAATAGGGAATCGATTGGCCCACAATGCCTTCCCAAGCTGCTCCCTCAGTCCTCATAGCGCTTGTCAAGGCACAATTCTCATTTTCTTTTCGAGGGGTTAAATCGCCCATGAACGCTTGATCTTCCAGGAAAGATTCTCCACCTCACATGGACCGTGTCCCGGAGAGCTGTGAGATTGCATCGTTATTCCTACTCCCGTTACTTCTGTAACCTGATACTGATCGCCAGATTGAAACTGTGCTGAAACATGTGTGTGCGTATGTCTCGTCGACCTGACAGAGTGAGGAAAAGGGTTCTTCTCGGCCATCTACGAGTTGCATCCCTCGAGAGGTCGCCATAGTTACACACTTGTGCACCTTCACTTCAACAGTGCTGTTCGTTCTTCAGTCCTGCCTACCATAGGAGTGCAAGCCACACCTGTGCAGGTGTTCATGCAATCATAATGCCTGGCCATGCATGATTTGTCGATGCGGTTCTTTGGCCTTTTTTTGACTGTACGTGTGTTTGTGTGGGCGGGGGTTGACGTACGGGGTGATGAGAAAGTCGGTTCTCGGTTCTTTCTCAGTTTAGTGTTGAGCTACAGGGGAGTTCAGTTTAGCAAGGTGACTGACGAGGTCGCAACTTTGGTGTCACTAGCAAAGTGTCCAGAAAGTTTTGGCGGTTTTTTGTTAAAAAAAGATTTGAGTGTTTGTATGGCAGCTGATCAAAAAATGGGGACATGATTAAGGAATTCTTGAGATGACTGACCAAAGTTTGATTAGACATGCTTTCATTAACATTAACTTGTAAAAATGAGTGTTTTGCTGTCATGATAAATTTATTTTGATGTGTTGTGTGGTAGCTTTGGAGGAAAAAGCAATCCACTTTAAGCAACAGTGGAAAAATGAGACACTTTGTTGGTGGTACAAACCGCGACAGTACTTTGTTGGTGGCTTCTAGAACAGGGTGAGGACTCAATGATCCCTGTATACGTATTACAAGTACATATTTTTGTGATTTCTCTTCTTCCGGCATGCATATCGGCACTGTTCGGAATGACGGGTTGACACAATACCTGGTGCACAAGAGTCAACTGGCTGTGCATTTCCACTATTTGAGCGTCATATGCAGCGATATTGGGATCGATGGACCGGGAATGCGGTTGCGAGCAATGTTTTTGACGGACACGCGATGTTTCCGAAAAGGTCTTCGGTTTAGGCTCGATCTTGTAATATGAGTGGTCGGTTTCGGTTGGGTATCGGTTTTTTGGCTGCCGAGAAAAAGGTTAAAAAAGAACTCATTCGTTTTCACTATTACCCAATGTGTGCACTTCAAATGTCGTCCAACTTGGTCTTGACAACTCGTCGTTGCTGTCAAGACTGGCACATTCTGCTGTGACCACAATTCCTAAGTCACTATTCCTAATTCTCAGCAGCGACACTAATACTGACACCGAGGCGTTAAAGTAGTCTCGGTTTACTGCACATGTCTAGTCGATGACTTAGATTGCAGTAGAAATGACTCTGAATGAGTGCGCTGCGCAGGTGCAAGAGCTGCAAGAGTGAGAGGTTGCAAGAGAAGGTAAATCAGTTGGTTGCCCTGTGCAAACACTGTTGTCTGGCTGGGCTGATCAACTTTCAGGCTGATGTAGCTCTTAAACTAGTGGTTGATACTTCCAACGTGAAAAAGCAGCATTGACATTGTAAAATGTCTCGTAATGAAAGCATTCAAACACTCACTAAGAAGCTTCAAGCGAGTGTACTTTTTAATCGCCATTTCATGCCGATTCTGTTCGGCTTCATTTTTGCATGTCTATCCTGACAAAAAGAACTTGGTGAACTCTCACGGATCAGCTTCAAAGTGAAGCTGCCGTCAAGTTAAGTGTGAGTTACTCGCTGCTCAAGTCGACCGTGCTGCAGTGGCACGCCTCTCAACACTGAAGTGGCGCCCGTCGACGTCCTTGTTGCACACCAGATATTGTGCCCGCCGGTAGTGCGACCACCTTGCCGTCAGCCGTACGTACACACCTCGAAGGATAAACCTAGGGTTGACGTTTACCTCAGCACCAGCATGCAAAGCGGCTCTCCGGGCTCGTCCCTGAGCAGTGCCCAGTCAAGCAAGATGACTTTGAGGAGACTTTGGACAGTCACTCACTCATTTTGCCTCATGGATTCGTCGTCTTTTGCGCTGGTTCCAGCGACTGCTTCGTGTCACCGCTGCTTTCATCATTCTGAGTGCGTGTGATTTGGGATAGGGACGAATCTCGACTACGACTGTGCTCGAAACGAGCGAGAGAGCGAAAAAAGAGAGCGGAGGGACAGAGAGGGCGCGATACTCTTAGTGCCTACACAAAACGCAGCAGGCATGCTGAGATAGAAAGCCCAGGGATATTTTCCCCCGGGCGAAAACACTGTGTCACCCGAGACATGAGTAGGCACCGTAGCGAACAACGACTTATATGTGTACGCATGTGTAGTATATGGTTATGTGCAGGCGTTGCATCGATGAGCGCGGAGGAAGTCACTTTCGTACCAGGGGAAAATGCGGGGAAAAAACTGCCCGTCGGAATTTTTCTCCTTCGACACAGAGGTGCTTTCTCTCTTTCTTTTTTTTACGCACTATCATTAGGCCTGTGGCAAAGTACGTACTTACGTCACAAACCCCGCCAGCAAAAAAAAGAAGAGTAGACGAATGTTGATCAACAGATGCGACATCTGCTACTTTTTCTCGCTTTCTCGTGTGTAGACGTAAAAGTCGGAGGTGAGAGACCAAGGCTACTCTCGCAATTTGTTTCCCTGATATTTATTTATTTATTTATTGGCGAGTGCCTCATGCTCTCTTCGCTGTGTTTATCTGCGCGCCCTCCTCCGTAGAAGACGCATTCTTTTGTGCTTCTGGAGCGCGCGGTCAGATTACATGTAAATTGGGCTATGATAGTCTGTTTCTCCAAAGGTCAAGCTCTGCAGAGTCAGACACGTTGTTCCTTTAAGCAGCGCACATGCCCAGCTCGATGCACTTTTGCCAATTGCTCCTCCAATGAAGAGACCAGAAGATGTTGAGACACAGCTCGTATTTCGGTATTAGGGTCCTCGTTCTTTTCGAAGTTATGACTGACTTTGCATCTCCCACAATCTCATGTACGCTGGGAGAATCTTGGCAGTTTATCAGACATTTTTCGGGTAGCTGCTCAATTCATGGGCTTCCTTGTCGTACAAGGGGAAAAGTCAAATTGTCACTCGACAATCTCTACACAGTTTTTCACGACGAAGTGGATCATCCGCGAGAGAAAAGGCGGCCGAGGACGGAATTCCTTTTCCTCTAAAGTACGCCAAACTTGTACTTCATAAATAACCGAGAACAAACGTTTCGTCTGTGCATCCTGACTGCTGAACCAGGCACTGAAAAAGGTATGTTTCTAACGTTATCGCATCTCCAGACACATCTTGCATACTCTTAGTTTAATTGAGCTTGTTTTTCTCTAACGTTGTACACAAGGATAACGCAACAAAATGAGTCTCGCTACTCTACAACATCATAGAGAACTCTTAGCAATATTCTATGGCAAATGGCTTTAGGTTCTGGCTATTATCTTCTCTTTTTGTACAGGTAATATCTGGCCCTTTGCTTTGGCTGTCCGCACTTGCCGAAGTACTTCCTTGTGACCCCGCCCAGCGACCTCGCCCTGCAGTTCTCCATCTCCATGAAGCATTGGTTCGAATACGTCTTGTTGTCAGATCCGCACACCGGGTCGTACTCACTGGGGCAAACGCGACCGCAGCCGGAGAACACGAACTGGAACTGCTTGAGACACTGAGACATGGGAGCCACGAACATGTGGCGGCTGGAAATAACAAGTCGATGGTGATCACATAAGAGCACAATATAACGGGCACATAACTTCACAGCGTTCTACGTATGCTTCATAGACTTGCGATGCACATGCTACCTAATCGGAATGCAGTGCGAGTGGACGTCCCTACGATGTGAGCCAAAGAGATGAAGCAACATTTTCGTATTTCATTTTTTGTAATCCACTCTAAAGTGCCCATGGATAGCGGGATTACGAAGCTAAATGTTCCTGTGGGGTTTTTTTCGTCACAATTTTGTTTGCTTTGCCCTGCTTAAGAACTTTGTTAGTCACACTGTACTTATGTTACATACCCACAGTTCTCCTTCTTCATGTGACATTCGCTTTTATAGAACTTTGAGTCGGACCCGCAAACCAACTTTGCCTCCTCGGAAACTTGGCCGCAGTCTTGACTGCAGCTCTTGGTCAACTGGCAGTGCTCGTCCGGCGCCACGGTGACTCGTTGCCCACACGTGATCCTTCCCATCTCACACTCGGACCTGGACGTGGAGGTAGAAGGACATTTACTGAGCTCCTTGCACAAGATGCCCGTACCCCAACCCACACCTACTTGTAGGCATTGCCGTCGGATCCGCAGACCATCTTCTCCTCCACCCCGTCACAATCGATCGGACACTCTTCGTCTTTGGTCAAATCCGTACATGGCCCCCGATGGCTGAGCTGCACTCCACTGGCGCAAGTAGCTCGACGCAGCTCGCAGGCATTGGAGTAGGTGACGCCGTCGTTGCCGCACACTTCGGAGATGGACGACGGGCAGGACATTTGAGCACAGTTGGACGCCTTCTGAGCGCAGAGGGCGAACGGCACTATGGTGATGCGCTCATAACGAGTCAAAGGAAAACTAAAACAAATACAGGGCGGTTGTTACATTGGTTCGAACAGAACATACGCGATAACATCAGGTTCTATTGCAATTAGCATTGCAATGTTGATAATGACGGTGCACATCCCCGTGACAATGTCGTACTCCAAATGTGCTCCGTCTGTGTGAGTCTACTATACAATATGAGGGTAGTTTTCAGTTATTGACTAACCCGCACGTCAACTTCTTCATCTCGCACTCGTTCCTGTAGACGTTTTCATCGCTGCCGCACACCGGTTTGTTGGGCTCGTGGCTGCAGTCGAGGGGGCAATCCGTACGATACAGCTTGTTCAGGCAGTACGGCACTGGTACGTCAAAAACGTGCTTTCTAGAAAGGTGCAGTTCAGAAAATCAAGTTATTAGGTTTATTAAGAATAATATGCGATATATTGTGTCGAGATCGCACAACGCGATATTTGGTCACGAAAGGAGGTACATCGCGACATCCATCAATTGGGGATATCTTGTGGCATCAATACTTATGCATATCTTAGTTATGCATGATACCGGGTGGACCAGAAGCAGCTACCATCGGTTGGACGTTCTGAACCCCACAGAAAGGTCAACTTGGTACTGATCGATAGGGGAGATCCCAAATGCTCAGTTTCAATGATCAAATACCAACCTCGGGGACGAATCAGACCTATTGCAGAGGCTGAAACTTGAAGATGTGTTTTTGACGGGAAATCTATCGAGTCCATGAAGATCAACAGTGACCAGAAAGTGCTGTGCGAACAGCCCTGGACATACATCTTGACGCAGGAGACCCGCTGGTCCTTGTTAAGGCAATACATTTTGGAATAACTCTCCCACGTGCAGGTTTCAGAGAGAGAATGAGGAAAAATGGCAAACCCCACGAAAAACGTTCTTTTTTCAACCTTCCAAAAACAATGGCCAAAATTTGATTTCCAAGCTAATTTCCCTGTTTTTGCTATGATTTGGAATCTCCTCATTCCACTGGCACCAATCACGCCTCTCGAGGGACTGAGGAAGCAGAGCTACGGACGCCCAGCCGATGGTATTTACTTCTGGTCCACTCTGTAGAATGTGTGTACTACGCACCCACAGTTCTTCCTATGCATCTGACAGCCGTTGTTGTACAGTTTGCCGTCTGAACCGCAGGTAAGTCTGGAGATTCTCCAGCATCCAGAGTCGCAGTGCTCAGTTGTTTGACAGTGACTGCGATCAACCGCCACCACTCCTTGTCTAATAACGAATGAGCTTAACCTCACGTATGTGTCCTGGTAAGACGCATCCACGGGTTTCCTGTGCACTACTCACCCACACGTCTTCCTCTTCATGTGGCACTCTGACTGGTAGACATTCCCGTCAGACCCGCAGACGGGTCCATTGTAGTTGTACCTGCGGCTGCTGCACTGCTTGGGGCAGCTCTCCTGGGTCGCCGTGGTGTTCAGACACGATCCAAAGTGGGCGAAATCGATGCTTCGCCTAAAAAAAAAAGAAAGAGTGAGGGGGAAAACGAATGAACAAAGGTCTTCGGCCTCCCTCCACAATCAGTGTGCTCTGTAGCCTACGTCAGATACCGTAAAAAGCACAAGGATAAAAAGCTTAACCCCAAACAAGGAGAGCGCTTGATAATTGCGCTGCATTTTCTGAGGACGCAATTACCTGCTCATTTCGCTTCCAACTCATTTCCTTTGTCTTCTCCTGAATGATTATTAAGTCAGAGTTTTCATGCTGACGCAGCAAGAGCTAATTTGATCCGTGAAGAGCGAGGTAGGGAAACAATTACGGGGAAAATAGTTTTCGAAAAACGAATTCACCCCTGCTCTTGGTTCGTCGAAACAATAAAGAATTGTCTTCCCCCCCCTACAGCTTCGAGTATTGCAGCGACAAATGACTACGTTCGTATGCATTCCACGCTTAAGGTACGAGGAGTGAAAAGTAGAAACGATTGTGGCGAAAGAAGAGGTATTGGGAAATCTCCATAACGTTGCCATTTCACTTGCGCTCGGCCGAGGTGGCGATTCTAGCCGCTAGTGAAGCTCACAGGAGAGCATAGAGACAAGGATGTGCGATTCAGGGACTCCGGTTCCATAATTCGAGCAACATCAGGGCTTTTCTGAGTGGGGTTCCGATCTTTCCGCCTTCTCATATGGCGCGCGTATCCCAACCAGTCTTGAAAAAGTCTTGAAAATTATTACAACAGAATCCAAAAGTTCATCGTGGCCAGCTGGACAAAGTCTGAGGCTGTCTGAGGCTCAGATGCGGCCTCTGAAAGTCTTCATCAGGAAACGCTTTGACCGGATAAGTCGGGCCAGCAGCAATCAGCATTGGTATTTCTGCACAGAAACATGAGCAAATTGGAGAGAACTTGTGTCTGAAGTCAAAAAATTGGGACATGACACATTTTCCAAAGATGAGCATAGGCGGATAACCAAAAAACAGCAAGTCCTGCTAAGAAATACCCGTCAATGTCAGTTAGATCTTGCATCATCGCACAGTCTTAGCAGAGATGCGATTTGTCCGAATTCTCTTGCTTCCCTGGACTTGGACGCACCTCGTAATTTCTTGTTGGCGGGAACGAAAAAATTTCGTTCACATGGGGAATGCAAAAGCAACAACAAAGAGGCAAAAAGGCAGTTTCCCCTGTCACTCGAGAAGAGCTCTTTTTACTTGCCTGCTCGAACCGGGGGCAGCGATTTTTTACACAGCTCTTTTTTTTTCGATCTTTTTTTGCTTTTGTTTTCTTTTTTGCTGCCCGCTCCCTCAGTCCGACTGAAGCTCGAGATGATTTTCTTCGTAGGCAGGTAAATGGATCAGAAAATGTGTCGGGCCAGCAATTTTTTGTTACCATTTCGTGTAGTACTAAAAACAATGAGCCGCACGGCTTCCAAAAGTCTCTGGCGTTAAAGGGTTGACAGAGGCTGCAGATGAGAGAGGATGAGATCTCTCCCACATAAGAAAAGAGGAAGTAGCGATCAAGTAGTGTATTTACGTAGGAACCAAAGTTCAGTGACCATGATAGCCATAGCGTGCGCAATAGATGCTGTTGGCTTGTCTGAAGAGGGCAAATTGAACGCTTGTGAAAATAAAGGGGTAGAGCAAAATTCTTCCATGACTACAGCGCTTGGAGGTGCTTTTTCCACCGCGAACATACGTGGATGCAGCATGAATGCACGTGCTGAATGCGATATTGGGGAATGGCCGCGCTGACACGTGAATCCTTCCCCACTTGTGGATTTTATCAGGAGAAAACATGACGGGAAATCCCTGACTTGTCCGCATCTCTGCAGGTCAAAGTAGTGACTCCAAGCGAAGAAATCTGAGAGGGAGTCCAAGACAAACTGGCGCTTCAGGCGTCATTAGGGAGTGAAATTAGTGTCGGTCCAGCCCAGTCAGTTGCTCCGTTTTCACGAGTTGCTGGTGATGGCATCGACCCCTCCTCCCTTATCATGGAGGATGACAAAATGAAAATGAGGCCGTTTAATCTCTGACACAAGAACTAAATTCGCAAGCATTTCGGAGACAAATTGCGTGTGGACAAGGATGGCCGACCGCAGGAGGATACAGTGAAAGCTGAAGGCCTCCTCGCTGATGACACTAGTTTCATGCTTGTACGTGCAAAGCAGACAGACCGGAGAAGCAAAGGCGATAAGAGATCGATCGTGATCCGCTCAACATCGTGGACTGATAAATTCCTTGGGGCGGTTTCGTGCTGCTTCACATGGCACGACCAGATAATTTGTGTGTAAATGTCGTCGTCACACAGTGAAAGTGAGAGGGGGGGAGAGTTGGTTCCCGGACTGCCCTATTACCCACCTACTGGCCTGTGAACCCCTGTTTTCCCTCGGCTGGAACAAAGGAGAAAAAAGAAGAGGCCCAGAAAAAAAGTGTGTCGTCATAACAGTCGCTGGCTGTCATTTGCGTATACGTATGACATGGTAAATGAGTACGTAGACCATGTACATAGGTGGGGAGAACGACCCGTGGTGCACAAAGTATTGACTCACTCGCAAAATTCCACCTGCTGCCAGCACTTGTTGAGATAGGTTCTTCCGTCCGTCCCGCACACCAGGTCCTTGTCCTTGTCGCACTTGTGCTCGCAGCGAGACCCCTGGTGCACAGTGCACTCGGACAGGGGCACGGAGGAGACGTCTGCGAAGCAATGTGTTAAAGATATTTTAAAAGAAGAAAGACATGATCAAAATCCGACATGCAGGAAGCTGTGATCGATTCATGTTGGATTAGAAAAAAAATCCAAGATCTACGTGATAAAGGCGCAACTGAGCCTTGACACTTCGGCGACAAAGCGCCCCCTCCCTAAAAAAATGCTGTAATGGGTTGGTTTGGAAACTTCCGCTACCAATTTTACGCACTTTTGAGCAGACGCACAAAAAAGCGCGTTCCTTGCACACGTCCTGTACGTAAATCAGACGCTGTCGGAGATCAGGACAACTGGAAATCATGCCCAGATTCGCCCAAGCTCATGCATTCGTCCCTCTTCCCCCATTAGCACGACGTCACTGCTCATTTGAGTCATCCTGTGGAGAACGTCAATGAGAGAAGTCATGTTTCTGCGCGCTCGTCACAAACTTTTCCGCAGATTTCTCAACGTTGGGAAGCTGTAAAAGAAAGAAAGGTGTCTTTGCTCCTCAACGATCACTCTTTTGGGGGGGGGGGGCTGCGAGTCAAATCTCGTGTACTGCACGAGGCGGTACCTGTTAACCTACATCTGCATGCCAGAGCAGAGGCAGGGAGACGATTCAGTCGAGCGCGAAATTGACCCGAAACAGGTGAATGTTGAACGTGCACTCACATATACTTGAAACGAGTTCACGCATTCAGGGCGAACGCACAAGTGAATCCACAAAAGACTTCTAGGACTTTTTTTTTTGCAAAGGTGGGGGACGAGATTTCAGTAAACGGCGACCCTTGCGCATCCAGATGCGACCCACTGGAATGATAATCCTTAGTGGAGAAGCAGTAGACAGACGCAGTTGGAAGATAAATCGGAATATTTGCCAAGTTCTCCCCTCCTCCTCTTTTACCCGCTAAAAGCAATCGACGGCAAAGAAAAGAGCGGAAGCCAAATTTTGTTGCTCGCGGGGGTTACTGGGTCATCTCTCTCTTTCGTCTTCTTTGTGCTCTATGTAGTGTCTACAGAGAAGTTCACTCGCTTTAGAAAGTGAAAATAATCTAGCAGGAAGTTAATGATTAATTGCAATTAGGCAACCCCGGTACGAGGGTGCTGCGCTTACACGAGGATCTCTTTCAAAGGCAGCTCTGATAACACCTGGCCTCGGTGCACTGCACTCACCTCTGTTGCAAGTTCTCCTCCTCATGTCGCAGTCACTCTGGTAAATGACTCCATCTGATCCGCACACTGGATCCACGGTTCGCGGGCAGTATGTGGGGCAGTCCAGGGCTCTCCAACGCTTGGCTTGACTGCCCATGGGCTCTAAGACATTACAATATCATGAGTGGTTACGTTCTCGTCCTTGTTGTGATAACACTCCTCACGGACACCCTCTTTACCTAATGGTGGACACGTGCATTGGGACGGAGAGACGCACGGGCGAACAGACAGACAGACAGACAGACAGACTGACAGACAGACAGACAGACAGACAGACAGACAGACAGACAGACAGGCAGGCAGACAGACAGACAGACAGACAGACAGACAGACAGACAGACAGACAGACAGACAGACAGACAGACAGACAGACAGACAGACAGACAGACAGACAGACACGTACCACGAACAGGTGTCTTATCTTGTACTACCCTCCCTCCCTTCCCTCCATGGACAACTGCATTCAATTTTTCTTGCTCCTACTTAGGTCTTCTCATCGTAACTGCACCGTGTGAACATTTCTCAAGGCGACTTTCATTGGGATGGACATCTCTTCTGGGAGACGCAAGGCAGAATCTGCAATGTCAATGAATCAAGACTCCTCCTTAAGACAGGCGGCGTTTACCCTAGAATTTAAATGAACTTTCGTCATGCTCGAGTCTTCCACTCTTAGAAGACAAAGTGTGTGAAGAAAAAATCTCCTCCTTTTTCCCCGAAGATCTTGCGTATGACAACGCCGGAGCAAGAAGACTTCCTACCGGTCCGGCACACTCACGTACGTACATACGTCCGCACCTCCATCATTTGTCAGAGTTATCGAGGCCCATCTACTTTCTGTCCCCGCCTTATACTCAAGTAGTACTAGGCACATTGTGCCCCCCTCCCCCCCTCTCGTCTAATTATTATCTATCCTCTGTCCGTGCGTCTGTGTCCATGAAAAGCTTGAGAGGCATGTAGAAGCCATAATAGAGCCAGTTACATATGGTGCGTCGTTCTTACTTCGCCTCAAGCCGGTTACCTAACATGCCCCAAGCCAGGCAAGCTGACTGAGTCAGGGAGGCGCGTAAGTGCGTACGTAGTGCAATTGGTGCGGTTAAAAAGGTTGGTCGCACTGCACTGCAAGTACGGATGGACGGACGGACGGACGGAGTGCACTGACGAGCACATGGCTCTAGATGACGACCAGGACCGTTCTAAGGGTGACTGGCTCGTGTATCTACGTACGGACTTACGCACAAAGACGAGGGGTCTGGTTTCAAGAGTGATCATTGGCAAAAGCTCTGCTATGGCTTTACCCGGTCCTTTGGACTTCTTGACTCGATTTCCGCGATAATCGTCTTCCTCGTCTCTACTCCTCCTCTTGGGCTGCTGTTGTTGTTGCAAAGAGTTTAGTCTGTTAATGTACTGCTCGAAGAAGGACACGGCCTCCGTCGTGGACACAGCCGCCACAGGCACTTCCTCTTTGGGTACGAACGAGGGACTCTGCTGCCTCCTCTTGCCGCAGAAGTCTCCGCACAGGATGAGCAGATATTGCGCGCTCACAAGCAGAGTGACAAAATTGTTGGAGATTTGGTCTGGTGTCGAGCAGTCGCAGTAGGGTTGGGGGTCTCCCAGTCCGGGCTTGATCCGGGCAGACACTGTTCGTGGGTCCACCACGTTGTCGACGCGAGTCCTCAGCAGTCTCATCTTGGCATAACGTACGCGATGGGCTCGACTCTGACCTGAGCTGAACTCTCCGCTGCACACTTGTACGTCGGTTCGTCGGATTCACAATAACCTCTCGTCACATCGTAACTTCTTTAACAGTTCTTTTCGCCGGAAGTTTCTTTCCTACAGCCGCATGTCATCGATCGCCTCTCTCAAGCCAAGCTTCTCTTCCTCACTCGCAGCTCTGTTATTGTTTAGCGCAGAGCTGTTAACTCTGCAGCCACCGAGATGCAACTCAGAGAACATGGAGTCGTACATACAGCAGTGGTTTCCTCCACACTGGACTGGACCTAAGCAAAGCCAGCGGCGCGTGAGAGAAAGACAAATTTGAGAGAAAGAAGAGAGGCGAGGCGAAAGATTTCGGCCGTGATGAAGGAGTATGGGACTCGCGCTCTTTTGCCTCCATTTGCCTCCAATGCAGCTTATTCGCGCCCTTAAGAGGAGACGCCTCTTTACGCCAAAGCGCTGCAAACGCAGCTCGTCAGCGAGATGAGGTCTGAGGATGAATAAGAAGTGGCTGAAGACACGATCTCCTCCTGGGAGGGCAGAGATGGCCATGACTTCCTTTTGAGGTGAGGAAAAGTGTTTCGGTATTTGATGCGTGTACTGTACAGCACACCGTGTAGAAGTGGGTACGTATTTTTGGGAGCAGAATAATAAAAGTGCTTCACTGCCTTAAAGTGCATCTTCACATCTGTCCTGGTGATGCAAGCAGACGCCGCTGAGGCCGTGAATAATGCAATCGCTAAAAAATCTTCCACCCTGGATGACGCATCAGTTAGGGCGATGTGTGGATTTTTTTTTCCAAGTTTTGCTACTACTAAAAATTATCTCTCGACGGCAAAAACTCTCGGAGAAAGCGAAAATGTCCGTGAATAGAAAAGAGGATCGTGTCAAATCTTGTGCGGAGAACAATGACTCGCCTGCTCTGGTAAGATAGGCTTGATTTTGGCGAAAACGACCGGGCTCAATTATGATATCGCCTGGTAACGACGGCACCCAAGCTGACGACGCAAAATGCGTATGCGTGCATTCGGTTGGTCTGAGCGTCTGAACTTCTGAGTAATGCAAATGGAGGGGGCGGCGGGGAGGGAGATCGCAATTACTGCTCCTCTTATCTCGTCGTTGAGCGTCAGAAAAAAAAACCGTGCAGATTTTTGGGTGCAGTGAAAGTGGAGCCCTGGCTGTTACACAGACTTCTGCTATTGGGGCAGCCCATTTTCTGGTGTGAGAGGATTTTTCGCAACATCGGTGAGTCTGGTCATGTTGGGCAACAGCTTGGAACATGCAGCGCTGAGTGACGACGACTGCTGTAATGGGATCATAGCTCTGAAGTCGTTCTTACAGTTAAATGACTTCTCCTCCTCCTCTCCTCTGCAGAGAGAGGCCCAGAGAGGTAGAGAGAGCTGTATGCTTGCAAATATTCTGCTTATCACTGACTTGGTTAGGAACGCAGATGTGCAAAGAGCAATCTCAGAGATTAATAGGCACGAATACCTAGAAATCTTGTGGCTGCGTGAGTTTCGCCTAACTGGAAGCGCCAAACGCAACGGTAGCTCTCAAAGTCTCGGCGTTTCCGTCGGCTCTTGCGCAAGGGAGCGGGCAAAACTGCACCCGGACTCAATGCCAGCGGGACCCCTGCAGTATTTGTGTAAGCTCTTTGTGCCATTGTGAAAAAAGAAACCGCAGAATGAGTTAGTCGCTTCAGTTTTCTTACTTGATCTGATTTGCGCCACTGCGCAAGCCCTGGGAGCCAGGAGGAAATGAAGAGATATGAAGAGTTTTTGCACCTTGTCAAAGCAGGTGAAAACGCATTCGTACGCACATTAAAGGCGAAATGCTGAGACGCCAGCTGTTGTGTAGTACAGACATTCATTATGGAGAATACACAAAGATGCGTGCAGCTTCTTTCGTTCCTTTTTCTGCTCTAACCCATGTGGAAAAGAAGTTCGGGAGTTGGAAAAGTAATCTCCCCCATTCATTTCTGCAGACACCTGCAGATGCACCATATTTAGTTTGAATATTCAAGGTGTCATAACTCGCGCTTACGTGCACGAGTGATTGAGAATCTAGCATCAATTGGCCAGATGTGAAGCACTCAATGCAGCTTTTGACTAGGTTTTTGGCAACGAATATATCGATAAACACCAAGCAACTGAGGGTTGCAGTTCGTACGTCTTTACTTCAGCAGGGTTGCAATAACAAAGCGAAGCAGTTGCACGACATCAAGGATTAAGTGATCAGCAGCGGACAGACCTGTGAAGTCTCGAATGAGAGGTCGATCAGCCCCAAAATTTCCATTTTAACGTCACATTCAAACAAAACTCACTTCAAAAAGTTCGTACGAGTGAAACTTTGAATCTTCACTTTCACCCCAATTTAGCTCGCAAGTTTGTGTAGTAATCTTCAGTGCCTGAAAGCTTCAATGCTGGTATCGTATGCTATCATAAGCAACCGCATGACGCAAGCATTTGGGGTCTGAGGCCAAGCTTTTACTTGTGGGCTTTGAGGCATTGAAAATTACTACACAAACATAACCGCTTTTGTTTGCCCCGGCTTCAACTGCATATATTTGCTGCAAAATGAGGGGCCTTTCAGGCCCCAGCTCAGCAACTGACGGAGTCTTCCAAAGTGCTTCTAACTAGCAAATAAATCAGTGTTTCCTTTCTTCTCGAGCTTCCACACTTGGCGTTCCTGTGACCCTTGGAACGCTTAATTTCAAATCGCCTCCCCGAGAGGTAATGTAGAACATTTACATTTCGAAATCGCTCGGGGATATGGTAAAAAAGGGGGTCCCTTTGTGGTCTGTGGTGATTGGGGAAGGAAGTGCAGTTACTTTTCGCTGACACTTGTAGAAACCCTCAAGCTACTGATGGGGGTAACTCACGAAAATGAGGCACGTTATTGCTGCAGTTTCGATTTGCAATGGCGGGATGGCCTTTGCGTGCAGAATCAGTTAAATGGCAGGGCTGAATGATCCTCCTCTTGCGAAAGTTGTAAAGGAACGTTTTTGTTCCATTTTCACGGATTGGACGGGAGGGGGTGGGGGGGTGGAGGAGGTCTTAGTCAATTGCACACACGTCGTGCGAGCGAGGATTGTCAACGTGCCGTGCCAGGAGACGGCCAAGCAGGCGGTCTTCTTCTTCCTCATCGTCATTATCGTCTTGGAGAGATCTTGGCGTCACTCCTACTCGTCCTCAGTCACACCCCATCCATCCTATGAAATGTCCTGGGGGGCGGGGGGGCCTGAAGAGTCAGAAGTCTCTCATCTGTCGCCATTGTTCTTTGACGTCTCCTGGCCTCTATTCGGCTACTACGTCGCCAACTCCCGGGATAGACTTAATGGTTGCGTCTTCTGGTATTGCTTTTCCCTCCTTTGCCATATGTATTGCCTCATGTAGGCGTGCACGTATCTTAGATGGGAATGACAAAAGGAAGTGAAAAGAAGAGATAAAACATCTCCCGTGTGAGATACGTGATGGCCGAGTAATGCCGTATCATCGTGTTGAAAGTGCGCATGTTTTTTGGTGTGCTACCTGTTATTACCTAAAGAAGGCACTTCATTCCATTGTCGAGTTGTGCTTCTTACCTGTCAGTAGTAGCAGGAACAGCAAAGGAGCCGCAAGGGTGACGAGTGGAGGAGGTAAGGTGGCCCACCCCATGACGGCAACAATCGCCTCGTGCTCTAGTTTCCAGGAAAAAGAGAAGAAAAAGTGCTAAGTTAACAAAAACTACTGTATAGCATTTCCAATTCTGCATTTTGCTTTATATAAATGTTATTGTCCCACGTACAGAATGAGTATGTGTGTCGTCTGCGCTAGACTGGCAGGCAATCCTACGAGCCACGAACTGACAACTCAGACCATAAAGGTTTACCGAACCTGCTTGTGCAAGAAGAAAACGAACCAGAAATTAAAGCACTCACACACTACAAAGCGCTCGAAATCGCACCACTCACGTACGTATGCACAGTGCGTATGTGGCTCCACGTTATGTATGCACGTAGCAGTGGAAGAAGAAAAAAAAAGACTTTTCCGCTTACTTACGTACGTACGCGCGCGCGTCTGCGTTGCTACCACCAACTCACACCTGAATGAAGGAGATCTTTTCCCCGCGAATGCACGTAAGCGACTAAAACTCCAAAAGACGGAGGAGACACAGGCTTCTCCTTCGTCGCGCGGTTTCGCCTATACGATTTCAGGGCACACATGAGAGGTGACTGGAGAAAGACAAAGAACTTCTGGTGATTGGTGGTGGTGGCATTCACGTTGGTCTTGGAGAGTACATCTTTGCATCAAAATCTGCACTTTTTTGCTGGAGGCCCCCAAAGATGATGAGTGACAGAAGAGTGCAGCGACCCTAGATTTCACACTTGGTATGTGCTTGCACTACCATAGTTGCTCTGTTGCATTAACGGTTCAATGGCTGTTGTTGGAGACCCTGTTCTCGTGGAAAGAGAGTTGAAAAAAAAGAGACACGTCATAACATATGAGTGAGCGTGAATTGAATTCCCTGTGTGCTTGATTTACACTTCCATTACTCTGGAAAATTTGCCAAAGCTGCTGCTCACATAATCCCTTTTCATCCTCTTCCGCTGTTGATTCAGGACCTCAGGTGCTGGTCTTAGATGCCAAAGCCAGTTCTTCAACACGAATCGGGTTCTTAGCCACACTAGCAGATCCCATTGGGACAGTCTTAAGTAAGATTATTCCACGTGAACATCTCGGAGAGATCTAGGCCGATGGCGTTGAACTGCATTTTGACCCGTTCAGAACTGGTCACGCCTCCGACCACTCTGGCAACCACCCTGCTGGAGAGCTATGAACTCTGGCTACACACAGATTCAGCTCTGAATTGAAATTCTACCAAGAACATAAGAAATTTTCTCCATGCGTACTGCAGGGACATCATATACCTACATACTTCATGCATGCATACTTGAAGGAGTGCATACGTCATACAGAACTTGTGCACAGGGAGAGAAAAATAAAAAGAATTTACTCACGCTAAATGCACTGATGACTATCTATGGTCAACTAAACGGGCGGGTTGACCTAAATGTTGCATCGAAGAAAAACCCCACGAAAACTTTTTTGTAGCATCCATGGGCCTGCTCGTCATGGCCTCTTCGTGTGTTCACAACCCTCCTAATGGTCACATCCCAGTCGGACCGGGCAATGCAAAAAAATCTGATGTCGTCGGCACAGGTTTGGAAGCCGCGGGGAAACAACTGGATGCTCACCAAGAGCAGGAAGTCGCTGATGCTGCTGAGACCCATGTTCTCCTGTTAACATTTGCCGGCTTATAAGTGCTTTTGCCTGATGTAGGTGCTGGAAGCAATGGCATTTGCCTCTTTGGGGCTGCTGGAAGTCAAGGTAGGATACTTAATCTCAGGTAGTTATCACCGTACTTAGGGACAGTTGCATGACTTAAGAAAGAACAAGAGAAGGTTTAAATCTCTGACTTTGCTGGGTTATTAGGCTCTGTCGGTTGGTGGTGTCGTAGCGAGACTTCACACAAGATCAGTGACGTTTTTGGCGTTCATAATAAATTATGTTTATGCAATGTAAGTCAGTACACGACGACAAGTGCATTACAATGATGAACTCTTTGTCCTCAGGCATCTTCTTGCAGAAGGATATCAAAATGGCAAACAAGAGACAGCACATGTAGCTTTACAATGAAGTATGTTCTTCGTGAATGGCGTCCTTGTGTGGGTTGTATGGGTGATACAAATCGTGCTCTGCCACCTGGCCCATCTTGATGGCCTCAAGAACAGAGTCAACCTTCCTGAGGGTTGTGGGGGAAACTTTTTCTTCCTCATCCTTTCGAGTCTCTTTGATGGCTCCCTCAATGGTGGCGACGCCAGTACTATCGTTTGATGCAGCCTCCTTAGCAGCTCTGATTTTAGCTAGCACTTCCTCATTTTTGGCAATTTGAGCATGCTCATGATACTTCTTCAGGTAGAGATGGTATAAGAGAAGGCAGAGGAGGCCACAAACTATTCCTCCTGCTCCAACAGCTCTAAACAGCTCTGGGCTCTCCCATGAGGTCTTGGCTATGACTTGTCCTCCAATGAGACTGGCAATGCCTTTAGCTGCACAACAAAGACAAACAGGGTGAGACGATGAGGACTAGAGACAGGAAAAAAATATGTGAGCAACGACCTTTTCATACCTATGATAAACTCAATGGCAGCAACTGTCGATGCCATGGTGCCCACTAAGTCTGGGTGAGTGATCTTGTATCCGTAGTGCATTTGGGAAATCCACGTCAGATGGACTGTAATGGCGTCAAAGGCGTGTAGATACAGAGAAAAATATGGCGGGCTTTGTCTAAAAGATGAAACCTTATTACTGATAATGACTGATCCTTCCAAAAACCTGCTGTGCATCTTTACGTCACGTATGAATATATGATCAATCTGGAGCTCTCAACCCAAATCCCCAATACCATGAGGTTTATCTGACCACAGAAGTGAACTATTGGGCGTGCAATTAGCGTCATGACAACGCCAACTCCAGATCCGATCACCACCATGTAACCTTGGGAGAAGAAAGAAAGTAGTCGCGTGCTCGCAAACAAAAATAATTCTCAGGCATACTGATCAATTGCGATGATGCACCCAGCTCTTCTTGGAGGTAGATGAAAAGATAGGAGTCGTGAATCCCCCAGAGAAAACCAAGAATAGCACATATAGCGAAAAAATTAATTGCGGCTGGAGTCATTAGAGCTTTGAGTGATTGAAAGACCTGGGATGATTCAAAAAGCGATGACTAACTTAGCCAACAGATGCTAATATCATTTTCCATGCCTTTTCTCCGCTCTTTTCAAGGGTAACTTTAAGCTTTAAGCAGATGAGACAGGTCAAGAAAAGAAATCCGTCATAGAGGTAGAAGGCTATGTTGTAGTCCGTCTCCTCTGTAAATCAATGGATGAGTGTGCCAGATGAGATAGATAAATTTAAAACGATAATCTCATAGTTCCTGTGGTTACTTATGCCTCAGTTCAAGGTATGACCTTACCGCCTTCCTCGTCAGAGTCCTTGATGACTTCTCCAGCAATGAAGGGAGCGATTGTAATTGCAACGGATGCCCACAGCAAAATGAGGGCATAATGGCTGTTATGATCATTTGCCAGTCTTAGTGCTGTCCCATCAAAAAGTGAATATGCGCTGTTCATGGTCCACTGGTAGACAGCGCGGATGGCGTAGTAAGTCCAGAAGGTGGCGGCGTGAGACCCACTGCTCTCGAAACACGATTCCATCAGCGGGTAGGATGGTGCAATATCACAGTGAAGGAAAAAGTCGCCACCTTCTTCGACACTTTGGCAAGAAATATATTAGATGTTACTCTCCTGTCCATCCACTTCCATTGCAAAACGCCACACCGTGCCGGATTACGTTATTTCATATTCTGCTATTCTAATTTGAGTGACGCTATGTGATGTTATCTGAAGCGCATCACTTAGAATCAACCAAATTTAAGCAGCAGAATATGAAATGATTCGCTTCAACTCTTGCACAGGAGAATAATTGCTAATGGCCTATGACATTTGTGCAATCCATTTCATTAGTACCTCTGCAGAAATTCCGTCTCCGCTCGGCAGTATGTACCATTGACGTAGTCAACGACGTCAACAGAAGCAATGGCATAATTCTCATCCAGTGCAAAAATGTCGTTACCAGAGTCGCACTGCAGATATTGACTCAAGTTGGGAAAAACTTGCTCTACCACCGACGAGTTCTGACAAGTATCAAGAGTGGTTCCATTACACTCTGCCCATTCAACATAGGCGAGGTTGTAGGAGACTCCTTCCTTGTCAGAGTAGAGGACGGCAGACGGAGAGCGCGTGGCTTCGTAGTATCTTGGCGTGAGGTCGAGGAAAGAGCCAGACATCGCCATGAGAACAATGTTCAAGATCAGCACAAGACGGTATCCAAAGAGATCACAGATCAATCCTAAGGCATTCGTTTAAGTAGATGTTATGCTGCTCATCACAATAGATGGCTGGTTAGAATTATGATTTTGTACCCATATATCACTGAACTGCAGTACATGTGTACCTGTGACAGGAGCCGAGAAAAAAATTAGGGCAGGGATGGTTCCATACACGATGCTGATATCGTCATAGCTCAGTCCTATGTTTCTCGCCTGAAGAGTCAAGTAGGGAAATATCAATCCAGAACCTTTTGTAGAGTAAGAAGCATTGAAAGTGAGTCCGTGTAGGTATTGACCACCTCGCGTTACCAAGGTTGAACACGAAGAATGCCATCTTGATTGCAACAACGCCCGTGTTGAGGGAGAACATTTCCTTAGATATCTTGAACTTCATTTTCGGTCCCCTTCTTGCAACTTCAGTCTTAAATTTGTTGAAGCTGTGCAGTCCCGACACCTCTTTCAGCAAGACAATGAGATTTTTTTCAATGCTAGTGAGAGACACGCTGTAGAGACGCGTTTCTGGACGTTAGTGAAAGATACGCTGTTATAACTGAATGCCTCAATCGTAGCAAGGTCGCACAACTTGAGGTTAGTTCGATAAGAAAAATTTGTATCATTTCAGAAAGGCCCTCCTTGCCTGCACGAACACTTCTGCAATATCAAGTTTCCTCACTGACCTTTGCAGTACAATCAAGCCGGAAACTATGTGTCGTGTCACTTATCTTTATACTTTGCAATCTCAATAGCAATTCATCAACATTGTGGCATCATGGCATTCTCTCACAAACAGCAAATTTCAGTAACCGTTGGTTTCTCCCTCAACTTGTTCCTTAGTGGCAACTCCTTCCTCCGCCTCCTTCTTCATGAGGTCGATCTCCTCCTGGCTGGGCTTGAGCAGCAGTCCTATGAAGTGTGTGTAGTGGTTCATGGGGAAGTCGGCGAGCCACGTACCCGTGTATGCGTACACCACCACTTCGTCGCCGCGCTTCACGGACACCACAATCGTCGTGCCAGCCATCGAGTTTTTGTGGTTGTCCTTATGATTCTGTTGCCGCCAGGTACAATATGAGAAACGGGATAGGTAAGGATGACATCCACCATTACCTGGTCGAAGACGGAAGCCACCTCGACCCCGTTGTGCCTGATGGAGAGAAGCGCCTTCTTGTTGTCGTGCGTGGCGATGTGGAAGACGAAAAGGTAAACGCCGCCGCACGGTGCAGTGAACACGCCAGTTTCGGGATCCATTCCTCCGCCCGCGTTACTCGTGCAGCCCTAAAGACGTAGCAACATCCTCTAGTATAGCAAATGCAATGATTGGGATCAGAGTGCCGCTCTAAATCATCCGAAATGTACCTCTTGTGTATATATCTCTTTTTTCTCCAGGATTTAAGACAATACCGGGTGGGCTACGAATTTTGATCCGCTGCTGACCATGCAATAAGAAAATGGCGCGCGGCACTTTCATGCAAAACACCTGGAGAAGCTCTATTACAACAAAAGTTTAACTTGAAGTGACTGCAACAAACACTGTGTTATTCTTTTTTCAATTAATCCACCCTCTGAAGCAGTAACTGCCCCTAAATGATGTCGCAGCTGCAACAAGCCTCCCTAATGAACTCTTGATAGTCCCAGGCAACAGAAATTCGCTGGTGCAGTGCAGGAATGTCTTGTACTCGATTAACACAAGCTACGCGAGTAACTATTTGTCGGAGTCGACAAACTGTTGAGAAACTTGCAGTAGTCACTCCTCGAATCTCTGTTGGGGACTCTCCCTGGCACGAACAGTGCAAGCTTATGGAGTGCTGAACTTGCAGGGTCATGATGAACTTGCAGGACAATTTGATTAACATGTACCGTGATGCTATGCTGGAGAGCTATTGGCACACTTTGTGTTCGCTGTTCGCGTTTAAAATCCCACCTGCGTTGTACGGCCGCCGGAAATGCGATTAAATCGAAATTCGTGGCGCTCCCGGTAAAAGGACTGGCAACAGACTATACGTACTGCATACTGTCATCTGCAGACAGCACA
>JAAUXU010156241.1_pt1 | contig 50282 bp, 40 predicted proteins | sample 7278151 | NCBI WGS metagenome assembly JAAUXU01 (sample SAMN14350113, study PRJNA611818) | marine sediment metagenome | isolation source: surface marine sediment (1.8m) | place: French Polynesia: Moorea | collected 2018-08
CTTAATATTAAGGTGCGCTCACTCTACACACTCAACTCGAGTCCAGTGGCACGTGACCTAGTTCTGCCAAAGTGTACTTAGCTCGAGATAGAGCGTTTTGTCCTGGTCACTTTTCGTGAATTCCAATCCGTAAGGACCAGAAGCTTTCCCATGTGCACATGCGATCGCCACTTTGCCCAACAGCTGCAGCAGCGTGCGTGAAGTTTCTCCCCTGCCTGGCTTGCTTGTGAGTCCTCCGTCCACTTATTCCAGGGCAGTGGATCATTTAACGTGGATGTTTCCTGATCATTGCACCAACGACCAGGAAAATATCTATCACTCATTCTCCTGCACGTTGCAACCATCCTTGTTATTGTTGCCAGGGGTAAGAAAGGCCATGAATTGCGGTTCCAGACCTTGTCATAGGCAATGTTGCTCTTGGGCCAAGGGCCAAGATTTCGCAAGCAGAGAGCATAAAGCAGGGCAGAAATCAGGAAACCTCCACATTTAATCTCAAATTCACTGTGCATTTACGGAACTCAATCTCCTTTAAGTCGGTCAGCTTGATTTCTCTTGGCTATTCCTCGGGAAATCGAGCCTGCCCTTGCGCGGTGCTGCCCAACTTAAGGGAGATTAAGTCTCACATAATGAACCACGTACATAGTTATTATCAAAGAAGTTTCAGCAATATTTAAGACATTCTCCACAATAAAGAGCAATTCAAGTTTCTTACATTTTGACTTTTGCATCCTTTGCTTTGCACATTTTTAGAAGCAAAAGCAGTCCAAGCGTAGTTGTAGATACATTTTGAGCACAGTCGTTTATATTGGCGCAGTCCCTGCTCACAGATGTCCCCGATTCATTGAAAGGTATCTTTGTTACGTTTGCCTAAATGTGCTTTGTTCCACCAGTGACATCTGTGAGCAATGTCTGCACTGGTTGTTATGAAAGCAATAGAGGAGTGAAATGGTGCATTCTAAAGGGTGTAACAGCAAAAATGTCACTGAGTCTCTCAATCTCTGGCCACACCTTGGTGATGGAGTCTCTTAAACTCGGCCCGAGAGTCAAATTGTTTGAGTCCATTTTCTTCCTTCAACGCTTTGACTGACGCTTTTGGGCCGAGTTTAGGAGACTCCATCACCAAGGTGTGGCCAGAGATTGAGAGACTCAGTGACATTTTTGCTGTTACACCCTTTATGTCTGAGGGGCCCCTGGGTGTCTTCTGCAGCAACAATATTGCCCCATAAAAATGTGATAATCTGTATTTATATATAGCGACAGGTCCGTAAGTACGTGTGTCTGTCCGCGGCTGATCTGCGGCCGATTTTCGCCGCTGATTTTGACTTTTTACCCTTCTGCGGCTGATTTTCGGGGCCGATTTTTGCTTTTTGCGGCTGATTTTCCAGCTTTTGCACAGTGCTGTGTGTGGTTAGGTTAGGTTTGTCTGTGTGTGTCTGCGTCTGATTTCCAGCTTTCGCGCAGCAGCATGCGGATAGATTCACAGACAGACACATCATGCACGGTGCTTTGTACTTATTCCTCCCCAACAAAGTGGGGAGTGCGTAAGTGCTAAGTGTAAAAGTTCACACTCGGAAGGCACCCAAGAACTTTGGTTGGGATGGAAGTCATGTACCAAGAAAGGACATTGTTCTGCTTGGAGAAGTTATGATAAGCAGTTGTTGCCTTGCCCTGTTATCCATCTTAAAGCACGACAACCGGGATTTTTCCCAGTTTACTAACCTCTGCCGGGACCAGGGTCTTAGAGTAATTGTAATACAAGTATTGCAATACTGCATTGTTGGCTAAAGTATTGAAATTGATATTGTATTGAAGAAAGGCTCAAAATAGTGTGGCATTGAAAAAAAATTCAATACATTTTCAATACTTTTTTAAATTTCCCGCCAAAAAGAAAGATTGTGTAGCAATGCAAAACAAAATGGCTTAGGGGAGGAATACAGGCAAATTTGTGCGCTGCACAACATTCAGTTGTAGCATGCAAAAAAGTGAGCTGCCTTTTTTAATGGCTTCTGAGTTTTCCACTGAAGTTAGGTTAGGTTAGGTTTTCTCACTGTGCATTGTATATATTCTGCAATGCTTTTGACAAAGTATTGAAATTGCATTAAGTACTTTTTGGGGAAAATATTGAATATCGTATTGCGATACTTTTGGTAGGAAGTATGAGTATTGTATAAAATACTTTTTGGGGAAGGTATTGAATATTGCATTACAATTCCCAAAAAAGTGTATTGTCTAAGACCCTGGCTGGGACATCTTCTTGCGCAACACGTCCCAGCACAGCACCTCCACAGGAATATATTGTCACAAAATGTCTCTGTGGAGGTTAATAAACGGGGAAATATTCCGGATCGTGCGTTAGATTACAAATTAACAACACATAATGTGTACTTACATGTGCCTTCGTGCAGTCAAGTCCAAGTCTGATGCATGTAGTATTACAATGTGCGTCGTTAATATAAAGTTATGAGTGCATTTTTCTGCACAATATTTGTGCAAAAGACGTCCCTTGCACGCTGTTCATGTCACGGCTCAATTGCGCTTCTGAAGCATCCACTAGCAGACCACCTTACTCCTTGATTGCTTTGGCTATCATCGCTGCTTTCCCTGCTAGATTCTAGACAGACAGGATCAAGGATGGATGGCTGAGACTTCTGCCGAGTAATGTTACTGTGCTAGCGTACGGAGAAGCTTCTACTCGTTAACCTCGTTGAAGTAGGGGTGCTCGCACCGCAACCTTGATGTGCACGTTTATGCCGACGTCGTGGCATCTATAGGAGGAAGTCTCGTCCGTGCTGCCTTAATAGATCAGAGTAGTCCTGTCCTCTCTCTCCTGTGTCCTCTCCTGAATTGAACTGTACTGGGCCTTGATCAGTGACGTCAGTGGTGTCTGACGTCACTGCTAGCAGGACGGACATCAGACTTTCATCTGATAACAAAGGTTTTTTGTGCACTCGGTTTAGTCTCTGCTGCCGCTCAACCTGCGAGAGACGAGCACAGCCCGCTTGCCGACCAACCCTGGTTCTCTTTCTTCAGCGCCCTTGAGCTCTGAGTTCAGATCTCTAGGGATGCCTTCGAGCTGTCGACTCGAGCTCGCATCCCTTGACTAAAAATATGCAGCTCGAACCCATCCTTAGTGCCGAGCTCCGATTCTACGGGCGCTGCAGCCGTCTGCGTATGTCTATTTTATGTCAGTCATGAAAAACAGCCAATGCGCATGTATGTTTTAGTGTACAGACGATATCTACTGTCCATGACTTACACTTTCTTTACTCGTATCCAAATCACGTAGGCGACTACTACACGGTGGTGAGGCCGCTGCTGTCACTGTTTCATCACCCACCCTGCTCCTCCTCTCCACCGGAGCGCACTGTTTCCGACCGAGGTCCTCTACCCAGACCGGCGTCGTTGTCCTCAAAGCCGTTCAAGTCGTCACCGGTGCCGTCCATCTGCAGGGCTTCGAATGACGAAGAGTGGACGACGGCGAGAGAGGCGGCGACCAAAGATACTTCGGCCTGAACTGCGGCTTCGCGGACAGAACAGTTAACATCTTTGTGCTCGTGCATAACCACCCCTCAAAATGAACTCACCTGTTTTGTTCATAATGCTTGAGGAAAAAACACCATATTTGTGGCAAATGTACGAACGAGTGTTCGTACAAGTAAGCAGAAACGAGAATACTCATTCACATGACAAGCTCTGGCCATCATTATTTTTGTGGAAAATCTTTTAACCATTCCAGACATTTTTTTCTTAATGTCAGCTAACTTTAACACAAGACAAACCACAAGCACTTCAAGAGAGAGGACCCGGGAAACCCCTGCAGTTCCATGTCGGAGATGTTGAGAGTATCGGGGAACATGAAAGCTTGATCAATAAGAGCACTGACGCCTTTTATCAGTGTCGTCAAGCAGGATCAATGAATCCATGTGTGAGAATGCGAATGTACACGTAGTATAGAGCATGACTGTTCTTGTATGGTGTACCGTACCATATTATTCTCCATCACCCTTTCACTTTGTTTCTATCTGGAAAATCTTGCGCCTGTACGAGAAGTGATCACCTGGGAATCGAGTCAAGTACTAAATGATCCAGTTAGTTGTTCTCAATTGTGACTAACATCCTACATGTTGCTCTCCATCCCCAATGATGTTCTGGATGAATGTAGAGGCTAGCTTGCACAAGTATGGAGCTTCTGGTCAAGGACTCGACAGATGTGTTGGTGAACAGGATGATCGGGACAAGTGAGGTGAGCTAGAACAATGCGATGTTGAGGCCTATATCTGACCAACATGTGGACAAAAACTGTGTGGATCGTTCTGGCAGCAAGGTAGCCGAATAGTCATTTTGACACTGTACGGCTTACTTATCTCGATGTGGTCCAGCAGGTGGTCACTAATCGTTCGTGTACTCACCTTGTGTATACAAATCCTAACCCTTAGATGCCAGAATTATGTTAGGAACAACTGTCTTTCCCTGTTTCGTCATCTTATTCAGCTCCATTGGGTACTTTTTAAAGTCTGAACTCACTTTCATTCCTAAATCTTGAGTCCAGTGATCCAATCCTGTATGACTTAGCTGTTAAGTTTGATCTCGGATAGCAGAGGTCAGATTTCGACTGCATGAGCATTCAATTTTGTCCTCATCTGATCTCGCTAGTGTTTGTTCTCATGAGGACATCATATGATTGGAAATTAAAATGATTTGTGTGAGGCAACAGAAGTGGAAACCATCCTCTATGAATACCTTAACATGTCCCAAAACTGTGGAGGTTTTTTTAACCTGGATGGTTCTCATGAGACTTCGCTCTTTAAGTGCTTGTGTTTGGGCTAATAAGATCAACTGACGCGAAGTAAATAGAAGTTGTTTGAAAATGCTTAGAGATGGAGAACGACAAAAAATTCTCAGTTAAACATTGTTATATCGGAAGTACGAAGAGTATTCTCGTTTCTGCTCACCTGCCCTCACACGCACAGCATATGAGATACTCAGGGATGCAGAACTTGACCTGAGTTTAATGGCACCCGCGGCCTCTTGTATTGTCGAGTCTTAATAAAAAGTACACACTTGATTAGATTTCACTGGCCAGTATCCTCTAGGGCACATTTGCATACCTGGGCTACACACGTGGTACGCAGGGTACACAAAAACTGGGTGCGATGCAAGATCCATTTGGGGGGAGCGCGTTAGCCTCAACTTTGTTACTTCCACTTTTCTCCCCAAGTGTACCTTTTCTCCATGAATTAGCTGACCATGGAGAAGGTCCATCGCTTACGCACAGCCTGGGCACTTAAAGTGGAAGATCTTCTTTTGGCAAAGCATTCGAGTACCACGGTACTTCAACTGGCCGGTACTGTACTTTGTTACTTTTCTCGTGTCAGAGCTATACCATGGTATTCTGGCGGGAAAAATTACGACCGCAAGTACCGCCGATCATCGAACTTGTGATATTTGTATATGGTCAAATGCCAATTCAAAGGTATAAGTTTAACTCTTCATTTTTCGAGCTTCCCGTTAATTTCGTTAATCCTCACCTCGAGCCTCTCTAATCAATGAGTGGAAGTAAGAATCTGAAGTAGCGTAAAAAGTACTGCTGGAAGGACGGCTAGCGGTACTTTCAGCACCGCGGTGCACTTTTTGTGAAGATCCACTCACACCACTGAACTCAGCTGCTTAATTGACTTAGAACTTCCCGTCCCAATGTGACTTCATTTACGGGAGTCTACTGTAGTACATTGAGACCTCTTTGTACCGCTGAACGCTTCGGCCACAGGCCCGTAAACTATATTGCTGCAGTCCCCAAAATGTTAACTATGACAGTTGAAATTGCATTACTGGGGTCAGGGCAGGAAGACCCACCCGTTGAAGAGCTATGGGTCTCTCCTCCATTTGGGGATGACCCTCTTAGTTGTGGACATGTGCACTGAAGTGGTCCAGGTGCCGATGCATCGATGTCCTGTAGTCAGAAATGATGGCAGCCACGTTGAGGAATGTCAATAACAACGCTGTTCCTCATCCTGTCAAGAAATGGTTGTTTTGCGAAGGAGCCTTCGTAAAATGTCATTCTGTACGCGAGTATGTGCGTCTTTCGATCAGAGGAGAGACTGAGCAGTAGCGCCCACCTTAGCAACTTTTGCGTTGTTACAAAGCTACCTTTTTCTTTCCTATTGGCAAAAACAAACCAAGAAATCTTTGATGTGAAAAGCGAAATATTGGAAGACTTTTGCTGAGACCCGAAGATTGGATGCTGGTAACACAACGTAAACACGAAGAATAACATACAAAAAGATACGCTGCTAATACTTCTTATGGCTCGTCTTTTCACAGAGTAGCAAAAATATTGTTTCGCGAGTCCCCCTCCGAGGAATTTCGGCTTTCTTTGTCACGAAAATGTGCCACGAGCGGTACAAAATCAGTCCTGAAGACGTGGCGCCCTCTGGGGGGGGTGGGTGGGGATCCGCGCAGTCGGGCTAATGCGGCGTTACAATGCGCTGTCGTAACGACGTTGGCGGTTCTGAAAGTTGATGTGTCACGCCTCAATGACCAATTTTTTTAGGATTCCGGAGCTTTTCAGTTCAGCGCATGCAAGCTGCCATTGCTGATGGCAAGGACTGTAAGTACAGTGGAGTCTCGATAGAACAATCTTTCTAGGCAGTTAATCATAGAAAGCATGATTTGCTGCTGACCACATCGCTCTTTATTTACTCTCTTTTTCTCGTTATGACGATAATTATCGGAAATACGAAAAAAATTCCGTATCTCATTTCGAGAATCTGCTATGTGACGAAAATGTCGGGCTAAAAGATGCTTGCAGACCTTTTCGAGCCACTGCATTGACAGTTTCTTGGTTCCTGGGTTGTGGTACTGTACCTACGACTCGTCCACAGTGACCATGGTCTTTAAGAAGGCCTCTCTCCTCAAGAGAAGGACAGCTTCTGGAGTTTCCTTGCCATCTTGATATGCTGCTATTAGTGCATATCAGAAAGAAGGCGAGGAACCCAACGAGCAAAAACCTTGGAAAGGTTCAGATCATCAGGGAGGATTAGGTGAAGGGTGGCAATTGGGAGACCAGATGCAGGGGACCATTCCGTAAACGTCAAGTTGCAGTCTTCAAAAGCCTTGAAGCCACATTGTCCGTTGTCCTCAGGGTCAACTTGGGAAATCTTCTTTGAGGAGGAAGACTTCTTAAGGTAATTCCATCACCCAAAACATGAAAAACAACAGAGATTGAAGTCTCTGGGCTATATACATTCATGTCTCACCACGAAGCTCCAACAAATGACTGGGTGCAGTTTTAAAAGTAGGTACTTTTTTAAGGATGGGTTATCTCTCTGCTATTGCTGAAGAATTAAAATCAGGGATGCATAAGAAAGTACCGTGAAAGTGACGAAAATATATTGAGTGAGTATATCGTAAAACTGAGATTAAATGTTAACTTCAGGTGGCAAAGCCATTTACAGACCAAGGGATCACCCACTTTCTGTCAGCAGATTTACCCAATGCTTGATGGCGCTTGAGGAAGACTGCAGACCCTATCTGTTTTACGAGAGGGTTGAAAGAAGTAGAGCAAAGAAATGTGGATATTGCGAATGTTCAACACTTGGACAGAGGTTAGGTTGTGAAGTTTGTTGCCGCAAAGGGGGGGGGGGAGGTACACACCCTTACGTTTCTCATACCTCATAATCATGATCTCCTCAGTCCTGTATGGGTATAGAAAGTCGACAGCTGCTCCGAAAGATTTCATTTGGAGGAGGGCTGTCATAGTCAGGTCCTGTCTTCCATGGTGTGAACACGGAGAAGAAGTCCGACTTGGTGATGCTGGCCATGAGTCAGATGTATTTTTCATGAATCGGGAAGGATGTGGCAGAATTCTCAGGCTCGGGACCTGCATCAGAAGACACAGGCAAAAATCGAGACTCCACTGTCCATATAGTTGAGTCTCGCAATGAGGACATCCCTGTATCAGCACCGTCCGCGTTTGCGGTGCTTCCTGCTTCTGGCCATTGCTTTCGGTGAAGGCGAGCACATCATTTTGCCGATGGTGGAATGACGTCAACAGACTCAACGACACTTCCGGGCGGAGGAGCCATAACATAGCAATCCAGGACATTGAGGAGTCTATCGTGACTATGGAGAAGAAGACAAAGTCACTTTAAAATGAAGAGTGCTAGGAAGAGGAGGAGGAGAGAACTACAAGTATTTGTTTTGAGAACGCTATTGATGGCGAAAATACTTGTAAGCGTAGAGATCAAGTTTAATCCAATGTTGCACTAGTAATATCTGCAGGCACTTTTCATGCACACTCTTTTGTGTTTCATGGAAAACTTCAATATTGGACGCAAATGCAAAGAATGCAAATAAAGCAGTTTCATATTTTATTCATCCCGTACATAATCGAGAGCTCGTATTTCGTTTGAATCGCGGAAACATAAAGCTAGCACCCTGCTGTCGTATCCTCTTTTCCTGGTGATGAATCGGGTTGCTCTATCGGGCCACTTCGGGCTTTAGGGCCGCGGAAGGTCGGGCAGAAAGGTAGGGTCGGAACGGCCCAAATTTTAACACCCCCATTTCCTGCGTAGCTCGAAAACCAGTGGCTGTAACAGTCACACGACTTACCGAGACGCCTCTTTAGTACAGTGCTGTTCAGAACTTTCGAATCGCGCTATGAACGCCGATACAATCAATACACTTTAGGGGAGAGCTGACATGCAGGAAATGTGCTGAAGATCAGATGTAAGTGTCAGAGGACATCGCTAGCAAATGTGAGTTTGCGCGTGGGCAGCAATGACCTTGACTTTTTTTGTCCCCGTCTTCAACTGCTCAAAACTCTAGAATCGGAGTTTTAGTAGTGCGAGTGAGCTGGCAAAAGTATGAAAAATGGCCAAAGTTTTCTAAAGGGGAGGCCTTTTACCCCCATCCTGACTACCAATGCACGCGTAGCAACACCCGTTGAACGATAGTCATAAATACTGTATACGGTCTTTCATGCCACTCACGAGATGGCACAGATAGTCTTCTTGGCTTCCCACCCTGCAAAAGTTGAGGCTCTCTGATCAGCCACTGAACTGAACTGCCTGCCAGGAACATACACAGAGTGACCAAGCCAACGTCATAGATGCACTTCAGGTCGGGAGACCAAGGTTGCCGCTCCATAACACGACTTTGAGTCAGAACGAAGGCCTTGCGGGTAGGCTTGCGACTGGGTTGACTCTTGACTCATGGAGTCGATTCTTTTAGAAAATCAACTCTCATGAGCCGAAGAAGAGCCTGCTGCGACTTCCAAAGTTGCACATCTCTGCTCTGGATAATCCTATTCTCTTCGTCCTCATGCTTTTGCAACTCTTAAACATTTTCCTCCCTGTTACAGTTTCCCCAGGCCCAATACTCCACTGAGGTGACTCAGTCGAAGTGGACACGGCAAAGTGAGGAGTTGGAGGGCGTGTCAAAAGGTCAAGAGTCAGAGTAGGAGTCAACTCAAAAATATGTGATTTTGTCACCAGTCTCCTTGTGTGCCTCGTGATGTGAATTGGAGCATTGTCTGGTTGGAAGAGCTGGTGGCCGCCCCAGAAGCTCTGCCCCTCACCCTTCAAGTGTGCGCCATGGTCGAGTCTGGCTTGGCCAGCCACGTGCATGCAAGTGCTGACAACCGGCAAGTACAGCTTGCCAGGAGTGTTTTTGGCCCGTACCAAGATGCTTCCTCTCAGTACTTGAGGATTGACGATGGCCAAGCCAACTTATGTCTGTCTCATCTACAGCACATCTCCTGCACGACAGCTCTCCTCCAAAGTGTATTCACAAGTGATAATAATCGGCGATAAAAGCGTGATTCTAAAGTTTTGAACAGTGATGCAGTTGCCCAATGAGCCCGTCGGTCCAGCAGGAATTGTCGGGCCGCCCAAAAGTACAGTTAGTTCCGGCCCAATAGTGGGATCTATCACACTTAGGTGAGACCGAAAAATCCAAAACCTTGGGATTTGGCTGAGTAAATCTATAATTTGTTACCAAACCAACGAATAACTGAATTCATATAGCACAACGAGCCTTTGGTTGGTTTAACTTCAGTTATGTAGTCACGTTATTATGTTCTGATTTGGAAGGCGAAGTAAAGCACACTTTGTTATCAACTCCATTTGACTACAGTTTAGCATCTGGAAAGTAACTAAGCAGGCCTAAGATCTGTAATGTTACGACACAGCCTTATGTTCTGTGTCGAAGAAGCTGTGTGTGACACAGGGGGGCACCCAAAAACTTATTAGTTCTTCATTTCATTTCACTGGAAGGAATTTAAGTGAAGTCTTGCAAGAAATATAGCATGCAGCAAGGAGATTAAAAGAATTGGTCTTGCCTAATAACTATATGTCACTGGTTTTTTTACGAGTTCTCAAGGTGCATGAGAGACTTTGCACTGCCTACAAATGGTGGAGGAGACACAGCAGCACCAGAAGCATTTTCGGCGAATTCTCATATCCATTTCCGCTCAGCATGAATGAGACTGCACTCATATCTGCATTCCCGTAGGGGGAACTGAGCAAGATCACCACTCATTTGCTCTATTTCCCCGCATGACCGACAGAATTCTCAATACACTTGTTCAACCGCTCGCACCACATGACTGAAGCCATTCTTTGACAGGTGTCAAAGCAGCGACTGAGCGTGAATCTCCAAGTAGCAACACTTTTGCTGCTGACGCATGTTTTTGTTGGTAAAGGTCGAGAGAAAAATAACGATAAGTTTGGCTAAAAATGAAGCTTTTTCATTTTAACTGCGTATGCCTTAAGTTTGTAGTCTCGTGCCAAAGAGTACAGACGTCGTCAAATGGTTTTTAAAACGAAAATATCTAACATTTTTGACAACCCCTTTCTCGTGATGTATTCTATGTCCTGCAGTCTGGAAGTGGTAGAGAAGAGCACTTGCAATTCCTACAGCAGGCAGAGGAAAGCTTAATATAATGATTTCTTCACCACATTTTAAAACAATCGAATGAAACGGAGACTAAAAACAAATACGGCGCACAGGAAGAGATTTAAAAGATGACGACAGCGCCCTATATTTTCAAGTCCAACAGATGTCATTGTCAGGGCGCACGGGCTCATATTTTAGTTTAGTCTTGATGAGGGCCCAGTTTTTTGAAAGTCTTTATGCAGTGACAAATGCTCAAATTTCCACCCGCGGATCTACATACAATTGTCTGAATTGGACAATCGCCGCCCATGCCGAAAATTGACCGGTCTCCATGAAGATTTCGTCCAGATGCACTTCGAAGAACCTCGCGTCTCAGTTGTTTCGAACTTTCATCAAGCATCACTGACTGATCTTTTCACAAATTTCTCGACGTTAACTGGAATTTCTCCCCAGAGACTTTTTGTTTCCCGGGAAAAAATAGTGTATATTTCGCTCAACCCAAAGCTGCACCCGGGCAACGCAGGGTTAATCCACTATTTTCACTGGGTGCGCAAGAATTGGCTTGTTATGAAAATGCTCTGTAGCTTCACTGTTTGAGCATCGTCTGCATCAATGAACAGGGAATTTTGTCGCGACCAAAGTTAAGAAGTTTCTTCCTTGCATGGTTCAGAAGTCAGTCAAAGGTTGCCGCACAGAGGCAAGTGGTGAGACGAGTTGCGGGAAAAAAACCTGCATCAGTTGCTCTGCACAGGACTTTTTACTGGTCAACTTCTAAGCTTATGTAACTTTAAAATGAGAGCTTGAGACTCTCAAAATCAAGCAGTTTGCACTGGCCCTTCAAGATGTCTTTAAGTCAATACTTCTTGAAGTAAAACACTTAAAAACTTCACACAAGTGTACTCTGGAATTTCCACTTCGCTCCGATTTTGTTTGACTTTACTTTTCATGCCCGTAGCGGTCCGAAGGGGAATCAGACAAACCCTTCAAGAGCAACTCCAGCCACTTCTGTGAAAGCACTTCAGAATGACACTTGAAGTTATGCTTTGAAGTGAAACTTCCTACAAGTCTCTCCTTGCTGCTCACGACGGTCTTGCTGGAATAGCACACGTTTAAGCAATGCCAGACACAGTTGAAGTAGCGCAAGTCGATGCCAAGCTAATTGTCGCACCACCGAAACTGGGGCCGTCTGAAGTTTGCTAACTCCGAAGTCGCAATGTTTCAGTTATTGTTTCCACGGGTTTTTTTTCGAACAAATTATACAAGTGGTGCATAAAATGTTGAGCTTAATGTGGACACTATTTGGTTAGTGTGGAGTGGAGTAGAGGTTAGGTTATTCTGAAACACAATATCATGGCCTCTCTTCAGCTTCGTTCGGCTGGGTTTGGGTTGTCCATGCGGACGGAATCGGGTCGAGCTGGGTTTTTTTCAGCCCGTTTCATTTCGGTGCCCTGAGTCAGACAGTGACAGTACAAGATTTAGTCCTGGGACATGTGTAAATCTAGATGAAGGTTTCATGTCCCTTACGCACTCAATCGCTCATCCCTAAATGTGGAGGTGAAACTGCAGTTCTTTCTGGATTTGGCTAGTCAGTGGTCGGTGTCCGGGGTATTGACGGAACATAGCTTTTTCGAGCCCAAGTCAAGTTTTCTGCGCTTGCGTCGCTTTGGCATCACTCAATCTCTGTCCAGACGATTACTTTTTGAGTCCGGGAAACAGCAAGAAGTCCGCCGGTGCCAAGTTTTGCCCTAGAAAAAGTATGTTCCAGCTCTTCACGGTCAATTTCGACCGCACGAAGATCGTGGGCGAAGGAACCAGACTTCTGTCAAATTGTCAGGTCTATAGACGCGGAGAATTCTCAGGTACTATTGAGCCGCCAATGCTTGAACGTAGTATTCAGAATGGATGGTCATTTAGCAGGACAACTATTCTCTTGATGTCCAAGAAAGAAAATGAGTATTTGGTCCTTCTCTGAGCCGTTGACTTGGGCTTTTCTGGGGGGGGGGAGGTTTAGGGGAAATCTTGACCCTTTCTACTCACGTTGTTGACCCTGACATCCTGTAGCGCTGTGCAAGGTGCACCCAAGTATATTCCAAATTGACAATTGATTGCAGCAGCGCTGGAAGATCAGTCAATGTTATTAGTTTCCCTTATTGTCTGACTTTAGAAGGGTCTCTTTGAAAATTCTCTCAATGTTTTGGCGTCCATTCTTGAGTTCCTTAAACACTTGAACTGGAAAAAATGCACCTTCTCCATACGTCTGCTTCCAAAGTGGCACAAAGAGGCTTTTTTGCTGACTTTCCCGCCAAGGGAAAGTTTTTGATGTTGCCAAGGCCAGGTTGTGGGAAGTGTTAAGCACTAAAAGTTGAGAGATCACTGTTGTTGGAATAACTGTCTTAGCTTTGAATTTACTGCAAAATGCCGAATGAGGTACTGCAGAGTGCCAGTGTTGCATGAGTCCCCTGGAGTATTTCTTGGACTTCTCCATCTCCTTTTCTGACCCAGTAACTCGGTCTTGTCAGCTCGTGAGCAGACGACTTCTCATCCGGTCATTTGGATCCCCAGCATGTGTTTGCACAGTAGGTTGGGCTTCTTTTGGGCTGGAACTGTTGGACTCAGCAGAGTCAAAAATCTCCTACACAAGTCAAAAAGTCATATTTCTTGTTCAGAATACCCCTCAATAACAATAAAAATTTCGGGGTAGCTCAATTTCACCAGTACCTGGAGAAGTCCCTGCCCAGCGGGGCTCTTCGTCAGCCCATGGAGACTTGGGCGGAGGTGGATAGTAGTATTTTATGTCCTCCGTTCCGAGGGATATAAACTGAGGTCCTGCGGAATTTTCAAAAGGACTTTATACAGCCTGCGGGTAAGCCTGAGGGCTCTAAAAAGGGACCACCGTTTATTTCCCTCCAGAAGAGTATATGAGTGCTCACTAGATGTGAGCAAAAAAAACCAAAACACTTCAGAATGGACTCGTGGGCTGATGAATAACAAGCATCATTACTTTACAATAAACTGGGCAATCAAGAGCTTGAAAGTATGCAGTGAAAGTGAGTGCACTTTCTGTCCTCCTTCTTTTCCAAGTGAAAACAATGACGGTCATGTCCATCTTTAAGGAATAAAGTTTTATCCCTAGGGAAGTAATTCCAATCGGTTGTAAGTGGAGCACACACTTGGTATTTATCTCTATCTCTACTAAGTGTGAGATGCTTTGTGCTGCTCAGTACTTTGCCCCTCAACAGAGGTGTCTGGAGAAAAATTGAACTGTTTTCCCTCATATTTCAAGAAAAAAAATCCATTTTTGCTTCTGTGCTACTCTGATTTGTAAGTTTCACCAATAAAATGAGCTACAAGAAGAATATTATAAATGTCCTCTTTCGAATGGGACCAAAAGTATGTCTCCAGGTGTAATAGTCTCTGAGATTAGTTGAAAGTTTGGACCTAGGGACACATTGGACACATTGTATTTATATCTGTCACCATATGTTAGTGATTTTTCCCTGGGCAGGTTCGTTCACCACATTTCTTTTTGCTGGGCAACCGCTGTTTTTGCGGTTGATATCCCGGAAGATTTCCTCATCTCATCTAGTGCATAGTCTCATTTAATTCAAACTGCTTGTGACGACGCCAGGAACTTTAAGCTACGTACTTTAAGCTAAGTTTTTCTTGAAGAGATGTTACATAATATAGTTACACTTTTTAACGTAATCACTGTTGACAGCAGTGTACTCTTCCCAACCCGAACATCTCCTTCATGACAGCCATGGACTCCTCTTTCAATCGGGGGTTGTGGCACCCATGCCGGAAATCCCAGTTATCATCATAGTGGTGTCCACTTTTAGTCAATAAGCATAAAGCGACTTATGCGACTTTGTTACGGTGGCAGGGGTTCCACTTCACCTGTCTTGATCACATCTGGTGCTGCACTCATGCTGAGAGACAAAAGTTGTGTTCTGTTGCCAAGTAAGCTTCTTCTGATGGTGATGGACCAACTTAAGTTGTCATGGAGACTGACACTTTCTAAACGAAAGTAGCTGGGCTATGGCACAACAAAAGGGAATAAAGAAGCAGCCGTGCAGATGGTGCCGCTAGCATGGAGACCGGGGATTGTTACTGAACAGCTGTTCTTGTGCACAAGTAAGCAAAACCTGAGCGTGAATTCTTCCAAGCATGAAATTTTGGAATTTGTCTCGTGAGTGAATAGTTGTTGACACGATGTCTCAAGGTCATGGAAATTGGACCGTAAAAATGCTTAAAGACGCTCTCTGAATGTGCAGCCAGGGACACAGGAAAAAGTGCCAGCTGATTGAGTGACTTGAGGCTTACAACCGAAATTATGACCTTCACGGGTCTGTCTTTCATATGCCTGATACATTCCATATGCCTGCGTGGCCCAAAATCCTCCTTCCAAACTGTTGCACACAGTGATAGGTCAGCTTTGCCATGGTAGGTGGTCATTACAAGCCAAGAATTCCATGAGTTCAAGAGTTAACAAAGTCACTAATTGTTTATTCATCTCTCTTGGACCTTTGGCGTTATGTTAACTATGATGTAGCATAACTGATAAAAGGACAATGTACATTTGAAGACATCGCTACCTTGGCACTGAGCTGCCTGTAGCAAAGGGGGTCAGATGAGGTACCCCTTGTCCTCGTCAGATATTGGCTAACTATTTTCAGGTAAGGAATACTGAATTATCTTAACGTGCTCTCCACGTAGCAATAAAGTATTACCTAGGACAAGGAAGAAACATTAAATGAAGTCAGCCCTGCTAAGGCCTCAGAGAATAAGTATAATATCAGAGGACAACTCAACAGCAGTAAATGGCGTGATGAGAAAAGGTGGCGTCTGAAAGAATTAAAATTTGGAACATTTTGCAAAGGAGCAGATATTCATTTCGGCACTTGCAGTCGAGAAGAATATCTTTGAAGGTCAGTTTCTGAGTAGTTTGTCATTTTTTATTTCCTTCAAGACCCTCTAAGACCTCCCTTTCCTTGTGCAGAGGGAAAAAAAATTCTTGCCGAACAGGACACTTGACTACTCTTTCCAAAAACGGGACTCACTGAACCTCAGCAAGAGATCTTCCTGCTATTTCATTGCTCATACTTTCAGTCACATTTTTATTAAGATAACTCCAATCGATATCAACCTATGTTTTCAGCAATGTCTGATCCCATTTTTGAGCAGTTCCCCACGGAATATTCCGTGCCAAGTGCTGTTTCCTTGACATGACGCAATGGTGCTTCCAACAAATGTAGAACACTTTCCTGACAATGAAACCATGAGTTTTATATAACTTGCTAAGAGAACTGTGCCACTCTCTCTAGCATCAGGAGTTGCCCGAAACGAAGCGAACATGGAAAAATTATCACCCAATTCGAGTTTTTTAGGTTCTGTCTCATTCACCCTTTAAAACTTTCTAAGTCTTTAAAGGCCAAAAAGACCGGTTTAACACGAACCCTCTTGGATATAATTTGTCTGTCTCTAGCAACAGTCTTGCCTTGCAGCTGGTTTACTTCAGAGTTGCTGTTGGGGTGTTCACATGGACATCTTGGATTGCTAAGAGGACTTGAGCGACAACAAAACAGTCTGCAATTAAAGAATCTCCCGGTGCAAATTTTTGGGTCTTGAAGTAGATTTGATGCCTAAACCATTTGTCAATCGTAGGCTGCACCGCCATCTAATGGTGCGACGTAGGAGACCATTCCACGGGGGCTCCTGCCAGCCATTGTCTTAAGAGCATTGCTAAGATCATTGCAGATTTTGTGTGATCCCCATGTTGCTCTCTGGTGGCTGATGTTGAATTCGGACTTCTGTAGCATCAACAGTCATTCTTATGTTGGGAAACTTTTTGCAAAAATCCTGAAGACTATACTGCCAATATCTGAGTCAATATCAATATTTGAGCAGTCGTCTAGTAGCTCCAGCCACAGCGGCGCAAGGCTCCAAATGGACTTTTAATAGTACTCAGGTGTAAGGTGCTTGATCCAGACGACAGAATGTCGAAATGGCTGCCAGAGCGTCTTGTTCTTACCTCCTCTCTTTTGATCTACACACCATATTATCCACTTTTCAGGATCGGCGAGGAAACAACCTGCTGCTAGCATTCAGGCCGCGATGAGACACTGTTCTGATTAGGTTGGACCTCGTCCTCTCTTTGCCAACAGATTTACTTCCTGTTCACTAGATTCACTTCCTTCATGCCTGTACTTTGTTTTGTCACTACAATGAGTCCTACTGGCCTGACTCCTTGCTGGTAGCGCCGACGATAAATATAGGACGACCAGGGAAGCGGTCTTATTAAAACAAATCGGTTAAGAGTAGAGTAAATGCGATCCAAATGACCCTTTTTGAAAGGCCTTCAAAGAGCAAAGCCTGAGATAGTTAATTGCAATATGTAGTCAACAGAGTGGAGAGAAGTTCGTCGCAACAAACATTTGAAATCTGTTTTCTAAAGCGTTAAAGACGCTCAGTGCAGCGGTTGAAGACCCCGTACCTTGACAGACAGACAGACACGAACACAGTACATAAAGACCTAACGGTGTTAAAAAACAGATACTACCCCCTGCTGCGGAAAAAAAGGAAGTGAACTTCACAGTTTCCCGACATCCTGGGCAAGACAGAATGGGCTTCCTCCTCTCCGGACCTTAATTCCCTGGAATTCAGCACTTGGAGAATCCTCAAGAGCAACGTTGGGAAGGTCCAATACCCCAATGTCAGAGCCCCGAAGTCTGCCACACCAAGACCTGGGAAGAATTGTCTGAGGTCTGCTCTGCACTAGGCCAGGTTCCTGCCCACCTACGCTGTATGCGTGAAGTCCGAGGAGACCATATCGAGAAACATTGAAGAAAAAAGTTTGCCAGAGGTGTAAACTTGTTTTTCAAAAATATTGACCATGCACACGCACAACACTTCATATTTTTGCTACTCTTTCCACCCAATGAAGTGGGAAAAGTCCGCTAGTAATGTATTAGCTGAATGAAATCACGATCCGGCAACATTTACTCACTTTCCTCACCTCGCACCAATTTTCTTTCTTTTTTGCGCCTGTTACAACATCACAGATGTATAGATGGTCTTATGAGAACAACATCTCTGACAACCGAAAAGACCTTACCCCAAAGCCAGAAATGTCTGATGTCGACTTGGAAAAGTTGGTCTCTTTGAAAGCCGATGAGAACATTTTCAAGACAGATCAAAAGAAAAGCACTTGGCGGTCATATTTCTTTAGTAGAATAGGGATAGTAGTGACAAAAACTATCGACAGCTCATCTTTATCAAGCAAGGTACCAACATAGCATGGACGATAAGTTAACTTGCAATATTTGGCGGGAATGAGAACAAGGCTAAAAATTTAGGAGTCAACATTTTAGGCGAGAACTTCCAGATCTCTGGCTTCCTGGGACAGGAGCAGACCACACACACAATGGGCATAGCGGTTGCAGGTATGACCTGCACGGTCAGAGCAGGGGCACTGCACATGTGACCGGTGGGTGAGACATATCTCCAGCGAGACCAGTGGGGGGAAAAGCAAAGCTGCGTTCTACGTACTGTAGAAATAGCTCTGTGAGTCAGAACCAGAAGAAACTGGCAGGATGGCATTAGAGCTGGGTCGTAATGCCAGAAGAAAAAGGGGCAAAAAGCCGCTACTTAACGGGAGGGGGGGGGGTTACACATTTTCCACAAGTAGCACCTTAGGCGTTATTTTTCAAAAAGCAACACTTCTGACCCGCGTTTTAGGCCGCGTTTAGGCCTCATATCTCGAACGCTAATGTGAAAAGGCTTTGGGTCTTGAAAGATCACCTCACCAAAGAAGATTACAGCAATAAGTTGTACGTTGAAAAGTCCTACGCTCTTGCCTTAATCTCGTACTCACTTGTTCTCGGGATATTTCGGAACTAACCTTTTTTGCACTCCCGGTCCTCGAAAGATGTTACTTCCAGCTTCTCATTAGAACGTACTCAAGCTCCAAGGCATGTTCAACGAAGATTATAAATTCTTTCTGCAGTTCAAACGTAAAATTAGCAAATCCTGTGCTCATTTCTGCAATCAGAAGTGAGGCTCTAAGAACCTTTTAGATAAGAAGGTAGGTTCGCTTATCCATGAAGAGAGATTTTTCACCCACTTCTGCTGGCCGAATCCCGTTGGATGTTTGCATGTTAATAGATAAGTTTTTGCCACGTTCGTGTTGCGTGAAACCAATGTCTTCGCTAGAATTGCTCCATCGTTTTTACAAGTACCAAGAATAAAAATTTTATAAAGTGGCTGTTGTGACAGTTGCATTGGCTCTGGCAGCGGCAAAAAACAGCTCATGATAGTGAACGCACTTGAAATGTTCACGGATGTCTGCGCGAGCACCGTGCCTGAAGGTTTCACTGGGTCATTTGAGACTACAGAGTGAAAAGAAATATGTTTGTAATGTCAAAATGAAATAAACCCGCCTTTACTTCCGAATTTCGGCAGAAAGTTGCCGACAAACGTGCAAAAAATCAGCTGCATCTGAGCAGCTGAAGTGGGTGAAAAAACTCGACACTTTTGGTCATTTACTTGGAACACCGTGTAAAATCGGCTCCTCGAGTTTTTTGTCCACTCACGCAATGATCGACTTATCAGCATTCTATAACGTCTCCAATCTTCATAAGTTATAGCCTGCACTATGACACGAGTAGTCGTATGTGACTGACTAATATGCGGCAAGAGGTGCCTGTTCTTGCAAGGATTATAATGAGAAATATGAGACAGCCGTGAGGTTGAGTGATGATGGATCAAAATCACCTCAGATTCTCGTAGCAAAAAAGTAGAACAACATCTCAAGTTGTCATGAGAATCCTTAAGCAAGAAAGGATTACGTGACAAAAGACAAAACAAGCTGCAGACTTGAGCAGAAAGGTTGGTATTTAATGGACTACCAAACTTTACTTTTTGGCTTTACTTTTTCAAGCTGAAAGTTCTACTAGCTATTTCTTACTTCTTTCTCGACAATTCTGAATGCAGCACTATTTTAGAGATGCACTTTTTACTTGTGTTGAAAAAATGACCTCATTTCTCTAAAACACTTAATATGGTAAAGAAATCGCAGAACTGACTGTTGCGATTGTTGCCTGTGCTTCTTTCCGCCTTCCTTCTGAAGTATGTTATGAATTGTAGAGGAAGAAGACGTAAACAAGACAAGGATCTTTGCAGTGGAGCTGGTGGAAGGAGGATGAAGCAGGAAAGACATATAGAAGAGACAGAGAATAGGACAGCTAAGGTTAACTCGGGGCAAACAGATCTGTCTCAGCCTGGAGCTTTTGTAGTGAAAAGGGGCAAGGCAAATTTTGCCTCACCTGAGCTGTCATCAGCAGGTGCTCTCTGGGTTCACCCCTAAAAAAGTCCTACTCATCTCTACCCTGCTGCCAATCCTAATCTCCACCACTACCCTGCCACGGTAATAAGCTACCCAAGCTATCTTTACGCAACTCTCCTGGTTCTCCTCCCAGTCATGGTTGTCATGTTTGAGTTGGAGGAGTTTCAGTAGCAAATTGGCTAAGCACAAGTTACTGGTATAATTGCCCTAATTCTTGTATGAGTGCGTGTACATGTCCCCTCAAATAGAGTAAAGAAAGAATTTATCTTAAACTAAAACCTCTGTGTTGGTCTCTAGTCTACAGCGTGTGCTACAGGGTGTGCCGTACTAGAATGACAAGCTAATCTCACAATTCTCTTCAATACACAGCAATTCTCCGGAAGCTTGTACAGTCAGTCCCATTAGCAGTAGAACACCCCCAAAGTATCCTGCTTTCAACTCCATGCTTCACTGTAGGGATGGCCTATGAAAATGGTATGGCGCTGACAAAGCTTCACGTGCACTGCACTGATCAGTACTTTTCTCAGAGCATTTCTCTCTGACTGCATTTTCCAGTTCAATATGCACAATGCGACCTGTCTCTCCTACAAACCTATGATAATGTACACAGCGTGATGGACCAGAACCTGCAAAAGCTTACAAGTACTCAAAATTTGGCTGTGACTATCACAAGGGATGTATGCACAATTGTCGTCTTCGTCTATAAGCACAATCAACCTCCTGACCTTTTGAGAACAGTAATGCGTCCAAAAACAAGCCGTGAAAAATGTGTACCCACTATCATCTGCGCACAGGCCCTGACTTTCACGCTAAACTTCAACTTGCAATGTGGCTTTAGGTTTCACCTACGAGCAAAAAAAGTGCAAAATTGACTGTGGGGGATGCTGACTTTCGTCTCTGACTGCGCTGTGCGAGAATCCTTGCATGTTGGAAGTACCTGTTTTCCAACAGCTTCCTTCGTCGCTACACAGGCCTGCAAGCGTTGGTACTGCCGGTAGCGATCGCCCGCGGAAAGTTTTCCTCAAAGAAAGTACTGGCCAATCACACCTGGCGCCCCTCTTCCTACCCTGCCCTCCCCCCCCCCGCCCTCAGTGCCAGAGAGCGAGACTGAAAAGTCTCCCCACGAAAGCCAGGTCGTCCTGGTCGTCTGGAGTCTGCTGACAGAGCAATTTAGCTGGAGACTGAGCGACTGACCCCACACGCACACACGCGCCACAGAGGTGCCCCCGCACAAAGCGGTTTACACCAAGAACCACTTCCTACGCGGAGGACGGAACTGCCTGCCTCTGCAATAATTTTGTTCTCTCCGCCGCGAGTGGAAGGTGACACAATCGACCTGCATACATAAGAAGAGTCATCATGGCTTCAGTAAGCCTGAAAGATCTTAAGCTTCTTGAAGAGGATGGCAGAACACTGAACGCAGATCTGCTGGAGATTGGCATTCGGAGCGTGCTCAAAGGAAAGAAAGGATGTGATGAGCGAGGAAAGAAAAGTTTTAACATGATATCTCTCACACCTTTTCAAACAATCGCTTCCTGTGCAAGGCCAAAGACAGCAACAGCAACAGCTGTTTAATTGCTACTTCCCCTTGTCCCCACATCATGATCAGAAGGCTAAGAACGCCCGATAGCGTAAGTACCATACAACAAGCACCCCGTAAAGTGCATCTAAGGACCACTTTGGGACTACTGAACTTGATCTTTAAAGGCAAACAATTTATTGTGGCACTTCAGAAAATGAGCTATGAAAGCGTGTGGTCCCGGTATTAATTTTGTGGTGTAATACAAATGTCCCCAATTCAATGCACGAACACACCTACGAAAAATGCACCCGGCCTTAGGGGGGCTAACCACGGAGCCCAATCCAGGTCCAGGGACCCTCTGGGAGGAATCGTGACTTTGGGGAGCTACCACGAAGAGTCCGGCTGGCCAGGGTCCAGCTCCTATCTGTTCCGCTACGACCACCAGTCTCGTACGCAGCACTCGTGGGGAGGGGAAAGGAGGGCAACGCATAGTTCATGGTGCTACGCACAGCCTTTGTTCTCTCCTCGCTCAACTCATGCCTACCACTTAGAGCTCAGTCTTCGCGAAGGCAAAGAAGTCTTCCTGTTTCCTCCGCAGTTCTACCAGCAGTTGCGAAGAGCCGACATCAGCCTGCGCGGATGCAAACTCACCCACACAGAGGTACGTGAGCAAGGCTTTGTTGAGAGAGCTTGCTTATAACATTGGGATTTTGCGCCACAATGGGGAATGCATTCTTAGCGGGAGGTGTTTTAACGTACGCTCAACGTACGCGACCTTAAACAATGCACAGTATGGAGCACCAATGACGCTGGGGTCCCCATGCTGGTGCTCAACATCGCTTGTGCAGCCGCGGCTGTAACAAGTTACGAAGTTGACTTGCGGCTCATGAGGATCACATAGCAAATATCTGAGCCACGCGCTTGTGCGGTATAGCAAGAACTCACTCATAGTACGAACGTGCGTACGTACGAACGTGCGTCGCCACTTCAACTTGTTATTCGTATTTTGCTCTGTTTTCTTCTTCGTAGGAAAGCCCAGGGATATCCGTGAGTGATGCCAAGGCTCAGCAATATCTGTCTCGCCTGGGCGCCAGCCTCGAGACCTTGTACGAACGTGGTGTGCAGGAGTCAGGATATTGGATCATTCCAGTCCTCAGGAAGTAAGGGTCTCTTTTTATTTTTGCTTGTTGCAGATGTGTACAAAACGTTATCCAATTAGAGCTATCAGATATGATCGAACACGACGTCGTTCACGCGTGATATCGTGCACGTCGTCGCAAAGCACCACGACCACTGTGCCACCAGGGGTTGTTACAAAGTCATGCTGCACTATAGATTCCTATTGTTAACCGAATGCTTCAATGGAAACGATGTCACTGGGGACGAAGTGAAAAAAAAGTCATCTCTCAGAGACAGACACTATTATGTTTCTCGGTAAGGCACCACTGGCTGTGCGCCTTCGTGGACGTCACCTCCAGCTGCATTTATATGGCCAACGGACGCGTGCAAATGGAGGCGGAGGAGAAGAGGATCGAGAGGAGAATCACTTGGTTCGCCAAGTCAGTCAAAGACATTAGGGACGGAGAGTGCAGCGACGGAGAACGAAAAAGGTGAATCACGTAGATACAGCAACAATTATGCGGTATCGGTATGAAATCCATGAATGCGGGTAATCTGTATCCTAGAAACCAGTGGCGCATCGTTCACATGGCAGTGACGAAGGGAGAAGAGAGCGACGACGGCTTCCGCACGATTAACTTCGTCAAAGCTTTCATAAAGGTTAAACACCAGCGTCACTGTCGGCTCTGCTGCATGAAAAGCCTCAATTAACCGCATACGACTTACTTTTTTTTACCTCGCTCCTCCCTGCAGGATAAAGTCTCTTCCACTTCAAAAACTTTCAGCGAGACTTCTCGAGAAGATCTTTCCCGACACGTCAAGAGCTTGCTGGGGGAGGCCAACAACGGCAAACCAGGAGCAGAGATTTTGTAGGCTTTCCGCAAGAGCGAGAGACAGGAAGAAGTGCATTGCACTAAAGAGTAGCTACCCGCACTAGGCAGACTGTAACACACATATTTGAGATAAAGCTCAGTGGGATACTCAAACAGTATTGATGTACGTATACACATGGTTTATTAGCACGTTTGGATGTGCATACCTACAAATCAGAGGTGTCTACTGAAGTTACTTCACTATTAGGTACGCAGAGGATTGAGAAAAAGTTAAAAAAAACCTTTTGCACAAAGTTTGATATTTAGTACTGTACACATGAACGAAAAAAACAGAACGTGCAGGAAATCGCTCTTTGGATTTATCGGTAACCTCCTCCCCAATGATGATTTCCACCGAAGCCGCCACCTCCAAAATTTCCTCCTCCACCACCCCAGGAGTTGTTCCTAGCATGGTTTCCCCAAGGTCCGCCGCCTCCTCCTCCGCCGCCGCCGCCACCGCCTCCACCTCCACCGGGTCCACCTTGGGGTCCAAATCCTCCCATGAATCCCTTCGGTGGATAAAGTCAATTAACATGGATAGATCGCATAAAGAGTAGTTCTTCTTGTACCTGTCTGATTGGGGATGGACCGCCCTGTTGCATGGGTGAATTCCTGTTCATGGGGGGGCCGCCTGCCCATGGAGCTTGCCTTCCACCACCCCCAACGCCAACCGAGCCACCCGGCCCAGGTTGATTCCAAGGGCCCCATCCGCTAACAGGGCGCTGAGGCTGTTGCCACTGGCTCCAGGGAGCTTGACCTCCACCTCCACCTCCGCCGCCGCCGCCGCCGCCGCCGCCTCCGCCTCCTCCACCTCCACCCCAAGCTGGATTCCCACCTGGCCCGCCCATTCCTCCAAACTTGTTTCCTCCGAAGCGATTCCCCCCACTACCCATTGGAGACCCACCTCGGGGAGGTCCCCCGCCCCTGAAAGGGGGCATCCCGCGGCCGCCGCCGCCACCGCCGCCGCCGCCGCCTCGCATCGGGCTGTGTCTGTTCATGCCAAACTGCCCCTGGCCACCTCTGGCCTGAAAGGGTCTGCCGCGCAAAAAGGGGCCGCCACCCCGCATTGGTCCACCTCTGGGGGGCATCCCCCGGAAGTTATGCCTGTAAAGAAGAGAACGTCAGTGGGTGCAACGACATCTCCACCGTTGGAGATGCTTACATGAAACGCGCTCCCATCGGTCCACCACGACCTCTATTCATCATTCCTCTTCCTCCCCGCATCCCACGCATGTTCCCGACGCCCCTGGCGCGCTTGGCACGGTTGTGGTCAGTTCTCTTGCCGTAGCCCTTGGCGCGCGCATCCTGTGAAGTCAAAGGGATCATTGACCCTAACACTGCTGTGACGGCCCTAGAGCATTCTCACCTTGTTGTACTGTTCCACTAGCTTAGCCGCCTCCTCCCGCTGCAGTTCGACGAAGAGGATTTCCTTAAAAGGAGACTCCTCGCCTTCCGGCGGAAGGGTAAGATTGGCTGTAACGGAACTAGATTAGCACCTGACATAGTACAAAGTTGAAGCTTCAGACAAAAGTAGCACACACGTACTTAAAGTACATGCTGCGAGTGATAGAGAGGAAATGGAAGAGATCTCATGCTGGTCGATATCGTCTAATTTCTTATGGAACAGAAAGAAGCACTATGATACCCCCTTTCATCCTTCCCACCCCACCCAAACCCAGCGTAACTGCTATGATTCATATACCTTTCATTTCCATGACAGCATTGTCAGGAACATCCTTGCACTCAGCCTTCTCTTGCGCCTCCATTCGGGCCTTATAGTCCTCCTCAGAGGGAACTATAACCACGGCCTTACGAATCATGCCCTCGAAAGGGCGCACTTTGCGTTTCTGAGCGTTAGGGTAAACGTTCGTCTAGAGTGGGAGGGGGAGATGAAAAAGAGAGAGATAAATAAGCATGAAATATCAACATAAAGTAGGTGTGAGTGCGGCCTTAGCCCCACGTCAGCAAAATACTGAACGCGCTCACTTGGTATGCATGATCATCCATATACAGTACAGTATTAGTTCACTGGCGGTTCACAAGAGTCGGGTTTGACTCGGTCTCTCTCTCCCACTTGTTCTTGATCGATGCCTTCACTGCAGAGACCTCTCGAAGAGGTGATCTGACCACGGTCTTTTGCTACACGCAGCGTAGCTGGTCTGCCGCGTGCTTAGCCGGTGCCACTTGGACCACGTCCTTACGGACGGATAAGCAGTTTTTGTCCTCGATGAGGGACAAACCGTTCTCGACGCTGCTGCAGTTTTTGTCCGAGATGAGGACAAACTGGTTGCGATCGCTACCATTCAGCTCCGTCGTTCTCTCTTATCACTGAGAGTGAGAGAGAACCCCCCTTCACGTCACAAGTAGTAGCAGTAGCGACAAATGTCTCCTGGGGACTAATTATGTCCCGCTGCGGCTGCATTTTCTTCAGGTCTCGATCACTAGGGACGGCGACGGCGGCGCAAACCTTGCACACGCAGCTGGTGGTTTTTTGTTTGTTTGTTCAACGCGCTTAAACTGCCATGTACAATCTACATCTGTACAATGTTCATCTTTCTGCAGTCGTTGACATCATCACAATGCAACATAGCATAACAGGTCTAATTTGATGAGTGTCTCATCAAAGGATGCAGGAACATGGTGAGATCTTCAACTGGATATGACATAAGTTATATGAATAAAGTCTTAATCTCGATCACTGGTCATGGTAGTTATGATGAGAACTGGACGGTACCTATGTTCAAGAAACAAGGCAATTGCTCCATTACAGGGTCTTGAAAAAGATGAGGTCATAAGCCAGCTTTGCTGGGTATGCACAAGTATACTTGAGCAATCACAGAGTGATGCATTAGCGTCACTTCCAAAAGTGAAGTGGTAGGGGAGCATAATTTTTCTTCTTGGGTAGGAAGTCTTTTTGCTTCCACATGAAGCTAAAAAGTGTGCGACAACTTCGGAGTGACATTGAAACATTGCCTTTTTTATGGAGGCCGCTTGCATCAGTAGTTCTTACCTGATCAATGATGTAGTTTCTCCTTCTCTGAGACGCCACCCGCAGCCAGTCCTGGAGGCAGCGAGTACACTTCTGGATGAGACTGTCCCACTTGCCCTCGAAGTGTTTTTTCCTCGGTTCTCCATCAACCTGGAATTAACATTTCAGGAAATTAAATCAATAATTTTTAGCAATGAAAAGGAACAACGACAAGCCTGTCGTCTCTCTCACCTTCATCCTCTCGACGAGTGCATTTGTCCCAATGACGTAGTACCTCTTCTCGGGATGCTGCTGCACGTGATTGGCTGCCCAGGTCGTCTTCCCAGACGCGGGAAGGCCGATCAGGAGAATCATCTCGCAGTCCTCGCGCTTCTTAATCCTACGAAGCCAGAAGGAAAGTAAAGAAATAATAATGAGCGTGCTTTAATATGGATGCACAAGTGCAGGCTACACAACTATCTTTTACCTCTCCATTCCGCGCTGCCTTTTTTCTTTGTCGACTTGAGCGGCAAAGATGTAATCCTCTGCATCAGACTTTGCGGCAGCCTCTCTGTCTTCGCCGTCCTTCTTCTTACCCAAGTTGACGTCGATCTTGACGTTCCTGGTGCTGACGTGTGGGAAGAGCGCCTTTCCTTCCAGCTCCGACTTAGGCACTCGGAAGGCCTCCCCCTGGCTCTGGCCGTTCTTCTCGAAGCTAAATACGGCCTCGTCTCCAGAGAGATCAAGTAGAGCAGAGACTACGTCGTCCTTGGCGAATTCATCGCCGTACGCTTCAAAGGTGGAGGCACGCGCCTTCTTGGCCGAGCCAGCGTAGCAAAACGAAAGAGATGTCTCGCCCAACATAAGTGGGGAGTCATCGGCAGACCAGCCCACGCGTACCTCATGGACTCTCTTTGCTTCCTTCTCGCCCTCTACTCCCTTGGCCTCCAGATGCTCCAGCAATTTTACCTCGAAGCGAATTTTGCCCTCGACGAAGCCGTAAGTGGCGCGTGCGCCTGCCCAGACGTAGCCCCAGCCGTCCTTGCTCAGCGGTTCCGCCGTGCTCAGGTCTGATGGGTCAATCTTCAGGTTGAGATCAGAGTTGAACCAGTCCAGGCACACGAGATCTTCATCGATTTCCGGCTCGTCCTCCACCACCACGTAGGGCTCATTCTCATCGAATTTGCGCTTCTGGACACGACGTTGCTGTTGCGGCTGCTGCGGTTGCTGCGGCTGCTGTTGTTGCTCGGCAGGCTTCGTCGCTTCCGAGGAGGCTTCGGGCTTGACCTCGTCCGCTTTTTCCTCCTTCTTGTCATCAGTCACCATGGGCTCCTCTTCCTTCTCCGCTGTCTCTGCCCCTTCCACGTGTTCTTCTTGGACCGGAGCCGACGCGTCTTCGGTCACTTCCTCAGTCACCTCTTCAGTCATCTCGGCGTCTTCCTCCTGCAGTGGTTCCTTCTGCACTGACTCCTTCTGCTCTGATTCCTCCTGGACCGACTCCTCCTGGACTGACTCCTCCTGGACTGACTCCTCCTGGACTGACTCCTCCTGGACCGCTTCCTCCTAGAATTATTCGTTATTAAAGATTGATAGCTCTGTACCAGAGGTAAAAGGATGATGCCGGCACGGCGTGCACAGGTAAAAGTCTTGGCCACCGAGCGAACGCTACAGCTCCTCCTCCTCCTCCTCGGCAGTGGCTCTTTGGCGGTTGGCGCAGCAGCAGAAGCCACGTACAAAGGAGGGGACCAATAACAAGAACACCTTGTGCTGTCCGAAATGCGTACATGTTCGCAAATGTACACACAGGGACCATGATGGAAAGTTACTTTTCTCACCTCTTTTTCGTCTTCCTCAGGAGCTTCTTCTTGGTTTGCAGGCGTCTCCTCGGGCTCCTCCACGGGCTCGACTGCAGCCGCGTCCACCACCTCTGGCTCGGGGGACTCGTCCTTCTTGTCTTTAGCCATCAGACTTCGAAGCCTCGTTTGAAGAACGGGCTTGGTACCCTTGGTGTCCGCTCCGCGGCGCGAGAGCTCGGCCCGCAGCTCCGCCACCTTCATCCTATCGATGTCCATGGCGGGCGCGGCGGCAACGACGATGGAGGAGTGCGGGCGCTCCTACGGCGAGATCCTCACGACGAACGGGACGGAGAGGGCGAAGAAGAAGCCGGCGAGCGAGGAAGGCTTCACAGCTCAGTGATGTTCAGCTGCGCAGGCGTCACCACAGAATAGCTTCTTTACCTAGAAGGTCGGATCCAGCCAAGCGAGTTCAGACGACACAAGCGCCACTCGCAGTCTATGGGTTGAAGCAGAGGGGCCGCAGCTGGACGGGGCAGAAGTTTGGCGACCTGGATGCTCTGTCCAATGCTACAGACTTAAGTGATGTCTCTGTTGAAAGCTCTTACGAACCTTTAGACGATTTATTGGTGATATTTTGCTCAAATTTGCGCATTCTTGACAGAAATCGGTTCACAATTTATGTAGGCAGAGGCAAAGGTCAGATTTTCTAAAGTAGCAACTTTGTGGCAACCTTGAACATACGCAAGGGAAGAGAAGAGACTGAGACAGGTGGAGTGACCCGGGTCGGCACGCCAAGAAGGAAGACAAAGCTGACACAGCTTGGTGCAAGAAGTCTCGTGTCCGTTCTGCTATCTCAGCGACGTTGCTGACAATCAACGTTTTCCAGGCGTAGCACTGAATACATCAGGACTATGCTGATTCAGCAATGTAGCATGGGTGAGATTCGCACCTTGTCTCTCGGTTTACACTCGTAGAAGAGTTACCACGCAGCTCGCCCTAACCTGAGAGTTGTCCAATTTTCTAGGCAAAGCATCTCGAGAACTGCGCATTCTTATAGAAATCGCTATTTCTGTGTCACTATAGAGGAGAGAAAACCTTCTCAAAGAGGTACAGAATTTCAACCTAGTCTTTTTCTGTGAGGTCTTTGAAGTACTCAAAGTTGACGATCTTCCCAGTGTCTCTGGTTACAGAGATTTGATTTTTCCTCTCACCGCTTAAAGCGCTGTCGTGCACACCAGCAGAACTGGCTTCTCTGAACATCAGCAGCAACCCCGTGGATATGTGGCGATACCAGAGACTCTACTAGAGCGCGTCCCACTTCCCCTTCTCCTTTCCTTTCCCCTCCTCTCTCCACGGCGTCCAAAATGGCCGCTTGTTACCTTTCCTTTTTCGCAGCACCCTCCAGTCTGAGCAGCCTCGACTGGCCTCGACTGGCCTCGACTGGCCATGGCCTCGATCAAACCCGCCGCCGAATGGCGACTTCCGTCTTTTTGTCGCAAAAATTTTCTTCGGAGGGCTAAAAGTTGGAAAACTTCAGTGTCTACGTTCCAGAACTTATGATTCTACGAAGAATTCTCTAAAAATTCCCTCAGGTGACCGTTAGATGGCAGCAAATAGGAGTGCTCTACTGCGCCACCTACCGGCGGAAATAAAAAAACACTTTATTAAGAGTCGCCCAATACTGCCTACTACATGAAGTTCCTATCTTCGACAATGTCCAGCATCTGTAAGTAATCCCCTAGGGACTTGGGTATCCCGCATCGCGCGTCTTCCACGCCAGTGGCCAGAGATCTTATCCAAACCTCCCGGCAGATGTGGATTAGCCTCGGAGGCGGGCCAGTCAATCTCGCCTCCACCGCGGCCAACAAGCTTTCGGTCATGGATCCGGGAAAGACGTTATCAGCTCGAGTTCGAGCGACGAGAACGTCTCGATAGGCCGCGGGGTTCGCGCCTGCCGCCAACAGCAACTCCATGTCCGTGGCGCTTGTTGGCAGCGCCACAGAAGGATCCGGCAGTCGACAACCGGAGGCCACGAGGACGCGCACGGTGGCGGAGTCGCGCAGGTACAAAGCTGCAGCCAACGGTGTCTGACCTGCGATCAAATCATATGTGTGTGTGTGTGGTTTCAGAGCGGGTCCAATTGATGCTAATGATGCAACAGCTGCAGCTAATGATGCACTTAGCAACGTATGGTGTGTACTTCTGTTAAGATTTGTCTGCCATAAGTAACGAAGACTACGTAGGTCTTCACAAAACTTCAGAACATTGCACTCACCCCAGTTGTTGACGTCGTTCTTGTGGCAGCCCCATTTGAGAAGTTTGTGGACCATGAGACTTCTTCCCGGGATGTGCCTGAAGGAAACTTTGAGTAATGCAATGACTTAAAAAGAGCAAACTTGTTAATTAGCACCTTGTCTCCCCGCACAAGGACAGCAACGGTGAGGGGAGCTCCGTTATGTTTGAGAAGGTCAACTTCCTTCTCTGCTGCAGCTTCCTCATCTCCGTCGCCAACAGCTCCAGCTTTTGGCCAACCTCGGACGCTACGCCTTCAATGGTGGCAATCATCAATCTTTGGAGACCGGCGCAGTCCAGACGGGACTTGCTACGTTGCTTCCAGCTGAGCAAAATGGCCAGGCTACGTAGGGTCCCATACGAGGCAGCGTAGATCAATGGAGTGTGACCGGAGAGCTGAGGGCGGTCGGCCAAAGACGGGTCGGCGTCCATCAGCAGTTGCAAGATGTCTGAGGAGCAACTCTGGGCGTTGTAGAGGAACGTGCGTGCAATGCCAAGTTTCTATCTTTCTTACCCGGGCTGTACCTCGCTGCCAGATGAAAAGGGGTCTCGTTGTACTCGTTCCAGACCGAGGGCGATGCGTTGTGAGCCAACAGCATTCGCACGAAGTCCACCGACATGTTCTCCATGGCCAAGAGGAGAGGAGTTCGTCCCTTGGAGTCCTTTCGATTCATGGACACGCCGTAGTCCAGGAGTAGACATACTGCGAGACGATCGCTTTAACCGACTGCATCCTGTTCCAACGTGTCATTATGGAGACCTACCTATTTCTGTGCTACCGCACCTGATGGCCTCGTGCAGCAGCGTCGTCTTCCCCGACTCGTAGTAACCGTAGATGTCCTGGTTCAGGTGTGACACCGAGGTCTCCCTCAACATTCTCCTCATCTGTTCCAAGTCGTTTCCACGCACCGCTTTGGCCAAGGAGTCGGTGGAAACCACCTCCCGACGCCGACTCCTGAACAGTAGATCCTCCTCATTGATTCGCAGGTACTCGATGTTGGACACTATCCACCACGGCACGTTGGCTCTGTAATCGTCGACCCAAGAATTCATCACAAAGCCTACAAAGGTGCTGCCACCATACAAGTGACACACACGGATGTTGTGGAGGGGGAGGAAAAATGGCCGGGCGAGCCTCAGCAACGACGGCTAAGTCGAACTGCTACGAACGACGGAGATGGTTATGCAAGAGGATGGAAGAGAAAGAAGGGCCTGAGTTGGGCTGTTGGACGAAACTTCTTCTACGTATTCTACTGCTTCATGTCCGCTTTTGTACTGCACATATGGAGAAGACAGGTAAAAGTTGGTACTGGGGCCGTCGAAAAGAAGAAGATTGTGTAGAGCGCGCCAGAACCAGCGAGCGAGAGACAGAGAGAGACATAGACGACTATGCACATAACATAGATATACAACTGAAGTTGTTGCTGCTATCGTGCTCGCGTCATTGGCAACGTTGCACTTTGGCGCGCAAGCCGCTGAGGATCACGGCCAGAGGTGCGATGCACTGATGCACTCAGCCCGCGTCTTGAGATGAGTATTGATGTAACTTTTTCTGGAACTCACAGTACATTTTGGTGGAAGACGAAACCAGATCTCAGGTGCTCCTTCTCCGGGAGGGCGAAGTTTTCTTGTCTTCCGTTCATTGACCTCATTTCACTCATATCCCTAAAACGTGTGCACAGCACACATATTCGTAGGTTTCTTCTTAACGTCACTTCGACGTTAAGAAGAAACCTTCTTCAATCTTCACTTCTCAATCTCAAGAGACTTCGGTTTTCACTACATGTATGAATCAGAGCACAGCTAAAAAGGCTAGAATGTTGCACTGCATTTGCATTGGTTAGGTGTGAATTTTGTCAGCTGTGCGCTTTGGATGATTCATTTGATGCAGTGGACGACTGCTATTCACTTTGGGATTGAGACTGTCTAACCTTGCATGCATTCTCATGTCAGTTGGCAGTGGGTGTCCACCAGTCAGCCTTATGAAGAAATGGTCAGGCTGGACAATGATCCGGACGCGCTTGAGCACGTATTTTCTTTTTTTGACCCAATGTGCATCACGAAACCCAGCCTTGAAGTCAAAGAGGGGTCGGTGGCGATCTTGACTAGAGCTTGCGCGCGCAACTTCTCGGGCTTGAACGCATCTACACAAGTCAGATCGTTGACTTACCCAGAGAGCTGAAGTGAAAAACCATTATACACCTCAGACATGATTCCCAACTTTGTATGAGTCAAAATTTACTCTTAAAGTGTCAGTTTCTGTAATATTTAAGTCTTCTGAACGATTCAGTCGTTAATCGCTCTCTTATCTCTTCTTTACAAGCTGATAAGCTTTACTTGCTTAGATCTTCGAGCAGAGGACTGGCAGCTGACGAACAACTGGACGCAAATTAACAGAAGGTCCACAACGTCTATTTTTGGGAGCAAAAAGGTCTTCCCCAGTGTCCTCCGCCCCGGACCCCACGCTCATCTGTTCCATCATGCCCATCTTGAACAACCCCATCAATCCGTTCCAACGGGATGTTGGTAAGATGCTTTTGTCTATGGAGGCAAAAAAAGGCAATTCAAGTGCGGCTTTGCAGAGAAGATCACGAACGAGAGGAACACCTCCGAGGACTGGGGGCTCATTATGGAACTGTGCGACCGCGTAGAGATCATTCGCGGCGGACCGAAACTCTGTCTCAAGGCCATCATGAAGAGGCTCAAACATGAGGATCCCCGCGTCGCCATTCAGGCAGCCACCGTAAGTAGCTACGTACAAGTTTGATTTTGCTATTAACCTCAGCCGCTCTGTCACTCGTCAACCAGTTGTTGGACGCTTGCGTCAGCAACTGCGGAAAGCCGTTCAGATTGGAGATGGCCTCAAACAAGTTCGAGGAGGCATTTCGAAAATTATTGGCCAAGAGCCACCCTGGCGTGCGTGAGAAACTGAAAGCCTTGCTGAAGAAGTGGGCCGAGGGCGACTTTAAAAGCGATCCAAGCCTTATGATCATCCCCGGCCTGTACTCGGCACTGTTAAGGGAAGGCACAGATTTCAGTGGCACAGGAGAACATGTACAAGTAGGTGTCAACAAGTTCTGCGGGAACGTCAGTCTAGAGTTCTGTCCTGCCTATAGTGTGTGCATGTGCATGAACTACGCGTGTTTGACACTCTAGACCTGTGTAGTACATGGACAGTGTGATTAATGTTTCCGTGCGCTACTTGCAGTTGTTTGAGGACGATTACAAGCATGACGGCGTCAATGGAGCGAGAGGTCAGCCTCGAAGACCAAGGACCCCTGGGGACGCGAAAGATCAGCAAAGGGGAGGGATCAATATCCTCAGGAATGGAAACGTATGTCACAATGCTGCATAGAATCTCAATGCCACTTTCGATGACACAATGGCACGCGTCAATGTTTTTCAGCATAAGGCGAAGAATTATCATCATCGTGCTCGGATGACTCCGAAAGATCCAACCCGAGCTGCCGGTCCCTCCCCTCAGAAAGCTCAAGAGGAAGAAGAACTTGCCAGAGCAATCCAACTGTCCCTTGAAGAAGCCGAGGGGTCCCAAAAGAAGCGTTCCCAGAAGGGTCCCAGCGTTCTGGACATTGTGCCTCTGGGGAAAGAGTTCAAAGAGCCTCTGAAGGCAAGAACTTTGTACGACTTTGAAGCTGCAGAGGACAATGAACTTACGTTGAAGATTGGTGAAATTGGTGAGAAATTACGTTCCATATGCTGCATGCCCTTCATGATGCTACGTACGGCTTTGTCTTCGCTTTTGCAGTAATAGTGACGGAGAACAGTGACGAAAATTGGTGGAAGGGTTCAAATCATCGCGGCGAGGGTCTTTTTCCGGCCAGCTTCGTCACAACAGACCTTGATAAGCCTTTCAAGGAAGAAAAGAAAGCGCAGAGGCGCTCTGTATTCTTCAGTGATTCCACTGAGGTCATCAAAATGAAGCAGCAGGAGGCTGAAGGAAATTACTATGGCTACAAGAGAACCGAGACCTATAGAGAAGCCAAACTGGAGCCAGTGGTCATTGATGAAGGCCAAATTGACCAATTGCTGATGATGCTTCACGATGCAGACACCAAGACATCGGACCACGACTTACCCGAATTGAATCCGACAGAACTTCGCGTCACAGCCATGGGACCACTGATCGACCAGGAGCTGGAGGGGGTAGATCGCCGTTTGGCGCAGCTCACATCTCTCAGCGAAGGACTGGTGGAGGCGCAGAACCTGTACCACCATCTTATGCAGGATTCTGCCAATCAATTTGCCAGTAGCCTTCAGTATGGCCAACAGCAGCAGTTCCTTGAGCAATCGCCTCGCCATTTGGCGATGCAAGACTATGGTTCTCTTCCGCAGCAGCTACATTTTCTTGATCACAACGGCATGGCTATTCAAATCAGTGGAGAAGACAGTCGTCTGTATTCGACGATGTCACCAACATACCTGGCGCAGCAGTCGATTGCATATACTCCGACTATGGCTACACCTGGTACTAATGGGATCGATGTTGCTGCAGTGATGGCCACATCGCCCCCACAGGTATAAACCTAATCAAGCAATCTTTCCATTTTCTGCAACAAGTCGTTTTCACCTCTCAGAATGGTTACATCTACCCGGAAGGCGTGACGCACCAGCAAGACGTCGACCAGCAGCTGCTGCCCCCCAGAATGGAGGCGCCGTTGTATTAAGACATAGATAACGCCATTTAGCTTTGACTGTGTTGTTCCGTTAAGTAACCCTTTTGACGGGATGTTGCCTACACGAGACATGATGTATCAATAGCATACGTGAGAGGGGATGCAAAAGAAAAGAGAACAAGTGACACGTGGAGTAAGTACTTCTGAAGGGTCCGGAAATGCTTCCCTTCAACCTGAGGCCTGGAGGATCTTCTTCATGGAACAATGAGGTGTTAACTGTCCAAAGTATGCAGGAGCTCCTATGTAGTACGTATACGAAGCGGTCGTAAGCTTATTTCCTTACGTACGAAATATATAAGGTGAGAGGGCTGATTTCAGAAAGATGAATTCTGTTTAAAAATAGCAGCACACCAGATCATCTCGTGGATCGTCAACTGCGTGAGGATCCTGCCTAAATTTGTCACATGTGATGATGCCATCATACCCAGTAGCGGCGGCCTAGCGTTTTGTTCGTTCTGAGTCACCAGGAGATGAATGAATTCGTCCCTGAGCGGAACGCCCGTCCCTCTATATTTATGCATGGACAACGATGACGTCATGACTTAATGCGACTTCGACCGCAACCTGTCTGCCCCGATGATGAGAGCGGGTAGAGACTTTGAGACAATGAAGCGTTCGTGACTCTACTCAACCCCGGCACCTTCTCCAGCTGCTTGGACTCTTACTTCCATGGAAGTGAGCGCACTCGGAAAATCCTACGCCGCCAGGCATAAAAGGTTGCAGTAGGGATAAAGTCGGTATCAGTAACCAGCTACTCTTCAAGCACTCAACTCTCCAGATTCTTTCTTCCCCTCACCTTTGCAAAGTATTGCACATTCATCATGCACCAATCCTGCACTACCCTTGTCGCCTCAAAATCTTCCACCGCCAACCCAACGACTGAAAAACTCACCTGCTACAACGAGCTTGATCCCTACTACTACGTGGTGCTGAGTTCACTATAAGAAGCAGAAGTCACCATCAGAATCCTCAGGCCAATGACGAACCAATGACCGATGAAGTGATCTCAACGAGTGATCCTCTGCAACCATTCGCTGCGGAACTAATTGACGTAACCAGGAAGTACCACAACATGGACCACGATTACCCCTTGACCGAAGAACCAAGCCTGTCTGTTCACTAATCTGCGCCGTTGCTCTCATACCCGTCTTGCCAAGAGAGAGGGGCCAAAAAATGATCACGTACTTTACTACTGCGTAGTAGTGCGTGAGCTGCGTCCTTCAGGGGGGAGTAGCACTGCAGTAAGTTTGTAGGACAGGATCCCTACCGATATGTTACCTTAAAATACTGTGCATGCTTATAGTATTATTCTAGTTACCCAATCGTTTTGCCTGGAAAGATGTGCTTTTAGTTTTTGTTAACGGCTCGTCTAGAGGTAAACTATCCACGCAACCGAGCCAATGTGTTACTCTTTGTAACATAATCAATGTACGTATTGGAAGACTATCACTATAACTTATTCGTAAGCACCATAGTAAGTACTTTACTGTATGTAGGCCTTGTAGGTCCGTACTGGTCTCCAGCTATCGCCGCGAACGATATGTTTTTATTGGGAATATGCGCACATATAGTTTACTATAAACAGATGTTACGTAACTACTGCGAAAATAAAAGTTGCCTCAAGACTTGAGTTCCTCTCGTCTAGCAAATATGTTGAGAGTCTTTAGCGTCTGTCGTTGCTCCTGAAATTACAGTTGCACTTTGTGTAGGGTTCTGCATTCTCGATTTTTATCGATTTTCACCGACTTTTCTTCAATTTTTCTGAATTTGCTTCGATGAATTTTACCTGGATTTATGGGTTCACATCATGTTTCTTGGCGATTTTCCCCGGATTTTTCTTCTGTGGAAAGACAAGAGAAGCGTTGCCGTCGCAACAACTTTTTAGCGGATAGTTGCAGTCGCAACTCGGAATGCAGATTTGGATTTTTTCGGTGAAATGTGACAGCAAAAATCGGAAACAGGATGAAGACTGAGTTGCTGACCTGACTAATGATATAGAGAAGTTCTCTACATACACATATGACACACTATTGCGAATCTCTAAGAGAACTAATTGCTTGAAAGGGGCGTGAAAAGTGAGTTCAGCTTAAGTTATGTTGTACATCTGGTCAAGTGCAGCGTGCCCAAAAAGGGGTCACGCACTTAAAATTCGCTTTTAACTTTGATCTGGAACGGTTTAAATTTCATGACACTTCATATGAGTCAGTGCAATAGGCGTCCAGCGCTTGCCTGGACTCATCCATTGTACTCATGCAACAAATACTTCTCTATGACCATGAATCCGATGGATGAGTCTGCGCTGGTCCAAGACAAAAAAAAACCAATCGGCTTGTGCGACCATTGCACAGGTGCACTTGAAGTGTCATAAGATTTAAATGATTCTAGCCAAAGTTATTAGCAATTTCAAGTTCTGACTCCTTTTTGCATAGAATTTGATATTTGTTTCTATTTTATACTATTGAAAAACTCCAAACTTGCATCGAAAAAATATTTACTACACCCGAAATCAAAACTCGGAATTGCATAATCTTAGTATTTTTGGCAACATTTAGGCGAGTGATAAAGATGTTTTATGACTCACATTACCAGATTGATAATATACGCACCTGTAAAATGACGTTAAGTCCGTCGTAGGGCATAGGACGGAAGCGCGTTCATGTAGCAGCTACTTCACACCTTGACTGAAGCATATCCAAATTTACCGCAGGAGTCACAACAACGAGGACAAGAAAATGAAGTACTTGACCCATTGAGCGCCGCAGACTGATAAAAGCTGAATCAAGTGATCTGACTAAATCGAATAATTATACTGTCTACACGCCTACGAACTCCCCATGTTGATCCAGATGACGTTAAACTTTTCTTTTGATAGCCAGAGCAATTTAAGAAGATGAGTAAATGTCCAATGAATAATCGGCCACACGATACTACGTGATTTCTTGACCGGCATTGCCACGTTCAATACTAAACGCGTGGGGAGAGGCAGGGTAACCCCCTTCCCCCCATTTCATAAGAAAATCACCCCGGGGAGTTGTAACGTCTTGTTCTACTACTACGGCTCTGGGTACCCCGCCAATTGCACGGCCGCTGTGGATGGGGTTTCTCTTTGCACACTTTTTAGATATGTGTATATTTCTCTCATTTTTGGCCAACACGAATATAAAAATCATGTCAATCGTTCTGACGTTGAGAGCGAGCGCTACCATGGTTATTTATCACTAAAGTGACGTAATGCGTGTGCTGACTCCCCTGTGGACGTCAGCTTCTTGCGTACACATGTGCAATACGCGTATTAGTGCATGCAGATCCATCAGGGCACACACTTGGCGCGACTTTTCTCTGCTCGGAAGCACTGCTTATCGATCGAGTCCTGTTTTTTCTTCCTTTCTCGCTGTCTTTTCGTGTGGTTTCGAGCACAGAAGTACATTGTACTTACGAGAGCAACCGTTCGACATCCTTGTCGTAGCGCCTGAGTCGAGGCCTCGTCCCTGGGGAAGATGGGCAACGTCCAAGCCGGAGTTGACGACCCCATGTATGCCATCAGCTCCGACAAGGCGTTGATGACAGGAGGACAGGTGAGAAGACGATTGCTTTTAATTCTTTTTTTAAAGCAAAAACAACTCAAATGTGCACCGACCAGACATAACTCATTGACGGGCAGTCTCAGGCCGCGTTTGAGACCGCGTTCATCGCACTGACTTCTGAAAATATAAATAACGTTGACTGACGTCATGTTGACTTCGAGGGAGAGACTGAATTGTCCGAGTGCTCATTTTTGTGGCCAAACTGCTTTTAACTGGTTGCCTTTAAAAAATAAACGAATGAGACTTGTTGGTCATCTTTTAAGATGTAAGGTGAGCAGCCAGCCTTTTATAAAGTGTGAAGAACATTAGTTGTGCCCTCATTTTTTATTCTGTGAGGAAAAAGGAAACTCCATACTTGTGAGTAAACAGCATCTTTCCTTTAGTCCGTGTGAGTGTGTTCAAAAAACATGCGAAGTGTCGTAAATTTACTGCTAATTCTTGACGAATTAGCAGTAAATTTACCACACTAATTGTTAGAGTGACAGGATTCTACGCTGATAAATATCTATGGAGTGAAAGAGTCCATGCATCTCAATTAATTTGAGCTCCATTTCTGTCATCGATGCTTTGCTAAAGTTTTTTGCTCCGAGCGGATGAGTGATTTTTGCGAATGTGCCGTACTGGGAAATGAGAACAAGTCGGCAGCAGAATCGATTGCTTCCCGCAGTTGTTGAGGCTCCTACACCTAGCTCCAGTCCCTAGGCACGCTACTAGAAGGTCCTTTTGCTAGCCTTTGTCCCCAGGTGTCTGAAGGCGGGACATCAGTGTTGCCATGTACATGTGCAGAGTTGCCTCATGAATGCATTCTGATCATTAGCGGAGCTGAACAAAGAGAAGTGGTGTAAGAAAACACCGTTGTTTCAATGCTTATTTCCAATTGGAGCCTTAGTTGACCTAACCGAAGGTCTCAAACCGACCTCCTTGTCAGTACTTATCAATGTGTGGAGTTTGGCGGCAAAAATGAGTGTTCCCAATGCAGTCATAACTATGGACTAATTTGTCTGCCAGTCGTTGGTAACATGACAGAGGCTAATGAAGACCTCAAATTATAGGCATCGCTGAAGCAAAAAACCAGGGAGCGCGACATCCTTGTTGACTGGACACTCATGTCTGCAGGAGTTCCATCTGTCGGTCCTGACTCCATTAACGTGGTCAAACTGTCTAACCTCATATGTCAAAGTGAATTCCCTCCTCCTATGCCTTGGATCGGCATGGACATCGGAGGCACGTTAGCCAAGCTGGTCTACTTCGAGCCTGCTGACATGACTGGCGTCACCGGGAGGACGAGGTCCCAGGAAGATGAGAGGATTCTCTCCAACGTCCGCCACTACCTCACCAAAAATGAAGCTTATGGCGACAGCGGACATAGGGATTTTCACCTTCAGATGAATGACGTCACCATTGGTGGCGTGAGGGGATCTCTGCACTTTATCCGATTTCCCACAAGTCAGATGAATGCTTTCCTGCAGTTGGCTAAATCCAAGGGCATGGCGAGCCTGGCCACCACCTTCTGCGCCACCGGGGGAGGTGCTCACAAGTTCCAAGAAGCCATTCAGAGAATAGTGCAAGTTAAACTTAGAAAGTATGACGAAATCGACTCCCTGGTGCGTGGAGTCTCCTTCATGGAGAATCACAACGAGGGTGAGTTGTTTTACTTCGAGGCTCCGCAGGAGGACATCACTTGTATGGAAAAAGCCAAATGCGCCGCCAAGGCCAGCTATCCATTCCTGCTGGTCAACATCGGCTCTGGAGTCAGCATCTTAAGCGTGCGAGGACCAAATCAATATCAACGGATAAGCGGAACCAGCTTAGGAGGCGGCACATTCCTGGGCCTGTGCTGCTTACTGACCGGCTGCGACACTTTTGAGGAGGCCTTAGAACTGGCGGCACAGGGCGATAATCAGAAGGTGGATAAACTTGTGCGAGACATCTACGGTGGAGACTACACAAGGTTTGGTCTTAACGGGGACGTCGTGGCAAGCAGCTTTGGTCAGATGAACTGTAAACAGTGGCGTTGCAAAGCTACCGTGCAAGATCTGGCCAGAGCGACCCTGGTCACCATCACCAACAACATTGGCTCACTTGCCAGGCTGTGCGCCAAAGCAGAGGCAATTGAGCAAGTAATATTCGTGGGAAACTTTCTAAGGATAAACCCAATCTCCATGAAGATGTTGGCCTATGCCATGGACTACTGGTCCAGCGGGCTCATGAAGGCATTATTCTGCGAACACGAGGGGTACTTCGGGGCCATCGGGTGCCTACTCGAACTGGTGACGCCCGTAAGCTAAAGAAATGAACGGAATATTATGGATGTTTTCTTGCACACTTGTGCTGCAATGCGTGCGTATGTACTATGAGAGCCAAAAGGATGTCTTATGTCCTCTCTGTTTCAACGTTATTCCGTGGTGCAGATCTCCTTTACCATTGCTACAACCTTTCAGCACTGTTCATCGGCACTCATCTCATGAGACAAGACCATCCTTTTCGACTCGCACAGTAGATGGATCATTATTTAGGGCGTGAACATACGCGTGCATGGTACTGAACTTAATGTCCTGCTTAGCACAGTAATGTATCCGACAGCATACGGAACACACAAGCGATCGAAAGCACCAGTAAGAGCAGAGGAAAGACCAGTATGTGCGCGCACACATGACATCGTATACGAGCATACAAAAAATCTTGGAATAGAAACCAATGATTCTTCCATTCTTCTTTAAGACCTGTGCACCGCACTTGAACGGACGGATTCACAGGTCTAAGTCCGTATGACAGGTACAAACAAACGCAGACCACGCTGAGGATAGGAATGACTGACACTGAGCTGACTTTTGTGCGCACACACACACACACACACAAACAAACAAGTACGTACATATCTTCCAGTAACCGGCGAGTGATGACATATGTTCTGTAAATGCTGCTGTTATCCCTTAAACATCTCCACTTCCTGAGACTGTCGAGGATACTAGTCCAACCTGCGAACCAGTCGCGGACGAGTCCATAGTCGTCGACGCCGCGGCTACTGCTGATGGCTCTTTGCCGTCCAGACTGTCCAGATCCAGCGCAGACCCAATCATGGTCGTCTGGTCCAAGTCCAGCTGCTCTGGGATTGACGTCGGCGACGTGGCTGCGGCCATTGTGTTGTGCAAGTTTACGTTGCGTGAAGACAACTCGCTGCTGTTTCCACTTATGCTGCTGCTTTTGTGTGCCTTTGTGTTCATCTCGTATTGTTCACGATGAGTGAGGTGGCCGTTGAGACGATGGCTGTTGGAACCATCTAGATTGCTGGTGGGCTCCTGCACCGTGCCGTAGCTCCTAGCAGATATTTGCTGCTGTTGCTGTTGTCCTGCCATGACTCCCGAGCCGTTGTTGTGGACTTGCTGTTGCAGCTGGTGGGCTGGCGGTTGCTGGTATTGCTGTTGGGTGCTCCCACTCACTTCCTGCTCCAGATTGTTGGCCAGGAGGAACTGTTCAGTCACATATCCTGTGGCGTCAATCAGACTGGGATTCAAGGGACTGCATATGACGTCGAAGCAGTTGGAGAGCATGTTGCCTTTACTGAAGGGGTTGAAGTTGTCATGATTTCTTTTACTCGAGTACGAGCCCTTGATGTCTTCATTTGTGGTTAAGTTGGTGGACGTGAGGTAGGTGTGAAATCCTGCCAGGCCAATGATACTCCACACTGAAAAGAAGCAGATCACGACGACAACGATGCTGGACGGAGACTGACGGATGGCCTCTATAAAGGTGCGATCTTTGGAAGAAGAGGCACCGCCTTCCTTCCCCAAGAGCACGAGGTGAGTGATGGCACAGCCGAAGATAAAGACGCAGAGGAAGGCGAGTGAGACAAGGAACAAGTAGAAATAGCGATAGTTTCGCTTGCCCACGCAGTTGCCCACCCACGGGCAATGATGGTCGAACCGCTCGACGCAGTTGTCGCAAATAGAGCAGTGCGAGGCTCGCGGCGGCCTGAATATCTTGCAAGAGAAGCAGTACTTCAGCCTGATGGTCTGGTTGCGCACCACAACCTCCTTTGTACGGGGCGGAGGGCGGAAAGAAGAGCCATTCTCGTTCGTCTGGACCTCGATTTGGCGCTCCGTGTCCCAAGCCTCGTCCCTGGTCGCGCGGGGAATGATCCCTAAGGAAACGAGAGGGAGCTGTGTTCAAAGAACTGCAACGACGTGACAGTGAAAGTCGCCAACTGTAAAATCACTTACCGGGATCCGAGAAGCTGGTTTTGAACAGGTTAGACAGCGTGAAGACGAAGAGGACCGCGCCGACCACGGGCACCGTCACGCTGATGTGGGTCGTCAGGTATGGACAATCAAAGGCGAAGAAGAGGGCACTCGTACCCAAGATAAGAAAAAGTGTCAGGTAGAATATGCCCGCTTGTCTGGCCATGACCACACGACCGCCACAGTGGAATTGGTTCTTGCCCGGAAACACCTCCCACTTTCGCTTGAGGTGCGGCATGACGGAGGGGCTGCCGCGACTCAACAGCCGCGTCGTCGTAACCGGATTCCCGGACGAATTCTCAAAGAGGCTCTTCCGGGAGGAAGCCGGGCCTTGTGGCTGATGGTGGTGGTGGTGGTGGTGGTGGTGACGCGAACTGGCCGCCGCGGGAAAGTTGACGGGTGCGCTCACATGAGTGGCCCTGGCATACATTCCTTCTCGTCGCCCCCGAAAGACATCACACGGGCTCTTTACGCCTGGACGGCCGGAGGTTTTCTGAGGCCGTCGCTGTTATCGCGTCTTCTCTCGTTATCGTCCTCACTCATTCTCGCCGCTAGCACGCGACCTCGGGCTGCTCCTCGCTCGCCCAATTTCAAGACCGCTATTGAACTCTGTCGAATACGTTGTAGTTGGACACTTGGAGGTAGCTGGAAAACACCGGACTTTGCTGACCTTGTTTTCGTGGACTACGCAAAGAAAGAAGATGAGCACAAAAAATCGGACTCCAATCCGTTGTACGAGTACACCGAGGCGTTTTCACTGAGCAAATGATCTGGAACTGTTCCGACACCGCGATCGACACCGAGGCGGCCACCCCCCCGCTTTCGAGCTACGTCGTCGTTGTCCCTCCCCAGGTCGCTCTTCTCGTCAAGGTCAGAACCCCTGCCCATTCGGAGGATCTCAGAACGTGGAGACGGTGGACACGGCGGAGATGAGGCTACGCCTTGACAAGAAATGAAGCGACAGCAAGTGCAAGTGCAAGGGCGAGGGCGAGGCCGTTCGCTGGTACTGCCAGCAGCTGCCTGTGCCTGTCCAGCTAGGGGAGCGGGGACGAGACAGACGCAGCTCTCACTCCACAGGAGGCACAACTGGCCCGGGCGTGACTGGGCGAGAGCACCTCGTCCACGCTGGGCAGGGTCGGCGCATTCGGCCTGCTCACGTTGTTCAGCTGTTGGTGTGAGGAGAATAAGGTCTGCCGAGAGCTGACGTGACGACAAATCAAAGAGAGTGAGAGAGCCACATTGAGAAGGCGAGGCCGATCCGAGGCGGACGGGGAGGAGGTCCAGCGGCCACGGACACAAATCCTGGCCGCGTCCGCGGCCGTGGCCGTACCCGTGCCTGCTCTGCCCGGTGAAGGCAGTGGGAGCGAGCGTGTGAGCGGCGCCGCCGACCGCGGGCACGTCAGTCCACGCTCTATCGGATCCGAAGAGGCGAGCGGGAGGGAGAATAGCGCGGCGCAAGTAGTCCAACTTCGACCCTCCTCGCTGTTTCTGCCAGTCACCCGGATCCGGAGGCCAGGAGCCTAGTGCCACTAACGAGAACCGGGCAACATGAGGCCGTGCGACACCTAGGAAGGTTTTAGTTCATTCCAGAGTTGCCGCCGTCATCATGGTTTCGTCCGAAGCTGGTAAGGCGGCCCACCTCCGAAGGTCGCATCCTGAGGACGACCTCCGGCTGGAAGAGGGCGACGCGGCGAGCGGCTTCTACGCCAAGTATGAGCCCAAGGAGGTCTTAGGTAAAGGACTCAGTTCGGTTGTGCGCCGCTGCGTCCAAAAGCACACCGGCGAGGAGTTCGCCGTCAAGATAATGGACGTTTCGGCAGCTGCCGACGTGGTAGATGAAGATGGACTGAATCTCCGAGAGCAGGTGGCTCGGGAGGTCGATGTGCTTCGACGAGTCTCGGGGCACCAGAATATAGTCACGCTGCACGACGTCTTTGAGAGCGACACCTTCATTTTCTTGGTGTTCGAGTTGTGTCGCAACGGTGAACTGTTCGACTTCTTGACAAGCAAGGTGAGGCTGACCGAGAAGCGAGTCCGAATCATCATGAAGCAAGTACTGGAGGCGGTTACCTACTGCCACCAAATGGGCGTCGTCCACCGAGACTTAAAGCCAGAAAACATCCTTTTGGACGACGCCTTCAACGTCAAGCTGACCGACTTCGGGTTCGCCAAAGTGTTGCAAGGTGGAGACCGACTGTACGAGGTGTGCGGCACGCCGGGCTATCTGGCCCCTGAGCTATTAAAGGCCGGCATGCTCGAGCGTGATGAGTGCAACGGCTACAGCTTTGAAGTGGATGCTTGGGCTTGCGGCGTCATCATGTACACACTACTGGTGGGATGCCCGCCGTTCTGGCACCGTCGTCAGCTCACGATGATCCGACTTATTATGGAGGCGCGCTACTCCTTTCCCTCGCCCGATTGGGACGCCGTCACCGACGAGGCCAAGGACTTGATATCGCAGTTTTTGGTGGTGGAACCCGAGAAAAGGATCACGGCCGCCGGCGCGTTAAAGCATCCAGTCTTCAAGGCTCCGCGCTGTTCCCTGGGCAGACAAATGAGCCTCAACGCCGCATTGATGCACAAGCAACTCCTGCAACAGCAGGGGGTAGCCGATAATGATGATGAACCTGTGCAAATCATGATCTCGTCAGAAGAAGCCGCAAAGGCCGACATGATGCAGGAGCCTCCGTTTAAAGCCCGCCACGTCTTCCGCATCGGTCTGACCTGCGTGCGCTTCCTGATTCGACTCCGACGACTCCGCATTACCCCGGAGCCGCTCTCGCTCCAACAGACGCGGGTGAATCCGTACAGCATGCGTGCCTTCCGCAAGGTGATCGATGGCGGGGCATTCAACATCTACAGCCACTGGGTGAAGAAGGGCGAGGGGCAGAACCGGGCGGCTCTGTTTGAGCACTTTCCCAGGAGAGAGATGCGCAACAAGAGGAACAGCGTGCAGCAAGAGCTCGAGAGTAGATAGCATGAGGAGCCGACGGGTGATAATTAGCAACCAACTGTAGAAAATTTCATTTTGAGGACGTTGCTCATGCAACTGAAGTTGCTCTGCTTCATTCACGTCCTCGTCCTTTGTTGCGAGAGTGGATTCGGAGCTTATTTTTACTTACTCTAGAGCTGAACAACGCGTTGTGCTACTTTTTCGTCTGCTCCAAGCATACCAAGATCTTCGTCTTGACGTGAAAAACGGTTAAGTTGTATATCTCACACCTCGTTCGCACTGGCAGATTCTTGTCGCACGTCCAACTGCGACGACAACAGTGTCAACGCACCCTTATAGGAATAAACATAGTCCATTGACACTATCAACTCTGGTGTTCTTGGTGAAGTTGCTCCCACGACGACCGACCTGTTTGACCGTGGAATTTTCCTGACATTCTTGTACCCCTTTGCACTGCTGTTCCCCTGTTCAATCTCTAATTATCGTGCTGCGAATGTCAGCGTAGTCTCTCAATATGAGGAAGAAAGATGCTTGAGCTTGAGAAGCTGCAAGTCCAACATGACCGACTGGGTGCGTATGTACTCGTTCTGTCTCTCTTGACCTTTTTTCCCCCTCAACGTCTGATAGGGTAGAAACGATACGCGATTTTTCGCATCCCAAGCCAAGAATCGAGCTTTGCCGGTGAGGAGACGATGACATAACTGCGACGGTTCTCGTTTTCTACACTGCATGATTCCTATGCACGTCATTGCGCTCTTGACAACTGGTCCGGCGAACACAAATGCTGCGTAGCAGAAGGAAACATGATCTCTTCTCCGTCCCTAAGCTCTTCTAGGGGCGCAATCCTTCGTAGGCACACGTCCTGATGCAGTTCTAGGATGCAACCTAATGAAGTTTGCCAGAAAATTACGCGCAGGTGAAGAAGCCACGACAAGAGGTCTCGCCCTAGATGCGATTCTTCCGCGTGAGGTTGCGTTTTCTGCAACTTTGAAACTTCCGTCGTCCGGACAGATCTCCTTCCGGCCAAGTTTTCCGGGGTGGCCGGGTAGCCCCACGCAAAGCCAGTGCACCACGGCCTACGTAGGAGGCGAGGAGATCGGCCGCAACCACGACCTGGCTGGCGGCTGGTGTGGCCAAGGGGGAAAGCTGCTGCAAAGTTGCAGCTGACGCACCACCGGGAGGAGGAACTGCTGGGAGACAGCTGCCTCCTTCATCCTGAGCCTAGCCGCCACCGCACGATCTGCATTTCAGGCAGAGACGGACCGACGGCACCACATCACCGTCACCACCCCATGCAAGTGACCACGAACAGGGCCAAGACGAACGCTTAAAAAATCTTTCTCTGAACGACTCAAGACCAGGACGTGCTATGGTCGTGCCGACGCACGCGCCGGAGGGCGCCTCTTCTTCGCCAACCCTCAAGTCTTTGGCCGCAGTCGCCATCTGGAGTGCCGGCAGCCGCGCTTCCGCTGAGACGTGGAGGGACGCAGCCAGAATCCTGGCCGAAAAGAAGACCGAGGAAGCGGTTGTCAAGGGCCTGTGCAGGTAACGATCGCTAAGTACCTGCTTTCGTATTGTCATCAGGTTGTGTGTGTTACAACGCAAAGGCTTCACCTTCGGCAACAAGCCTGATCGATGTTGACGGTCCTCGGTTAGGCAATGAGGAACACACTTCAACTCTTGGTGTTTGTTCCCTCCTAACTTTCTCCTCCCCACAGATTGATTCCGTGCGCGCTGCCTCGACTGCGCGACGGCGGCTCTCGCCGCTTGGCGCTCTCCGTGGTGAACGCACTGCTTGACTGTTCCACCGCTGCGCCCGGCGCCCTCGTCAAGGCCTTGCACGACAACTTTGGCCCATGGATGTGGTCGGCGCCTTCACCCGCAAATGCTAAGACGGCATTGACAGCGCTCAGATGGACTGCGGCCATATTCAGATACACGAGGTGAAACGAACAGGTGGTTTCGTTGGAGCTTTCGCCATACTATTTTCTTCCCACAGTGCCGAATCGGACTTGTTGCGGCTGTCTGAAGTGATGGGAACGTTCATGTTCGTTGTCGCTGGCTCAGAGACCCAGAGGTTGATCAGGTCGGCCAAGAAAATCTTGCACGAGATGTGGAATCGAACCGAAGAGTCTACGGCGGCTCAAGAAAGAATCATGGTGAATAATGCCAGCTCTAATCTACAGGTAAGTTTGCAGTTCTTCCACTCGCCATGCAAGGGTGACTAAACGAGATTTGCTGTTGCAGATTCTGGTACTTTCATCCTTCTACTTGGGATGGCTAGAAGGAAAAAGTTCCCAAACCGATGAGGTCAAAAAGCAGTCGATCGAGGGACTGTCCAAAATTATCATTGCCAGCAAGGCGAGGATTGATCCTGCCGTAATCAAGGTAACCTTATTTTGACCTTCATTTGTAGATGGGGTAGTGTAGACGTCTAGGTGGCTTCCAACTCTTGTGCTGAGGTTCCCGACGAAGTTGATGGTGACTTTTGGGCAACTCCGCACAGGACTACGTTATTCCTCTCAAATTTCACTCTGTAGGACCTCAGCCATGAAATAGAGCAGAGGAACTCAGGAAATATTATACCCAGCAATTTTTCTTACTTTTTCTCTGTGAGTCTATAAAAAGATTCGTGACTTTTTATAGAGGAGCTACTTCTCCTGTCCTCCATACCTAGTCGTTGTTAGTTCGCAGCTAGTAGTGTGTACGTGCGGTGGGTGGCAAAGCCGCAGTGTGGTACTTGACCTTCTTACATTTAAAGATGCTGATTCCATTTATGTACCATTCAACTGAGAAGTACCAGACTTTTCGGTAATGAAAAGAATGACTGCGTGATGTTGCATGACTATAACGTCATGTACATAATAAGAGTTTGCTTCACGTGTACTCTTGTTCGGCAGAGCATGTGCAACCTCCTCGCTCACCTTACTCATGAAGACCTCAAAGGAACTCTCCTTCCTGTGATGCAAAAGGCGATGTTGCGAAATCCCGAACTCGTCCTTGGATCCATCGCGCACGTCATCCAGTACATGACCGTGGACATGAGCCAATATATTCTAGATGTAAGTGTAAAACATTTACAGCGTGCGCAAGCGTTAGCTTGCTGTAGAGGGAACTTTATTTCTGACGCGCCCTGTCCTCTACAAGAGCATGAACTAAATACGTGGCATTTTTCTCTCAGCTCTCGAAACCATTTAGCTCCAGTCTACATGCCAAGGACGACACCACCCGCGAGGCCGCTGTCCTGGCAACTCACGCCCTTGCAACCAAGTGCTCTGATCCAGAGGCTGTCAAGGAGCTCATTCGGAGTCTCTTTGCCGTTTTGGCGGGATCGGAAGGAAAGTTAACGGTCAACTCGCACAAGTGCAGCTTGTTGCAAGCTATTGGACTCATCAGCAAGTGCGCGGTCACTGGTAATGCAATGCAGAACCTGTGCGCCGTGGTCTTCGAGGCTAGCATTAAGGTTCGAAAATTGGAAGGTCCTCTATATTTTAACCTCATTTATAGGGAAATTGCGTCCAATTGCAGGTTTTAGACACCGAGGTGCATGAAGGAACCCTCGTCGAGTGTCTGGAGATGCTGTCCAAGTGGTCCGCCAGATTGACCAATTCGATTCCGGAAAAGTTCGTTGAGTGGCTCCCCAAAGGCTTAGGACTCAAGACTACTTCCTCGCCTGTGCGGCGCTCCTATTTTCACTGTCTGTTCTCGGCCTTACGAGCAAGCACGGGAACCCTCAAAGATGCCGTGCCTTTGATCCCAGCCCTCAAACGGTCTGTAGACAACTGCACCAGGCAGGCCTCGCAAGTCTCCACAGTCAGCGAGGGCCTTGCTGCTGCCAGCTGCTTGGTGAGATTGTCACAAATGGAAACAGAGACCAACGAACAATTGGCGGACTTCTGGAAGATCTTGCTAGAAACCAACAAGGACTTGTTCACGAACGAACGGTTCCTGCTGGGTGCGTCACCGGAAGCGCTGGCTAGCGGGGTCGCCGTGGCTGAACGAGTA
>JAAUXU010143804.1_pt1 | contig 50278 bp, 53 predicted proteins | sample 7278151 | NCBI WGS metagenome assembly JAAUXU01 (sample SAMN14350113, study PRJNA611818) | marine sediment metagenome | isolation source: surface marine sediment (1.8m) | place: French Polynesia: Moorea | collected 2018-08
CCCAGCTTGAACAGTCACAATGACATGGGCTCATGTAGGTAAGCTGTCGATGTTCTTCAAGCCCCCTCCCAGGTGCTTTTGAGCACTCGATCCTTGCATGCCGTGCATGTCGCCCTTAGAAAGCCGCGGCCGCACACCCGAGCACTGCCTCGCCGACGCCCGATGGGGCGAGGATGGTGAGGAGGATGAGGCCGAGGCGAAGCACGACCCGGGCGAAAAGAGACACGCTGCTGTAGGGGACAGCAGTCCGGAAAGTGTACTTTTGTAAGTCTTCACGGGTTGACACAAGTGGGAACGAGCAGTACGTGGTAGCACTACACACACCAGCCTACGTGCTATAGCCACCAGTACTGCTACTACCTGACAGGAACGCGAGAGAGTGAGACCTGATCTGAGCATCGGGTGGCCAGGTAAGGTAATAAAGAGCTTACCTGTACGCCAGCTGATGGAATGAATATGGAAGTTTATTTTTTTACAAAACAGCACGCCACGGCAATACTGTTCCTGCTCAGAGGCGGCCAACAAAAAATGTATGTATAAGTTTGGACCCTGATAAGTAGTGTGATCGTCGGCCCCGAAGTGCTGCGCACTCACTTCACCTGAAGCGGCATTGGGCGACAGCGCCGCTCAAAAAGCGCCCCCTCCGTCACTTCACGGCGGGACCAGGTAACATGTCCGGTTCGGTGCTTGAAGCCGCCACCTAGAGTCATACATCCTGAGACAGTAAAATCTGATACAAGAAAAAGAAAAGAAAAGAAGTCCTGCCAAGTGTCCATTGTACTCCAGTCTCTGTTAGACACTTGCAGATGGTAATTCTGCTGTCTGCGAGTCTGTTGCAATCGCTGCTGCACTTTTTATTTGCAGCTTAGTCTTATTGGCTGATACGACAAAGTTCTGACATCCCTACATACACGGAAGAGAGGGCAGAGGGAGACGCGAAATGCACGCTCGAGAAAGAGGAAAATCATGGTCTCCTGACCAAGGTGCTGGCAAAAAAGGGGTTCAAATTTGTGCAGCAAGTGTTTGACGCCCGGCTACGGCTACGGCTACGGCTACGACCACGACCACGACCACGAAGGGGCGAATCAGACGAATTGCGTAATCGTGACGTATGCACAAAAGTAGGTGCATCCACGTACACGTCGACACAATTCCTGTTGGAGAGAGAAATGGTGGAAATTCATGTAACGCATGTTGACGCACACCTCTGACTGAAGCAGGGCTTGACACTGCCAGATCGCTGTCTCCATGTCCGCCACGACGTGGGTGCCTTGGCCGTGCTGCTCTCTGCTCCAGCTAGATGGCGTGACTGTGACTCTGCTCCTAAATATGGAACTGGCGCATCTGCGACGAGATCACAGCCAAGTCCGACTGGCGGCCCTGGCATGGAGGCAACTACGGGACGCAGACTGCTCAGGAGGAAGAGCTTCGCGATCTCCGCGGCCAACGGGAGCGTAGACGTCTTAAGAAGCGGGCACGAGATGACGCCGCGAGAAGACTCCGTGGGAGCCGCCGGGGTACCTCACGACGAAGAAGTGCTCGGACGAGATCCTCTCCGGGACCGAGTCCACCACGACTGCCGCAACGTGAGCGCAGGGTGAAGCAGGGCTGCCGCGGTCGGTCCAGCAGAGGGACTTCAGTAGTCTACGTGGTCGCGCACGCGCGCAGATCTGTGGAGCGAGCGAGTCTCGGTCGCTCTCGCTCTCCATTGCCTCGATTCAGTCGGCGAGAAGACGGACAAGAGGAAGGGAGAAGTTTTGTCTCCTTCCTTCTCTTCCAGCCATCCAGGCAGGATTGGGCAGGCAGACGAGGCCGGGCCCCGGGCGAAAACATCAGGTGGGTCTCTCTTGAGACTCCGGGGCGACCGAGAACCCCCGGGATTGGATTGGAGGCGAGAACAGACCCGAGTAAGGGGGGTCTCTTTTGTAAGTTGCTCACCGGGAGTGTCTCGGGATCCCGGACTGGCGAGGAAAAGGTTGGGTCCTCCCTTACACACACACGGCCGGAGGAGGAGGAGCTGGCAGGCTGCAAAGGCGGGAAGTTCAAATCCAGAGCTGACGAGTCTGGTTTTTTCCGAGATTTGACGAGTCCTCGAGCCCGGAATGGAGCCGATCCGGTCCTTGTCTGGATCGCGTTCAGGGCATAACACGTCGGGCGTCGAGAAGCTCTCCCGGAGTCGCGACGCCCGGTCTATCCCCGTCGGCGCACGGACGTAAACAACACAGCCGTCAAGGGTTGCCACAAGACGACGATAGCTTTTTGTGGCGTAGGGTCTTGGTGGTGTTTTTTGTCACTCTAACTGTAGATTCGGAGACTTGTGGCAACCCTGCAACTGAAGCTCCCTCGTTCCTTCGGTCGGGTCGGAATTGTCCCCGAGATTCCCGGAGAGATTTCTCACCTAGCAGAGATGTTCCCGTAGCAATATGTTGAGCACCTTCAGCAAACGTCTCAATCCTTTAGAAGGTGTGTGAATCGAACCAAGGATGACGATCATCGTGTTCCTCGTGGACACGTCTGCCTCCATGCAGCAGAAGGCGTTTGTGCAAGGGAGGTCGACACTGCTCGACGTAGCTAAGGGTGCCGTGGAATTCTTCGTCAAGATGAGACAGAAGTCACCAGGCAAGTTGGAAGAGTTTAGCTCGAGTGTGAATGTACATCCTGACTGGACCTTGTCCCCCGTAGAGTCCCGTGGCGATCGCTACATGTTGCTGACCTTTGAAGAGTTCCCACGAAATATCAAAGCCGGCTGGAAGGAGAACCTCCAGACGTTTATGAACGAACTCAAGAACCTGGAGGCTACTGGGATGACCACTATGGGGTCGGCGCTGAAGCAGGTCAGTGCGTTGTCCAAGATGGCAGCGAGGCCGTCATTATTTATCTTTCTTCTGGCGACGTAGGTCTTTGACACCTTGAACATCAACCGAATGCAGACGGGTATTGACATGTACGGGCAGGGCAGGTACCCATTCTACCTGGAGCCCGCAGTCATTATAGTCATCTCTGACGGTGGAAAGCTGACCACTCAAGTAAGCGAACGCTACGCATTCGTTGCACCAGTTCTGTTTAGCAGGGGTAGTATCTCTTCCTAGGGGGCAGTTCAGTCAGAGCTGAACCTTCCCATGCACAGTTCAGTACCTGGTTCGGAATTGACGCGCGAACCGTTTCGCTGGGACCAGCGGTTGTATGCTTTGGTGCTCCGAATGGCCGGGACGCCGCCTCTCAGCCAGGAGACCGGACACGTGGCGAGCGACCACAGTCCCATTGATGCCATGTGCGAGGTGAGAAGAAGATGAATGTGATCGGAGGAAGTGATGTTTGATGTTGCCGTGCTTTAGGTGACTGGCGGCCGTTCTTATGCGGTGACCTCACAGCGCGTGCTTCACCAGTGCATCGATAGTCTGGTGCAGAAGCTTCAGTCAGGCGTCGTCATACACTTTGAGAAGATCGGAGCGGATCCTCCCCCAGTTAGTGGCACAGGCGCCAGTGCGCCGAACGACAAGGACGACAGCGAGGAGAACTCCCTGTCGAGGTGTGTTAGTGGGGTTTGCCCTCCCAACGTTCCTGTCGTGGAGCCTGACTTTTTTTTTCCAGAGCTGACACGATGCCCCTGGATGACCTGGAGGTCCTTAATGTCAAAGGTTTGACGTTTGGGAAGGGGGGAGGCATCTCGTCATCGTCAGATTCGGGGTCGAGGCCCCACACGCCCAACCCCATCCTGGCGGCCACGAACACAGCGTGGCATAGCTGTAGAAGGCTAATTTATGTAACGAGGTCTGCGCAAAAAGGTGAGATGGAAAGTTGACAGTCTTGACTTGCTCTTACTAAGGAATTCTTATGGGTTCTTAGGTTTTGCTGTCGGGTTTTGGCCCCTACCCGAGGCCTTCTGGCCCGACGTGAACGCTCCTTCACTGCCCCAGAGGTCTGCGCATCCGAAGCTGAACTTCACTTGCCTCAACCAGGTCAAGAGCTGACTTTGCTACTGAATCAAAGAAAGACAAAAAAAAGGATTCTTTTTTTTTTTCCCTCAGGAACCAATGATCATTGACAATCTTCCTTTCGACAAGTACGAGTTGGAGCCCTCCCCGCTGACCCTCTACATCCTTGCCAGGAAGCAACCTAAGGTGTGCTGGCAGGTTTACATACAGGTGAGACTCAAAAAGATACCTCGTCTTGCTCCGTTCTCCTACATCAAATTCGTCTGCAGGGAAGCTCCAAGAGCAGCGATGCCGGCCATCCGTTCGGGTACCTCAAAGCGAGTACGAACCTCTTGAGCGTGAACCTCTTCGTCCTCCCCTATAACTATCCAATCTTGCTGCCTTTGTTGGATGATCTATTCAAGGTACATCCACACAGCAATTTCCATTTATCTGAAATCCAGCTCATTTGGCGCTAACTTCAGGTTCACCGACTGAAGCCCACGAACGAGTGGCGTGCTCAGTTCCACAACTACCTGAGGACTATGCCCGCCTACTACGCGGGGCCTCTTCGGAGGGCGCTTACGAGGTATGCTCATGCGTACGCAAAAGGGTGGGGCGCTGTGCAGTAAGCAAACAACCATATCGTACTAGATTTCAAGCACATAGAATTGCATTCAAAGGGTTTTTAAATGCCACCAAGATGGACAGGATCAGATCAGAAGTGTGCCCAATAAATCTTTCGAGCCAACCGCCTTGTGTGTGTGTGATATGAGTTGGTAAACAGCGTTTTTCAGAAGGGGTCGCTCGTGCGTCTCTCGTGTTTATGCCTGGTTGTTCATTTTTTTAGGATGGGAGCTGGCAACCTCGCGACCTCTCTGATCCCCGAGACCATGGACAACTGCCTCAGCTACACCGTCCTGAATTACCTCAAAAGACTGAAAAATCAGGTAAAGCGTATATGATGTTCTCCTGCTGTGGTTTGTTCACCTGAATGACGACTTTAATCGTCCACAGGCAAAAATTGAATACGATAAGACCCTGAACTCGACTCCAGTGTCCAAGCAGCGAATAGGGCCTGAGGGCATTAAGGTAAGCTGAATCTTGAGTCTCTCATGCTCAGGAATTTCGTCAAGATGACACTGTCTTCCAGATTACTCCCATCAGTGGCTTCAAAAAGGAGCTCCTGTGCAACCATTTACTCAAAGACAAGTTCGTCCAGCTCCGCGAGCAAATGACAGACTTTCCAGGCTTTCTCTTGGGAATCAGAGATCCCTCGCTAAAGCCAAACAGACTAAGGAATCCCTTCGACATACCCAGGAAAGGCTTGCTAGATCAGGTAGGGACTAAATTCTACTAAGGAGCTCTTCATGTAGAAGTCTGGCATAGCGGACCTGTTCGTGGAGCTTGCCTTGTTGCACGATCTTAGAAAGAAGGCAAGGACAAATGGTTCACCAAGACCTCGGCAGAGACTATAAGGTATAAGTCAAACATACCTTGTCAAGCCGATCACTTTGGAAGGTCCTGCTGTAGCAGAGCGTAATGGATCTAATAGTGCTCAGTTGCAGCGTGGCACTGAGCGGACGAATGCAGTGAGCTGTGGATAATACATAGACTTCAAGGGATGGGACACGCCACGACTAATGCAATGGCACGACAGACCTAATGTATAAACTTTATTTTAACTTTTTATTTCATCTGGCCCTTACTCCTCTTTCTCACGGAACTTGTCAGCTGTAGATAATGGAACGCTTGGAAGGAAAACACGTCCAGCACATTGTGAACGCAACACGTAGCTGCTAAGTATTTCTTTCTCCACGTTGTCCTTGTCCCTATTGACATCATTCTGTTAGTCGTCCATGAGATCGATCCTCATCGTTGTTGCTCGTCCGTCCTCAACGTGTCAACAGTGTCCTCATCTCCCTTTTGTGGCGATGCTGACTGGCTCAATCAATTGTTGTAAACAAATTGCTTAACGCAATGATCAGAATTTGACGGATCTGCCATTTCACTGGGGGTTCCAGAAAGCTGATGTAGATGTAAAGCGTTATCTTTACAGAAGGCCCGTTATCCTGTTGCTGGCACAAAACTTTGTATGCTGGGTGTGATTACTCAAACTTTAGGTACAATTGCAGGACTCTTATGTTTGGGCCTGAAAACGCAAGCTTGTTTAGTGAAAATTACTTTACATAATAAGAAATGTATCATTTGCAAATGAAACAGGTGTCCTTCTATGCGGTTTGAACTTTTTCTCCAGTGTTAAAATGGTGCTTGCTATCTTCAACTGAAGGTCCGAGCCAAGACCGTAGAATTGAATGTGTGCACGCAAAGCAGCCAGTTTGTAAAGTTTATTTGAACTCACAGATATCTATGACGTTAGTTGCAATTCTAGAAGAATATGCGCGACAATGGATTTTTCCGTGAGTACGCAAGAAGTATGGGAAGAATAAGGTTCCTGCGGCACCCTGTACTTCATTGAACTATGGTCAGTAGGTCTGTGGAATGTACCACATAGTACATCCCTGCGCAGACAGTACTTCGGTAACAAGAACCGTGCCTGAAAAGAAAAGTGACACATGTAAACTAACTAATTTTTTATCACTTCCCTATGACAGTGCATTCATCGCTATTCCGTATTTTGAGAGAACCCCAACAACTTCAGCGTGATTACTGAATGAAAAGAAGTTGTTTTCTTCGGGAATACATTAATCATTGATGCACCTTAACCCTTTACTTTGGATCACTTTGGAGTAGAAAGATTGATCCTAATAAGCATTTTGTCTTTGTATCACCACCATCTAAAAACATTCATTTGTGCTGATTCTGAAGAAGTAGCACGCTACATGCATTTGTCAAAGCAGGATTTTTCTTTTGAACATTTGGTACTGCAGCCAGAAGGTGTTGCTTGCCCAAGGCACGAGGGCTGCGGCGAGCTCAGTGTTCATGAAATACCACTTTGCAAAAAAGTACATGTTGTGTCTAACGTCAGGTTCTCCAATTTGATCTCTTGAAATTAGAAACTGCAAGTCACAAACATCGGAGGGTACTTCTTAAATTTTAAAGAAGTGCCTGAGGAGTCCTGACCTCTACTTGTCCGTTGGACATAATACATGTGGAAAAAGAACACTAGGGCGGAGGTGAAGTAGTTCTTTTCTGGACCTCCTAAGTACAAACAGACTGAATGAGAAAATGGACAATCACACGTAAATGATCCTCTCATCCATTGATCCTTATATCCATTGATCCTAGCATCCAGTGATCCTCGCATCCTCGCAGTTGTGCACATTGGAAGAATTAGGATGGCGGCGCTTTTTCAAACTAGAACATTAATAGAGTGAGGCATTAAATATTCAGTGTAGTAGTGTCCAGTAGATTCTCATTTTTACTTATGATGGATTCTGTATTCTTCACTCCGAATTGGTCTTCTCTTGGCTGTATAGTTAGTGCTTTAGCGAATTTATGTCAAACCTCATGAACATATGAAGTGACTTCTTAGGATTCTTACCATCTCCGAGCTTTTTGATGTCATCAATGGTTTCGGTGAGTTCAATTAAAATGTTAGCATGACTCTTTGGAAATCTGGCCACTGCTTATTTATCCACAGACCTACGTAGCCTCGTTTTATGACACTGAACAAGTGTCGTCGAGGCTGTTAAGGCTGCAGGGACCAGTTCTTTGTCCGTGTCGAGGTTTTTTAGAATTGTGTTTACCGTGTCTGTAGGATCAGGAACTAAATCCTCTTGGCGAACACGCATATTGCATAGTAAACACATCTCTTTGATTGAGATAAAGTTTAAATGAGCCTGCATAAGCTACAGCGTACAGCTAAAGCCCCTGTGAACAATATTGACCCCTACTGAAAGGTTGAAGTCTTTCAGATCGTGGGATTTTTTTTTTTAAAGAAAAAGAAAAACTACGCCATTTAAGTTTTTTTTAGTGCTTTTTTACTTTTCTTACTGTCCGATTTGTGGGCCTAACTTTTCTACTGGTTGCTGTGACCTTCTTGTTTATGTTTAACTATAATTTGTAACCTTATCCTGAGAAGTCAGCGATGCCATCGCAAAATGTGAATAGTGCGAAAGTTCTGAGAGGATAACGTGGCAGACTTCAGACAAGCGTCCAAGTGGTTATTTTCCTCACGAGACCTCATTGTGTTAGACTTCTATTGGTGGCGTGCCTTGGACCAATGCCAATCTGGAAGAGCCTGAAGTCCTCTATCACCACCATCTGGATCTAAAAATGACTGTAAAGAATCTCAAAAATTTGGCCCAAGCCCAGTTCTACCACAGGGGGACAGCAGAGGAGTGATGGCAATGAATAAGGGAAACATGACAAAAGTATATAGAAAATATTAAACAATGCATATTGCGCGGTTTTTCTTCCAGCCCAAGGGAGGACATACAGCAATCATATTACCATGATTCATAATTGGTGCACTTGGACTCGGTACATTTCGAGTCTGCTTGCGAGGACGTTCAAAGTTTTATCCTCTTACGTGACCGATGTTTGCTCTCGTTTCAGTTGGTACGTATGCGCTCAAACTACCTCCAGCCCAATCTGTTGTCGACTCGTCTTCTGGAGGATGACTGCCTGCACTCTCTTCCCATCGGGCAGATGGGCAACTATCAGGACTACCTCAAAAAGATGCCAGTCCCGCTCAGAGAGATCGAGTCTCAGCCCGTCAGGCAGCACATGTTCGGTAGGACGCCCTCCGACTTGATGTCCTGCACGGTGTGTACATTGCAGTGACTTCTTTTTTCAGGCAACCCGTTCAAGATCAACAAGAACATGATCTTGGATGAAGTTGTGGACGAGATGCCAGGGCCGCAGGGTGGGATGGGGCTCACAGGCAACCCCAATCCCGGAGGAGGGTCCAAGAAGAGGCCAACACAGCAAGACGTCATTCCAGTGATACCAGGAAAGCGGATCAAAAAAGGTTGGCAACGACTCTGTCCGTACTTTTTTAAGGACGTGAATGAGGACAAAGTTCCGACTGCCCTACAGGTCCCCTTCCCAAGGATTACGTATACCGACGTACGCCCCCAGCCACTCCCACTCGAGAAGAGATACCTACAATACCTCCAGAGCTGCCACCGCAGGTGGCACCGTTGCTGAACAACAGGCTGACCACAGTGGCAGCACCTGTAGCTGTCAACGGAGAATCCGTCAACACTCAAGCGCCTTCCTCTGGCACCTCGACGACCTCCGGTGACTTCTCCGAAAGTGACACCGACGAGGACGTCGAGGATGAGGAAGAAGAGGAGGAGGAAGAAGAGGAGGAAGAAGAGGAGCAACAACAACAGTTGCCATTCAACCAGCAGCAGCGTTCTGCCCCCAACGACCCGGTACCACTGATGCAAAGGACGGAGTCGTTTAGGTTAGGAACCGTAGGACTGGAGGAGTACGTGGCGAACCAGATTGCAGGTGATGATTACTTCATTGTCCAGAGGTCCTTGACCACCTGCCCCAAGAATTACTCGACATAATTCCAGATGTGATAGGTAGCGGAGGTCATGTGATAAATGCCGCACAGCAGCAACAGCAGAACAACCCGGTTGCGTTGAACAACGATAACGGCGTCAGCACCCTGAACGGCACCGCCCCTGTCGCCAGCAACAACAGCAACAACTTAGTCATGGTGAATGGAAACAGGTACGCGTTGTGTCTTGCCTTCATGAATTGCCCGAGTGTCATCTTTGCCGCCAACCTTAGGAGTCGAGACTCAAGTCCTAAGCCTCCTGACCAAGGCGATCCGTCTCCGAGCCTAACCCCTGAAGAGCTGAGAAGTGTCCGCCTGCGGAACCAAAACATGAGGCAGATGATCTACAAGGAGGTCAAGAAGCCGGGCAGAGACCACTCGAACCTGCTTCTGATGTTGAAGGAACAGTTGCAAGGACCCAGGGCAGTCAGGTTACAGTACATCAGGTATAGTGCAGTTGAAAGTCATTGAAGCCTTCGTCAGACTCTTAGTTGTCAACGCTGTTGTTGTTTTCCAGAGAAATCGCGGTAGAGGCTCGACGGTTCAAGAGGCGACTTCTGGCCGAATTGCTCGAGGAGAAGCTGGAGGAGCTAGTGATGACCGCGAACTAAAGCTTAATATTCCTAGCCACCAAAGAGCCCAACTTATTCCACTTGTGCGTGGAGCCCATAATGTGATCTCGTGACTTAACGTTATATTGAATTTTAAAGTAAAAGAGATTATACGTACAAATATCGAATTATAATCATTCTTAATGTACGTTCAAGTGAAGGACAAAACGGTACCCTACTTGTGCCGAATCGAGTCACAAAACAATTGACACTCGGGTGCAGAGTGCCATTTTATGCAGCCCCATGGGGGTTGCCACCAAGAATAAAAAATCTCCAACTAAGGAACTCTGAACGAAAAGAATTACTTCAAATGCATATGTTCCCAGTGGAAGCTTTTATTTACACCGGGAGAGCAATCATTGATTGCAGAAGTTCTCCCTGATCTTTACCTGCGAGGACTGCTATGGGTCCTCTTGCTCTTCACGACTCCTTTAAGCCGAAAGGCCAAGTCTCCAAAGGGACCGTGGACGGAGCGAGATTGCGTGAATCCCCGCTGCCAGGTTGCGGCATCTGCCAGGTCAACAAGAGGAGGAACACAACAGAGAAGAGCGAAAGAGAGAGCGAGTGCGGGCGAGAGAGTGAGTGGAAAGGAGTAGCTGCTCCACACTCTCCGCTTCTGCTGTGTCACCCCGGTGCCAAGACGCAGCAGTCCAGAACAGCCTGTGTGAGGTATATCTGCTTTGTGGGGAGGAGGAGCAGGAAGTAGAAGAACTACTTCTTCAGTAGGAGGAAGAAGAGAACCACCAGGCCATGGCGTTCGATGTGAAGCGATTCGACATCTACCGCAAGATACCAAAGGATCTCACTCAGCCGACAACGACCGGGGCCATCGTTTCGCTCGTGTGCATCGCCTTCATCGTGTCTTTGCTGGGCGTCGAACTCGCTTGGTTCATCTCGCCGGACATCAGATCAGAACTGCTGGTCGACAACGCAAACCCCACTGACAGGATCCCAGTTAGGCTCAACATCACCATTCACAAGTGAGTTTGAACAATAATCATGCTTCGGGATCTCTCCTGGGAGCTTGGGTGTGAAGAGTGGTAATGTGTTCTCTATGCAACAACCTGGCTGTTGACTCACGGGAGGCTGAAGGCTGAACAGCTTGGCCTCAGGAGTGAAGTTGCCAGTGACAACGGAAGAAAGTATTTTTACCAGTGATAGCATCACGTTAGCATGCAGGTCTACTATGATCCTGATCATCTCTTCGAGCTCGAGGGGAGGCATGACCTGTCCTCACCTAACCTTGTGTGACCCAGCCTGGTCTGACCCACTTTATGTATGCAAGACACTGGTGTACCTTGAAAAACTTCGTCATCGTGATCTATTCCTTACTCCTTCTGCATTTTCAGGATGAAATGTGAGTACTTGGGCGTGGACATCCAAGACGACATGGGCAGGCACGAGATCGGGTTTGTGGAGAACACGGTCAAGACTCCCGTCGGCGACGGCTGCCTGTTCGAGGCCAGATTTCACATCAACAAGGTTTGCAAGATGGATTACGCCTAGTGATCGATGGAGTTGTAACTTCCTTTCGCAATGGCGAATATTCGGTCTCGGACGAAAGTTTGACTTCGGCAATGTCACCGAACCCGAAGCTATTGTTAAGGACAACATCGCATGAGTCTTCGATATCAAGCAAGCTCAGGCAAGGGCAAAGGTGTCCTTATAAGCCGAGGCCATTGCAATGATGTGAACGTTGACCACATCGGCAATAGGAGCTGATTGATAGGCTGAAACCGAATATTCAGTTTCGGCAATAGACCGAATAATAATTCGGCACACTTCAGCAAAAGTAACCCTCAATGTTCACGACGCAAACAAATCTCAAAGATCATCAGTTAACAGACATCCCGTGACAGACCATGTCTGCACAAGTGCCGCCATGCTATTAGCATCACAGCTGCTCCGTTGTCTGACACCTCGTTACAGGGTGGCAACATTTGACAAATCTGGACGACAATGGGTGGCAAGCTCAACCCTACATAGATGAACCTCCCTGAAGTTGCACTTAAACTAAAATGAGACAAAAAATGCTGCAAGTTATTTTTCCTGTGTCGTTACATAGCCCATCGCTGAACATCATGCAGCACATCACACAGCATATGAATCTTCACGTATCACCACTTCTGAACGTCCGGATGAAATTAGTTCTTCATGCAGGTTCCCGGCAACTTCCATGTGGGCACTCACTCAGCTGAAGATCAACCCGACGATTATGACTTTGCGCACACCATCCATGAGATCACGTTCGGCTCAAGGATCCGCAAGATCAGCCAGAAGAATGTTGGCTCCTTCAATGCCCTGAGTGGCCGGGAGAAGATTGACTCCAATGGATTAGAGTCGTATGAGTATGTGATGAAGATCGTCCCTACTACGTATGAGGACCTCTCGGGCACGATGCTGCAGGCATACCAGTATACCTATGCGTACCGGAGCTACATCTCGTTCGGCCACGGCGGCAGGGTGGTACCAGCAATCTGGTTCAGGTAGGTGTCGTTCACCAATCACGTGGTGATTGATTGGAATGAAATTTGATGCATCAGGACGACCACACTACTCAGCCATGATTCCTTCCAATGCAATCGTTTCAGCTTGGTAATGATCACTGAAGAGTGGTCGATCTTTTTTAAGATGTCTTTTCGTCCAGTAATGAATGGTAGTCTCGTCATGGGTAGCAACTCTGAATGGTGGTTGTCGTCAACAGTCTTGTCTCCCTGCAGGTACGACCTAAACCCCATTACAGTGAGCTACACCGAGCGCCGCCCTCCTCTCTACCACTTCCTGACAACGATTTGCGCCATCGTCGGCGGCACGTTCACTGTTGCCGGCATCATCGACTCATGCATCTTCACTGCCACTGAAATCTTTAAGAAGTTTGAGCTGGGCAAACTAAACTAAACAGGGGCCACGGAAGAGGAGTTGTGACAGGGTGACCCAAGAAGGGCGGTAATGAGAGAAAAAAAGGAATCGTCAGTCGCAAAATAGAAACACTTATCTGTGATCCATACATTCAGTTCTATCACTTAAACCCCCCTCTCCCGTGGATAAATGTGTGAACATGTGTGCATTTGTTGCTGAGGTGATCAATGGAACTATTTAGGTGCAACTTGACTGCTATGACAACAACATAAGGTATTTTACTTATTGTTATATAAGTATCACAGGGCAGTGTCTTTATACTTTTCTAGAATGCGTTGTTACTGCGTCCTTAGGCTCCAGCTATCAAGAATATAACGTGTCAACTGCTTGCCTACATCTGGTTGTTCGTATTAAGTAGCTCTTCTAGGAGCTTGTGTCAAGTCACCAGATCATGCAGGCTTCCGCTGGCATAATCAGAATCAAGTAGGGCAAAGGGGAACTTTTGGTGAAGTGGACAGTTCTAGTTTAACTAAGTACGAGGATAATTCAGAATGAACTGGGTCTACACTTTGTGTTAACTTGAATGGCAACTATTAGGAATGGTTTTTTTTGTGAATAACCTTAAAACCTTTCCAAACAACTTCTATTTACTTTGAGTGAGATAATTTTTACCTCCAAGCAAACCATAATGACTTGAGAGCGAGATTTGAAGTTCGATGCAGATGGGACGGATCCGCCAGGTCACATCAAGGACTCTTTTTAAGGACAATTTACTCATCATTGACATTTCTTCTTACTGAATGAGTACTTTAGTGATAGAATGTGCGTACTATAAAATGAGGAAGACTGACTTCACAGGTCATTGTACATTCCGTCAATGAGGAAGTCGTTCATTCTACGGTATTCCCTCCTCCGCTTGGCCGCCCCCAGCCTCTGGTAGGCCACGAGACCCAAAACGACGAGCAAGATGGCCCCAAACACCAAGCCCACGACGAGAGACGTCTCGGGGGTTGGATCAGAGGACGAGGTGGGCGAGACTGGACGCGATTGCGGCAGCTGGGCGCTGTTCTGGACGGGCCCTCTGGGAGTGGACGGAGCTTTGGTGACTGTGGGTGTCGCGGGCAAAGCAGGCATTGCGGCTGAGGCCGCTGCAGGCTGGCGAGGCGCAACATTGGCAGCCTCTTGGGAGGGAGGATTTGTCAAATAGAGGTCTTTAGGGAAAGGCTTCTTCTGCTTCTTATTCATCCTCTTGGGCCCTGCAGCATCTTTCTTGAAGCTCTTAGCAGCTTGATACTTTTTATTTTTCCTGACACTGTCTTTGGAGGCCAACTGCTCTTCACTGTCGGGGTCGTGGAGTCGAACGTACTCGTCGCTTTCGACGCCCTTCTTAGGAACCACTCTGACGTCGTCATCGTGATTGCCGTCTTTGTCTTCATCATCTTCTTTACCTCTGACGTCTTCTTCGCCTTTCAGTGTCTTATCAGCTTTGTCAGCTTCGTCGTCGTCGTCCTCCACCTTCTGGGGCACAACTCCGACTCCGTCGCTTTGACTAATATCTTCTCCTTCGACTCCTTTCTTTGGAACGACTGTTGCTCCATCGTGCTTCTTGGGCATGCCTTCGGTATCGTCTTCCTCAACACCCTTCTTGGGCACCACTGATGCTCCATCGTGCTTGAGTGCCCCCTCTGGACCAGGACTGGTCACGTCCTCAACACCTTTTCTCGGCACCACTGGAGCTCCACCTGGCTTCTCAGGCATGTCTGGAAGATCCGTGGCCGCGTCGTCATCATCATCGTCATCATCGGGGTCCACACCCTTCTTTGGAACAGATGCCCCACTGTGATGTAACAAGTGAGCCTTATTGCTGTCACTACCTACAGAGTCCTCTACAGTCTTCTTCACATCCTTGGGCAGGCCTTTAGGAAGAATCTTGTCTTTGTCGTCAAGGTCCTTACGACCCTTGATGCTGTCAAGGCTGGCGGTAGCCCCCGCATGGACACCTTTCGTCAGTGGCACCACGCGCACTTCCTCGGGAAGGTTGTCGTGGGGCTAAAATGTGTACAAGACTGTTAGCACAAGTAATAACTGTGGGATAAATGCACTAAACGATACAGGGTGATCATAACGTAAAGTGCCAGTTTTTGCCATTCCAATTTTGAAGGAAGTTTTCTTTCCTCAACTTTGCAAGAGTCACTAGACTGGGAATTCTTCGGTTACAGACCCAAAACCAGACCTTTACCCAGCAAATAGGTAATTTGGATCTGCCTCAACATTTCCTCTTGCGTCTATGTACTTGCAACGCTTTTCAGGATCACTGGAACAATGGGTTCAGATCGGGTCGAGGATTATGGAGCAGGATAGACTTTGGTGTGCAAGAACTGGTGCTTCCTAAAGGCGGGACAAATGTTGGGCTCTGAGTGGCAGTCATGTCAGCCAAGCACTGTGGACGTTGACAATGATCGTATGGAATAAGAAGACCCCCTGAAATGTGTCTTGTACGAACGAACACGATCTGCCAATGCAGAGCCCCAAAATGTGCCCTTTCAACTAGACTTACGTCTCTTGATCACTCTGCAGGTACAGGTGCATTACTCACTTTTGGTTCACCGACCGAGTCAAAGTGGAAGTTGTCTGGGGGCGGCTTCTGTGGCCCCGCGACTACCGTGGCTGAGGTCGCCAACAGTGCCGCCAGCGCCCAGACGGGTGCCATGTTGACGTCGACTACGTGCCGTGGACACAATACTTGTCAATGTTGGAGTGTTCCTCCCTCAGGAAAACTGTCATCACCGCTGCTGGGGCTCATTCTATGAACAATCCGAGTGAGTTATTATAGTTCGTGCCAAAAATCACTTTCCAGACGCACTCCCAGCCTTGAAGTGCGCAGTACTGGGATTCAGCTGCGTTCACATGGACGAACCCGATGAAGGTCGGCGGCTTTGTGGAGTGAGAGAGGCCTCTTTGGCGTCTCTGTCTATCCTTGTGCTGCCGCTGCTGGTGCTGCTGCTTATGATTCTCTCACCTGGACGTAGCCTTGTCTGTTTTAGGGGGGAAGACGCCTCTGCAATACGCGAGTGGTGCCAAATGCAGCCAGGGTTGAGACCTGAAATCCGAGCTAAGAAGCTTATTCATCCTCTTCTCCTTACACATTGCTCTTTCTACATCTATATCTTGAGCACGTCAGCGCTACTCAACATTTTGCTCCCCACTTGTAGAGTTGTTCCACGTACAGCACACTGCCTGGAAGGTGCCAGAGCCGCAGCCGATGATCCTGGGAGGGAAACAATGAATTTGGACACCTTTATGTAGCTAACGGAGTAGGTGGAGATTCCACCAAGCCAGTCCGTAGGACCTGTGCTTCTCCCGGGGCGCTTGGATCCCGATGCATACGCCGTGGCCTCCATCCTGGTCGCTCTCTCAGTATGCATGTGGTGCCCTTGGATTGGGCAAACTGGCAACAGCCTGAACCTAACAACAGCTGTCGTCTGTCGTGACTCACGTCGACTCCTCAAGGAAGCAGCTGGTGTGTTGAGGGAGAAGTCAACAGGCTGCGTTCGTCATGATGAAGTCTTCCTCATCCGCCATGGACACGCTCAACCGCCTGGCGTCCTCGCTCAGCTCGTCCGTGTCGTCTACAGTCTTCTCCACCGTCAGCACTATCAAAGACGTCTTGCCTGGCAACCCGGTCAACAGAGAGTTCGAGGCGCAGGAGCACATCGCAAGTGCCGGGCCAGGTAAGATATGCGTAGTGTATTCACATCTGTCACTTCTCCAAGTCCGTCCAAGAGGCGACGAGAAGACAATTCTTAAAGGAGTGCAAGAGCGCACCTACCGAATTGTCGACCTGACGCAACTCGGTCGTAGCACAACCTGTTGTTCGTCTCCCAGGCCTCGTCTGGAAAGTCTACAGCGGCTTCAAGAAGTCGACCAAACAGCCGGCGGCCATCTTTGTGCTGGAGAAGCGCACCCTGGACCGGTTTGATCGGCAAGACAGGGACTTTCTGCTCGACATTTACCGCAAAGCGATCTCGCAACTCACCAGGTCAGTTGATATCTTGTCATCGTCCGGGCACTAAGAACATCAACTTTCTTGCCTCCCTCAGGCTCCGCCATCCACAGATCTTGACCGTGCAGCACCCGTTGGAAGAGAGCCGCGACTGCCTGGCCTTCGCCACTGAACCGGGTGGGTCGAGTGGATTTGCTGTGCAAGGCTTGAAACTAATGTTAAGCATATTTCCTATATCTCGATGCAGTATACGCTAGTCTGGCCAACGTCCTCGGTCGCCACGACAACATGCCTTCACCGGTGCCCCCGCACATCAGGGACTACAAATTGTTCGACGTCGAGATCAAATACGGCCTCCTTCAGGTGAGAGTCGCGGTCAAGACCTCGTCGTCGCTGTGACCGCCGGGATCGGCGAAGTCGTCGATCTAGATTTTTTTATCTCTCCGACCGTGCGACCGGGAAAGTCGCGACGGGATCTGAGAAGAGCTGCCAAAAGTCTCTCTCCTCCACTGATCCGGTCGGTCACCCCCTTCAGTCAGATTAGTTGGTTTTTTGCCTCTGCCGCCATATGCAAAAAATTCTTGCCAATGAGTCACAAAATTCGCAAAAATTTGACATTTCTGACTTCAACGGTTTCATGTAGTTGGACTGTTCGCCATATCCTGGGAGCCGATGTGGTCATTCTTGGTCTCACGATCATTTTCATTCTGCTCCAGCTCAGTGAAGGACTGGCCTTCCTGCACGACTCCGTCAAGCTCCTTCATCGAAACGTCAGTCCCGAATCCATCGTGGTGAACCACCAGGGGGCTTGGAAAATCTTTGGCCTGGACTTCTGTGTGCCCAACTCGGCCCCGGCCAATCAGCCGCCAGTGTGGACGGTGCCCGATTACAACCACGCAACCCCGCAGGAGGGATATCCAGACTTAGTAAGAGAACGCAACCAGAAAGATAGGAATACTTCGAAAAGAGAGCTATAATCTCGGTTGCCTTTCGTCCATTCCAAGGACTTCCTGGCTCCGGAGTACGCCTTGTCAGAGTCTTGTTCTCCTGCTTCCGACATGTACAGCCTAGGCATGATCACCTTTGCCCTCTATAACACAAAGCCGCTGTTCACCAACTCAGCAAACTGGGGCGTATACAAGAGAAACGCCGCCGAGGTAGGCTGGAAGTAGTTCATAAGACGGGACTAGTAAGCTATGGAGACCTTATTTCAGCTGAAGTCTCTTCGCGAGTCGAATCTTCATCTCGTCCCGGCCGATTTGAAAGAATACTTGAAGATGTTGCTGAGTTTGACACCGGACCTCCGACCGGACGCGAAGCAGTTCTCCAAGATTGGGTTCTTCGATGACATCGGCGTCAAGACGCTCAACAATCTGGTCGGTATAGATTGTAGAATGAAATTTCCATACCTGAAGAGCAAAGAATAAAGTAAAGTGACTTTTTCATGCAGGACTCCCAGTTCCAGTGGGACAACCTGCAAAAGTCCCAGTTCTACAAAGGACTTCCTGCGGTGCTTCCCCAGCTACCTCATCGAGTAGCCCTCCACCGTGTCGTGCCCTGCCTCGCCAAGGAGTTTGTGAACCCGCATATGGTCCCCTTCGTGCTGCCCGCTGTACTTCAGGTGGCCGAGGAAGCCTCCAATCAGGACTTCGTCCAGTACATCCTGCCCGAGTTGAAGCCAGTGATGAAGATCCCAGAGCCGGTGCAAGTAAGATCAAAAGGCAATGTGGATGGAGCTGAGCTGAACGATGTCTCTTGGACTTCTCTTGATTCATTCAGGTGCTCCTGATCTTCATGCAACGCATGGAGATGCTCCTGTCCAAGACGCCCCCCACTGACGTGAAGAGCGACGTGCTGCCGATGATCTATAGGGCCCTAGAATCTGATGCCTCTCAAATTCAGGAGCTCTGTTTGTCCATCATTCCGGGATTTGCAGGTACGACAAGACTGATGATCCTGCTTCAATCTAAGAGTAATTCTTATTCTCTACCATCTTTAATTTTGCTACTGTCTGATGGCCATTGTAGGAAAAGGCAAGTACAGTCTTTTTCGTAGTCTCTAAGTACAGTATGTACTGCATTACGTACTGTACTAGGTACAGCATGGTGGTGTTTGCGTGACCAGGTGGTCGCACCATAAGTGCTTGTTGGATGAATTACCATGCAATGCGAACACATGTTCTTACGTGCACTCCTACTAGGCTTGCTGGACTACCAGGCTATGAAGAATGCAGTTCTTCCCCGCGTCAAGCGTCTATGCATCTCGACGACTCTGCTGTCGGTGAGGGTGAACAGCCTCATCTGCCTGGGCAAGCTCCTCACCCACCTGGACAAGTGGCTGGTCATAGACGAGATCTTGCCCATGCTGCAGCAGATTCCGTCAAGGGAACCGGCGGTCATCATGGGAATTATTGGTAAGAAAAAGAACAATGTTAAAAAGACAGCAAGAAAAACTTGGGCCTTTAAGATACAGTCCGATAGTCTGAAACTTATTTGCGTCGGACTCACTTCTGGCCCATAGAGAGAAATGCCTTCTGATGACCTCAATCATAGCAAGAGTCTGATCGAGGACAGATACGGGGCAGACAGTTGAAATTGAATTCAAAAGTTATGATGTACATGCATATCAGTGTGTACATTACATGCTTTGAGTCGTAGAAGTGTACGTACACGTGTTAAGACATGCACAGTTAAGACTGTTAAGTCGTGGTAAGGTTGTTGAAATTGTTGCATGTTTCAGGGATTTACAAGATCGTTTTGGAGGATGACAAGTTGGGTCTGACGAAGGAAGTTCTCGCCACCAAGGCCTTACCGTTCCTCTTCCCGCTGAGCATAGAGAACGGGCTCACGCCCAATCAGGTGACGCCGAAGGCATCTGTTTCGTCCAAGTTTTCCTTTTTTGCATGGGTTTCTTGTACATTTCATTAGTACGGAGTGGTCATGACCCTCATCAGGCATATGGTGGACAGGGTCCAGGAGGAGCACACAGCCAAGCTGCAACAACTCAGCTCAATACAGAACGAGCAGAAGTATGTTGAAGGCAATCTCGTAAATGTATTTACGCACACGCAACTTCTTGAATCACGATCATGTCTTTTTTCGACCGTTCTTCCAGATCTGCCCTCCAAATGAGCATGTCTGAAACCGGTCGTCAAAAGGCCGGCGAACTCGTACCTGCGCCTTCAGCAACGGGGCCAGCGTCGCCTGCGGATGACCTCTTCAGCGGCCTCGGCCTCGGCGGCTTTGTCAAGGAAAAGGACTACGCAGGCTCCATCGCTGCCAGCCTCTTGACCAATTCTGGGACCTCCGACCAGCAGCAGCAACTGGCGCCAAGCATGCCAAGTAAAGGCCAACAATTGAGCCTCGAAGACAAGAGAAGAGTGTTGCAAGAAGCTGAAGCTTTGAAACGAATGAAACAGCAAGGACAACAACCACAGCCGCAGAGTCTCCCTCTGGCGCCCACTGTCCGAGGGACAGCTCCTGCTCAAGCCCATGCCAAGGATCTCACGCAGACGTTGATGGAGAGGAATCTTAGCCAGATGGGATCACCGGGTTTTAGCGCTCCTCCAACCATGCAGCAACAGCAGCAAGGTGGTATTGGTCAAAGTTGGGGTGCCTTCGCCTCTCATGGCTTGAGCCCCACTCCAATGCAACAGCAAGTGAAGCCCGACCTCTCCGCCTTTGATTCGCTCCTGTCCATGCCGTCATCGAATAAGTCCAAGACTCCCATGGGATCTATGACATTTCCGGGAACGAATGCAACATTAACGACGATCCCACAGCAGCAGAAACATGCGGCTAAGACTTTGACTCCCACAGACATCAATGATCTGCTCAGTTGATGTTTGGTCGGGCATTCGTGATACAAATTTGCTACCCAAATCATTGACCTAAGCTACTCTTAGAACTTCAAGGCCATCTAACTTCATTTCGTACGAATACCTGCATTTCCTTTTACGTGCCCGTCAAACTCGGCAACACGTGAAATTATGCGCAAGTTTTTGAGTGGTGTGTTTGATTAATTTAACCGCAACGTGATGTTACTGTTAGAGCTTTGCTATCAGGTCTAATTATACGTAATAAAATTTGATTCCAGACAAATTGGCTTAACCACCTATATCACTTCAAAAGTCGAACATGTTTATTTACACTCTGCGGCGATTTAAATGCACCAAACATCCCCAGTTCCCCCCGCTCCACATCCAGTTGGCAACTTTCGAGTGCTTTTGGCTCGATTTCGCCTGCAAAAGAGAGCAATGATTAGATACCGTAGGGGAGGAATCTTGACCACGTCGTGAATTGTGCGAACAACCGGAGAGGGTAAAGTAGCATAGTGCGATATCTCCACCCTACTATGAGCAGTCTTACTTTCTCTTGCATTTCAGAAGATGCCCTCAAACTTGAAATGGTCAAGGCAAGAGGGAGTCCAAGAAATGCTTGATTCCACCAGTATGAACGTCAAAAGGTGCTTACCTCCCAGAAATGAAGCAGTACGTAGCGGAAGAGTAAAGGTACAGCCGAACGCCTAAAGAAAACAATATCATTTTAGTCTACACCAATCATTAGTTTTTCAAAAGCTTTAAGTTTGTTCCATCACAAGACATCTCGGACCCCACTTGAATTCAGTTGGTCGAGAGCGAGAGTTAGAAGTTCCTCTTCGAGACCTTTATTCAGTACCGGGCCCGGAGGATGTATTGCCCGAGACCCGGCGACTCTAGTTGGCTCGGTTCTGACGCTATTGAATATCTCACCTTTTTCTATCTTCTTCCCGACTCCACGTCCGCCAGCAAACGATCCCCAAAACTGAAACAGACGTAGAAGAATAGTAATGCAGCACCTACGACGTAACCTTCATCCTTTCTTTTAATGAAAATAGGCTCAGATAGGAGCGAAAGACATTAAATGATAAAAACATCACATTTGTCAGATGAACTATGCTCTCATCATGTGTATGCACATGAACTGGTTGGTCCAGAGTCACCTTCATGATCTTACCTTTGTATACACAACTGGAGTGTTCGTGTGGAACAATGCAGAGTCCCTTGTGATCTCTGCTGTGGTTCGGGTCTCCCATAAAAGAAGAACATTCACATGACTCCCTCGTCGTCAATGACCTCCCGCTGAAGCTGCAAGAAAGACTTAGTCAGAAAGATGTCGCAACCAGCATCGTCATGAGTCAGTCACAAGCTTCATCAGCAGAAATAAGGTGTCCTCATCAATTCTTTCGGACCCGAAAGATGGATAACCATCACGGATATGTTTAAGTTCAACTTTGATCATTGTACTGTTCCCACCTACGCGTCTGGAGGATGGCAAGTTGGCGAGTAACCGTGATGCGCTGGCACAGGTTGGCAATCCAGCCCTTGACCTGAGAGAAAATTGTCATTTAGTGTTGGCTGGCGAGAAAAGTTCGTTTTTTGAGACGCTTCATCATTGTGCAAGTCGTCAGACAAATGCCTCAATTGGCATCATGGAGGAGAGTCATCTTTGCCCAATCATTAACGCAAAACGCGCTCATGAATGGGCCAAGACAAACCGTTCAGCCTCGTCATCGTATCATCATGGTCAAGCAACTGTAAATTCGACCCTGTTTATCCGCCGAGTGCTTCTTTCAGCGGCAACTTTGTACCTGCCAAGGTCGAAGATCCTCGTCCCCCAGTGCTTCATGACGTCCTACCAACTCCAGAGCCGAGGAACTGAAAAAATGAAAGACGATCGTTACGAGGGATAAAGCAGATGAGTTCGTTGAAAGCAGACCAGCTTCGACAAGGTGTGTCGCCAATGCTTTCTTTGGCCCGCGAGTTGAATTCCCCCGTGCCATACACACACGAATGGCTATAATTTCCCCACCATTTGCACACTGGCCAGACTCTAGGTCGCCCGACGCAGCCGGCTTAATAAGCGGGGTCTTCCAGACCAACCAAATAAAAAAAAAGTGATACTTTCTTACCTTGGGCAAGAGAAGGATCATCCTCGACGGCCAGCCTGGTCTGCTGCAAGGAGAGGAGAAATATTTAAAGCTATGGTTCGAGATGATAACTGAAAAGTTGTTGACCTCTTGGATCAGGATTCTATGTTCGTAATCATGGTTGATCGTTAGGTGTCCTAAGGTTTGTGCATCACTTCGTCGTCGTCCAAGACAGTTTCAGCTTCAACACTGGTGGATGCAACACAATGAATGCAGAAATAGCCCACCAAATGCTCTGCTAAAACGTCTAGACTCAGCTCAAGGGAAACGTAAATGAAAACACTGCTCACCTCTCGACGCTGGGATACCGACTATCGTTCGGACTTAATGTTCTGAAATGACAAAAGAAGTCTGTCAGGTGAATTATTCCCTACGAAAAACACAAAAGTTCTCCGCAGTAAACTTTCCACTTAGTGTCTCTCTTCGAGGTCATTGAAATGCGTCAGCCCAAACAAATGCGAGACGTCTGCTAGGCTACAACAAACCCTCGGACAAAGTCTCGAGGCCACAGAACACGTGCTGCTTACCGTATCTTTGGTCGGCCAATCTCTCAAGTCGCCAGCGCGTCAAGGAACCTGAGTATAAGGACAAAACATCTTCATGAGGTCATTGCTATACAGCACTGAATGCCAGATTGCGTAAGTGAAACAAATGCATGTGAAATCGTCTTAGACTGCGTTAGCCATAGTTTGGACCAAGCAGGTGGAGCAATATCAGTTAATCTTGCCCGACGGGAAAAAGGGAGCACACAAGAGAGAAAATTGCAAGCTCCTTTCACCAGTATCGGGCCACGGTCATCGTAGCCGAAAATCCATAAGCTTTACCTTTACAGATCCGACCAAATCTCTCCTTATCCATGGACCAAAAAAACTCCTTAGACGATGATCAACGTTGGAGCGACGAAGCCTGAAAAAAGAAGGCGTCCTATGATACTTCTAATGCTGGCGAATGTGTCCGTCAACGAATTGGGAAGTGCTCTTTGTATCTTACAGGTTCAAAGTTACTCTTTCAATTCGTTCAGTCGAGAAAGGCAACTGCGACAAGTAAGACTTTGATCTCTGTCCTGTTTGACACCACCTCAAGCCAAGGTAGAACAGACTGCGGGCAGTAACACCAGGACAAAAATGGCAACACTAAGAAAGAGATCCAGCTCACCTTTCGTCAACGCTCGGATGCCCGGAAGCCACAGATTATCTGTAGAGGAAAAGAAAACTAAAAGAATGGCGGTACCAGAAAAGGAAGCAAGTTCAATATAGTCAACGTTTTTTCAGGCATTGAGATGTCCTCACATGTTTCTCGGTACAGGTCTGTGATAAAAATATCATCATACTGGTTACTTATAGCAGCTCTACGAACTTCTTGCTTACCTCTCTTATCCTTCCCCGGCTGACTCATACAGAGAGTCGTCCACCAATCTGGACCCTGCGCAATGAAAGAAAAAAAATCGTCATGAGGCGAGTCGAGGTCATTGAACTGTTCGTCTTGTTCCCAGCTCTTAGTAACTCTTCCAGTAAGAAGCGTGGAAGAGAGTTGCAATGGCTTGGGAGTTGACTATCGCAAGTTTCTTTATTAAAACTTATTCCAGAGGAAGCATAGTAAAAAAAAAAAATGCATCTTCTGGGCCAGACTTGCTTAGTCTCTTAGCTGTTCGTTTCAACGTACCTGAAGTTCCTTTGCAGAACGATGTCGAAGTCCAGATGTCACAGCTGAAACGAAAGACCACAGCTTTTATCAAACTACTCATTCAGACTCTCAGGTAGTTCTCAGGAGTCGAGACATGTCAGACGTCCAAGGAACCGTCACAAGAGAAAGCTCTTCCGGTGGAAACCGCGAATGGTTGGAAAGTTGGTTTTCATCACGAAACTGATTGAAGCTGGTAAGTTAAAATCAAAAAAAAGTTCGCCTTACCTCTTTCCTTCTTATACGGCGTGGAGGAACGTGAACTGAAGGTGACCTAAATAGAAAAAAGACCTTCAGACATTAGGTAGAAGTGAGTTAAATTTCAATCTTGAGCCTTTTTCTAGCTCAGGTATACGGAAACCGAACAGTTTGTCTTCAATGTTTGCTTTAGACAGCCAAGGGTTTCTCATCATTTGCTATGATAATTCAAGATGCAATGATAACGTGATAAATGTAAAGCTTAAATTTCAAACGTACTTGGTACTCCGGCTCGTACAGGTGTCGCCCCCATTCGTCGTTCATCATCCATATTTCTCGACCAGACGTCTGGGACTTAAGTTCAGCTTCATCCACTGAAGAGAAGTCTAAAAAGTGATTGAATTTAGCAAGTCTTCATTGAACCTTAGACCAATTTCGGTTCCCCACCAAACGACTCAGTAATAGGAGTGTTTTCAAGCAGTGACGACTTGAAGGGGAATCCATTTTTCATCATTAAGACAGGCCCAAGAAGCTTAAACGTTGACTCACCTTATCAGTGGGAGCATCAGTAGGAGCCTCAGCCGATCCTGGAAGAGCGAGAGAGCAATGGTCAACACAGGATTATAATTGCACGTAGGACGGGGAGATAAAGGACCTGTACAAACATCAGGCCTATCGATCCAGTACTTAAAAGGATTCGCTATCACAAATTGATCAAGCGCTATTGCTTCATCATCTTACACGACTTCCAGGGCACATCAGCATTTCAGTACTGAACCTTACCCGTCATCAGAAGATCCTCGTGAGAACGACCGGAACCCCCGAATTATCCAGAGTATTGAACTTGTTCCTGTGGAGAGAAAAAATACGCTGTAGACATCTCATCATTCCCCCTCTCGACAGAGGAATCACAGGATTCGATCAGATCGATAGGATAGCATCAACAGTTTCAGACATATGCTTGTCAATTTGAGAATCATCACTTTCAAGCAAGAATCAATGTAGACAACTGTTTTTACCTGCGCGAGGTTCCTCCTTGACAAGGCTCTCATCGACGAAAACGTCATAGCGCAACAGCCCTAAAAAAAAAAAAGATAGGAAGAGGTCACTCGACATGAATCTCGTTGTGAACAGTGGCTATAAGACTTGTTCTTTTCTCAGCGGTCATAGAAGTGGTATTTTTTGTCGTCACTCAAGCAGTCAAGAGTAGCAAATAACAAGTCATCATTGACGTGACTAAAGCAGTGGCCAGCTGGAACTGAATTACCTTTGTCAACCTTGCATCAGTGGCTCCTCACGTCCACGAGGAAAGTTGCCCCTAGAAGAAAATTATACAAAGATTAAGACTTCATCTGAGGAAAGTCGCTCGCGCGATGACGTAGAAACCCCCGAGTCAGGGAGAATAATCTTTCTTATCATCTCCGTCAGGCGAAAGATGGTGATAAGTGAATCATCATGCACTACGACGGTTCACGTGATCCAAAAGTTACTTACCACGTGAGGTCCCAGATACCGGAAATCGCCTGTGGATCGCATCCAGTGTTGACTTCCGACATGTCCTAAAAAAAGGAGGTGAGGTACAGGAAAGCTACGTCACGTGCGAGACAACGTGTGGGTGGAACTGCTCAGTTGGTGGTACATTGGTTGTCAAGTCATCGATCTATCAGACTCGAAATCGGTGGATGAATGATCATCATCATGGAGAATGCCCACAAGTAAAGACAATGACTGTTACCTGCAGACCGACATCCTCGACCACGTGGAGAGAAACGCGGACACCTGCAACAAGAGGAAAAAAGATTTGAACAAAGGCTTTTGCCACGAAAGAGAAAAGAAGTGCGGCGACAGCCGTGCGAATGCTTGTGGATCACATGGTTTGTCCTTCTGGTCAAAGCCCGCTAGTGGCTGCAGAAATTTCAGGAATATGCGAACCGGTCGCCGGGTCCGCACAAACTCCTCACCCCCCGGAGGGGACGGGGAGTCCGGGACGAGCCGGCGAAATTGATCTGCGACACTGCCGACGGATGAGAATTTTGGGGAATGTACTGCACGGAAATGGGCAGCTCCCTCCGAGCGGCAAGCGAGAAGGCGCCCCAGAGAGACTCGAGGGCGCCCTCAACAATGTCGCCAAGTTGAACAACGTGAATAAGAGGAAAGGATAAAAATGCTCTGGAAGTCTCACCCGATGACTTCGGATGGCTGAGATTGGATCGGATTTTCGGGAACTCGTCCGACTTTGAGTGTCGTCCGATTTCCCATCCTCACCCTTAGAGCCACGCTGGACGAATGAGCGAGGAACCTGAGGAAGACGCTCAAGGTGGAAAGAGAAGGAGCAACAGCTGCCAGAGCTGTACTAGGGATGACTTACGAGCCGTCTCGAAGCCGGGCCAACTCGAGTCGGATCCCCGACAATTGCTTGTTGTCGACCCATTCACCGTCGGTGTCAAGTCCAACTGGTAAAACTACATTGCGCTGAAGGTAGCTTTCGGGGCGGCCCAAAAAGGCAACAAATTCGCCCAGAGTAATCGGGGCCTCGACTCGACTTGATCCTCGGGGCTCATCCCGAGTCCCCTGGAAGAGAGGAAATGAGGCTCGCAGCTACAAGTAAACAAACAGCTGAAAGCCGTTCAGTGTTGCCAAGCAACATTGCCGGAAGTGGAAAGAAACGTGGGCAATTCGTGAAAACACGATTTCTTTTTTCTCTAAAATACGTTAACGTACAATAATGTCCGACATTGCAAGATGGCATTTTTAAACTTTCTTTTCACTACTGCGTCAGGTCCGTTCCTCACTCCTGATTAGCATTGATGATCTTGACGAAGTCCGGCTTGAGGCTCGCCCCACCCACCAGGGAGCCGTCGATGTCTGGGCACTTGGCCAAGTTGCCGCAGTTGTCCGCAGTCACCGAGCCGCCGTACAAGATACGAACCTTTTCGGACACTTCAGCTGAAAGGATTAGAAAGGATTGATTGGGTCTCGTTCGTTCTGCTCGTTGACTCTGTGGGAAGGGGGGCTCACTTTACCTAAAGGCAGGTTCAACTCAAAAAGCCTAATTTTTGCAAACCACTCCTGCATGCACGACAAAGCTGTTTAATCACAAGCTGCAAGTGTTGGCACAATTGTGACTTGAAGCTTGTTGCACAAAAAGTAATCCTACTTTTCTAAACTGGCTTGTAGTTTGTCGGCTTGGTGCCAGTTTGATTACCCAATCTTACCCACCTGGAGTTAGGGAACATCGTTCATGACAAGCTACATCTAGAAGTTCATCAGCACAACCGTCCAGTTTGAATTCTAGTTCAGTCATTTTCGCTGTTATCTTACTTCTAGTGCCAAGTAGATCAGACGGACCCTCTATGGTTTACTACCTTTGTCTTGATCCATGTTAAGCCAGCAATGCACTAAAGGATGGCACATACTATGAAACCCCCCAGTGAGGTACCAAGCTATAACTGATTTTATATAAATTATTGTACATAGCTATAGTTATGCATCATGGATATGTATTGCATAAGCGTAGAAAAGAAAGTTTACTTTTTGTGCAGCACCTTTTACTTCTAAACCTTTAAGTGGATTTTCTGGGGTCACTTGACAAGTGGTCTTGCTTTTTCTCGAGGATCTTTGCGTGAGGGTGTCCCAAGCTGAGTACACTATACCCTGGTCCAACTGTACAAAGGTTACAGAGGGAATTTCTAATTCCAAACCACTAGTGATGTTGCTGCAAGTCGGTGTGAGCCCCAAGGACTCACACTGTATAAATACACACTGGACTTACGGGAGACTTTTTCTGCCAGCCACTTCCTGATGGCCGCGTGCACTTCCTGAGCCTGTTCAGGCGTGGCCGTCTTGCCCGTGCCGATAGCCCACACGGGCTCGTACGCCAGGACCACGCGGTCCCAGTCAGACACCTGCACACGTGAGCCATGACGACGTCGCACTAACGTCAAGATGAATTTCCCTCATACCTTATCCGCGATAGCCTGCAGTTGTTTAAAGACCACCTCTTCGGTCTTGCCTGCCTCTCTCTCCTCCAGCTTCTCCCCGATGCAGGGGATGATCTTGAGCCCGTTAGCCAGCGCGAAGGCGACCTTCTCACCGATCAGTTCGTCGCTCTCGCCGAAGACGTTGCGGCGCTCTGAGTGTCCCAGTACCACCCACTCGCAGCCAACGTCCTTGATCATGTCTACGCTGGTCTCGCCCGTGAAAGCGCCCTTTTGCGCCTTGTGGCAGTTCTGCGCGGCCACGCCGATGTTGCTCGGCAACTTCTGGCGGCAATAGTCTAAATAGACTGCCGGAACCGCCACGACCACCTCTATAAAAGATGGGAATCCTTCAACAGTTGACGATCTACATGTAGCGCTCGTCATCTTTCTCTATCCCACTTAACTGAGGCTGATTTATCTCATTTTGAAAAACCGTGATTCTTCTGCTCTGTTGTTTCTACAATAGAACCATGCAATACTAGTAGGTTGTTGCCGAGCTGCTTTTCTTTCTCTAGAAATAGAAATTCTCTCTAGAAATTTCTCTTCTTTGTAACTCCACTCAACTTGGCTGAGGTCGACATCAGGCTATAATATCATTCTAGTTGATTGTCGTGAGTCGGAGGTTTCATCTGATTTTAATGTGAGCTGCGTCAAGCCGAAGTTAAGTCCGATAGAGAAGGACAGCACAATGCATCACGTGAGGACGGCTGATGGCGACCCAGCAATGTCATTCCCTCAGACTCGATCACGATCCCCCACGGGACTGCTCGCTTCAGATCGTCACCAAGTTGTCACTCACCGCAATTCTCGTCCAGTGGTCCAGCCTTGAGGAAGTCGACGATGCCGTCGATGGACGACTTAGTGCCGTTCATCTTCCAGTTGCCACCCACGAAGAACTTGCGACCCATCTTGGAGGAGGAGAACTAGAAGAAGCTAGAAATGCTCTCTGACGGTTTGTCCCTCGAGGGCGTGATCCTGGACTACCTCAGGTCCTTCGTCTATGCAGTCGCGGAGCGAGTGAGAAGGCTAGTGTCCTGCTAAGGCCTTGCTTGCCAAGTGTCTCGGCGCAGAGGTCTGGGAAGAGAATGAATGAGCGACATCTGGTCCGCCTTCTCCCCGGATCTACGACGTCTCCGACCAATTTGCAAAGTGTAACCATTGCTTCCCCACTCTTTAATAAAGAGAAATTAAAATAAAAATCTGCCGTCATTTTCTGTGTCTGGACGGAGTTGCCAACCTGAAGTCGACTTCGATGAGGAGATGTCTACGACGCTCGATGGCAGCTGGTGACGGCTTTCCGCCTCCTCCCGTCACGTGACTGCTGTTAGAGGGCAAACTGGTGTCTCCCCAAGGTCGCTGCTCGGTCATCTGACGTTTTGTAAGGCAACTTCAGAGCTCAGCATCGTTCATCATCCGGTCGAGCAGTCGAGTCCGGGTTAGGGAGTCAGAGACTGAATCTCATTCACCATGTGGCTTCTCCAGAGTTGACTTCTTGAGGATAGTCACATATGAGCACATGGAGCAGTGAAGTTGGCTGCTGTCTTATCAGTCTTGTTGGGATGAAAATCAGGCTCAATAGGATCCTGGAGAAGGAGGAAGAGACACTTTGGGGCTATATTGCATGCAAGGATGGTATGAGGGAGAGTGCGTGGCGACGGCGGTAACCGGCATAGGGCACTGTAGTGATCCTGAGTTCCAGCGGACAAGCACGGAGCAATGGCCCCATCAGGACCACTTTTACCGAAGCAACGGGACAGTTCAGACACCGCATTAAGGTCACATGTAAAGAATGGTGTCAGGCAAAAGAACACCTACTCAAGCCCAAATTAATCCAGGTCAGCATCTCTGTGCTTGAGAGGTTGGAGGAGTGTGTGTGAGATGTAGCAGGAGATGGAGAAGGAATAGAAGGAGATGAGGGTGGAGATGGAGTAGTAGTAGAAGGAGTTGTTGCTCCTTTCAGTGTCCACAAGAGAGTAGCTCTTCTCAGCTCAGGTACTTCAAGGCACACTTAAAACAGATCTGATCTGTTTCCCGTGAAAATCTGCCTCTTCTCAAGACAGTCCTATGCGGATGTATGCACCGACAAGTAGAAAAAGGGCAGTTTTTGACCAATTGATGAGCTTCGGCTTGACCTTGACTTTCACAACTTCACAATCATCTCCATCTGCCTCTCCTCTACTGCCTCGACATGGCTCGTTACTATCATTCACCTCCTCATCTGATTGACCCTGCTACCATTGCTCAGCAGCCCCAGGGCCTTGTGCAAAAGTGGACTCAGAGGAACTTGTCCTTGGCCGCTGTCACCACAGAGGAGACAGTCAAGTTTCAGGCACAACGAAAGTTTGTAGCCAACTCCAGCTTTGTAGCCATGTGTGATGCATGCAACAAGCTCATGATGATTGAGCAGGACCAGGGTAAGATCGACTGCACCATTTGGGAGTGCCCGAATCGTCAATGCCAGCATAAGAAATCAATATGCAATAGCATTCTCTGACAGCTCTGGTAAAGCTCCTCAGTTTATTTATTGCAGGGCAGCAAAATATGCACTGATTTGCTGCAGTGAGGAGTGTGGTGGCTTGGCAGAAAACACACAAACCCAGTAGGGTTTGATGCGCAGAGTTGTCTTTGACGAACCGGTCATCCAGCACTCAATTCAGGCCAATTTTGTGGCCTAGCTGTAGATTGCAATCACAAAATTGTCCCAAAGATTGTGGAGATTGATGAGACGTGCTTCACCAAGAGCAGGAGGAGCTGTCACCAACGTGCAACCCCGAGTTTTTAGCTTTTTTGGTGGTGGTGAGATGATACTTTATTGTGTTACCGGAGGGGAGACGTACAAGTTATCCTACAAGAATTAGAACAGCAACTTGTCAGTCTGCTCCGGAAGGGGAGTGGATTCCAACTCGACCATAACAGCACAGAGAGAAAATGAGTTGCGACAGGAAAGTTGTGCCAGAAGATAAGTTGGCCAGCGCATGACCAAGGGGTGGGAGATGCAGCAAGCCGAGTGCTGATGCATTGTGGCCGCTTGGAGAGGGTAGGAGATCTTATCCCGGAGAGCTCATTCTGATGACTGCCTGGGGAGTCAAAAAATGCCTCCTTTTATATCCCTTTTTACTACAAAGGGTCCGGGAAAGTTCCAGCTCCTTCTCTCCGTACTTGCTTTATGTCGTTCCCTTCTGTTCCTTCCCCCCTCCAGTCATGTTTGCCTATTGGGGCCTCGGAGTCTTCAACCTCGCCACTTAATATTATGTTTAAGTATCACGTTTACACGTTTCACATCAAGATTCCACCACAAAACGTTCGAGAACAGTGCATGAGGTCATCGCCGCTGAAATTGCTTACGACAAGGACTGCATTGATTCCTTTCGGGCTCTGTACCTTCCTGCTCCTTTACAGCCACATTTACACACTTTTGCATCTTGTAAGAGCCACATTTGCACTTTTTCGTTTTGGCACAGATGGAAGAGGTTGGCCAAACAACACTTCCACTCTTACCTTTAATTATCCGGCTATGCTATTAAAAATCACCTGGATATCTACTAATAAAATTCCTTGAGGTACCTGGATGGCTGTGTCCCTCGGTTAGGCACCTACCAAGCAGCCTCAGCTATGAGTGTTCTTGCAGGAGACCTTGTCTACCTCCCTCTGCCAGATGGCCCATATGAAACTGTCCATTGGATTGCAGTCTAGTGGTGATGGCTGGAGGCCAACCATCGCCCTCTACAACGTCCTCAAGATCTTGTTGGCTTACCCTGCTCTGGGTGAACTGTGGTCTGCTTTTGTCCAGATTTCCGCTACTGCTGTCAGTGTCTATGGGCTATTTTTGAACCTTAAAGATAATCTGCTTTCATTTGTACCTAACAGACTGTATGGCATGCATTTTCTCCGCAGGGTCTGTCGATTATTTACTGAGACAAGTAAAGATTGGACTTCGAATAAACACCGTCAGTCGTAAATAGTACTCTGTCTATTTTCAGACGCGCATAGAATGATGCATAACAGGACTTGCTAAGATGTTTGATTGAACAAAAAATCATCATTGGAAGCCGAACAATCTTGAAATTGTTCAAAGATTGTTTGAATATTCCTCCTTGAAGTATGAATTGTACTCACTCGTTCGTTACATGAGGCCCGCGAATTTCGCTATTTGGTGGACCCACGAGGTCAACGCTCGGAGTCCACCCTTCAGATCTCTCTCTCTCTCCCGCACAGGAGGGGTCTCTCATGCCAAGGTTCGATCAGTGTAGCCATATAGACTGGAGCCATACCGGAGGAGATGAGATGTGGACCTGAAGCCTTTATTTATGAGAACATCATAAAAGCGAACCGATAATACATTTTGGTACCTGCACACGCCGAGCAAAAGATCACGTCACTACCATGGTTTGGTGGCTACCGACAATAGATATTGGTGGAACTCATGTTAAATGGCTTGTTGCCCAATCGATGTGATGGGGTAGGAGACCAGCCGCGTCTCTTGCAGCTGGACGGTGCCGGCCGCTGCCGGAGCAGCCGTCGGCCGCGGGGGTTGAGCCGCTTGCTGCGGCTCTTGCAGCTGGGGCAGAGGTTCCTGTACGGGTAGACTGATGGGCGGCGGAGGAGGCGCCGCGGGGGCCGCCACAACGGGTGCCGCAGTGGGCGGCGGGGGGGCTCCTGCTGCTGCTGCGGCTGCTGCTCCGCCTTCCACGGCCATGGTGATGGTTGCTGCCGGCAGCGAACAGACTGGAGCCGCCGCAATACTGATAGTTGGCGGCTGCATGCTGACAACGCCCGGGGCGTGAGCGTGCGGGTGGTGATGCGCAGTCGACACAGGCATGGCGTTGACGACGGCAGCCGCTGTAGTTGCCTTGACGCCTAGGCGGAGCTGCGCGTTGCGATCAAGCAGAAACTCGTTGGCTGTCGTCAAGTCCTGGACCTGCTTCTTGAGCTCCTTCACTCTTTCCTTGAGCAGACAATTCTCCTGTTGCAGCATCGTGTACGCATCGTCGCTTTCACCGCCTCCTCCGCGGCCGCCGCCATTGCCTCCAGAGGCAGAGTTAGAGCCGGCACTAGTCGCGCCGCCATCGATCACACGGCCATTGCCTTGTTGCCTTGCGGCCATTCCCGGACCCTGATTCTGCCAAGGGTCCGGCCGCAGCCGTTTCATGAGTGGCTCGCCGCCGCTACCATGTGACATCATGTCCCAAGATGGGTACGGATGCATCGGAGGACAATCGAACTCGTAGTATCCATCGATGCTTCCCTGAAGAAGAATTGTGAAATCAGTAACTTCGGCACAGTCAACAGATCCCTCCGGTACACACACCTGCTGGTGATGAAGTTGTTGCTGCTGCATCTGTTGATAATGCTGCCTACTTTCAAAGAGCTCGCCTATACTCCTGTTCATCTCTAGGTCGTATTGTTTGGCGCTGACGTGACGGAACCTACGATCACAATTTAAAAGTGTTGCCGTAATATTGGGCTGTTATTACCGACTGATACGGTTACACAGGCTTCACCTGCATCTATTGACTCTGTGACACTCCCCCTTGAGGTAGTCTTTACAAATAGGACGAGCACCAAAGTGAGCTGGTAGATCTGGAGCTACACCTTTCCTGACAGCCTGAAAAGAGATGGTTTTGTATGTGTGCATCAGAGTCCCCACTCGAAATAGCTCGTTGGCAATGCTGACCTCGTCTTTGGCGTGGGGAGGCAAGTACCCGGACCTCTTGTACTCCTGCTCCTCCTCTCTCGTGCAATGCAGGAACCTACGGGCGAGAGACACCAAGTTTTATTTATGTGGCTACAATGATTTTCATCCATACCTGCAGTGAGGGCGGTGGCAGCTGAGACTCTGGAAGTCGTAGCAGAAGACGATGGTGTCCTGCAAAGTACAAGATCAGCTGTTCAATGCTGCTGGCAGTATCATCATCAAGGACAGCGCCGCGTAGGTGCGCAACGAAGACCACTTGGACAACTATTTAAGTGCTCACTTGTAGAATATCTTTCTGCTGGTCACCACGCGTCCTTTCCTGCGGCTTCTGCTCAGGGTGCAAGAACTTGCATCTAGCGCCGCGCGAGCACACGTTGCGGAGGAAGTCGCGACACACCTTTGCGTCGTCGGAATCTGACTAGAAGAGGTAGGAGAACGTGCCGCTCTTACTGTAGGAGCCGCTATAGGTGTATAGCTGTATAGGTGATGTATTCGACCTCGAGCCAAGTCCACGCTTAGTACGAAGGTTTTGAGGTGTAGTTTGATAGCTGAGGCCATGACTTGACACTTGCTCAGTAGCGGCAGTTGCAACGTTGAACCGGGCACCCTAGAAGTCGTACTTGACCATCTCGAGTCAAGCCCAGCCTTTTCTTTGCTTCTTAATAACCAAATAGCTTGGACTAGGCTAGCATTTTGAGGCTTGTAAGCCATTGCCGGTCTTTTCTCACCTCTGTATTTGCGCCGCCGGTTGCGACAGCCGCAGCCGCAGCCGCGCTCGCAGCAGCCGCGGCGTCCCCACCACATTTTTCGTCCACGACGTGCTTGAACTTGCACTTGGTGCCGCGGCAGCAGATCTGTCGCAAGAAATCACGGCAGATGACGCCGTCGGAGGAGCCCTTATCCGTCACTGACGCCATCGGGAATGCGCTTGAAACTGATCAGTAGACAAAAGGTTGTTTGTCCGCCGTGCTCATGTTCAGTTGGTGCAGCTCAGCTTCGATGGTAGAGGCTGGTGCAGGTCGAAAAATATTAGCAAAACTGAAAAGTTAATCTTTAACTTCACAATCACTGCAAACTGAGGCAGGTCCTGCAGACAGCAGCTGCAGCCAATCGGGCCGCTGGCATAGATATCCTGAAGGAGGAAAGCGCTGGCTCCTCAGGGGTTGGCAGCCGAGGATTTTGGGTCAGCTGACGAAATGATGACTAGACAACTCGGGGTGGATCTTGTCTTGAAACTAAATGCTTCAAATCCAGTCCAATCATGTCTTGCAGGAAAATAAGACAACTGATTTAACTCCACTGTGTCTTGGGACCACCGTAGCACGACACAATGAAAGGGACAGGTGTAGGAAAGCCTACATAAACTTCTATTGGACTCTTGTAAGGATGCGGTATTTGCCATTACATGGCAAGGAATGGCTAGAAAGACAACAGCGCCAACTCAAACAGTACTCAAACCATAGTGCCACTCTGACAGGTGGCGCCCCCAGCGGAAGGAATGAGCAACAGAGACTGTTAGTACATATGTGGGAGAACTGGTGCATATTTTCAACCATATGCACGTTTTACTTAACCGAGACCTAAAAAAATTCTACGAAACTTTTGTTGGGCTCAGTGTTCCACAACATTGGAGAGGTTTATCCTGGCTGTAATGCTGATCTTCCGCAGCCATACGCGACTTTTTTATCACTCTTGCCACATGGCTGCTCCTTGTGTGGTAATGTTGCAGAAAAATAGCACCACTGGAAACAAGCACAGCATGGTTTGCTGATTCTCAGAGATAAAATGTCAACTTTCAAAAGGTAGCACATGAAATGCCAGAACTCCTTGTACGGATGAGTAAACTTCCTGTATTTGCGAAGATGAAAGTTTGAGCTGAGAGAAATTTCTACATTTGAATGCAATCTTCGCTTCCAACTTTGGAATATTTATGGAGATAATCAGCTCCTAAAGTTACTACAATAACAGGTGTAAGACGTCTTAAGGCATATAGTTTTAATTTCTTCCGTTCAGGGCGCCACCTGTGAAGGTGGTAGAGCGATTTGTAAAAGAAGTGGAGATAGAAAAATGGCATGGCACGACTGTCGCCGTCTTGGATTATGCAAGAGCTGAGAGAAAGAGCTACCAACTTGGCCAAACAATCAGCTGATTTTCAGCTTATTCAGCAGCAAATCGTGGGAGCTTAGGTTGAGTAGGCTATATTTGGTCCTCTTAGTGCAGCCAAATTTTGGAATTAAGCTTTATGAGTAACCAATTTTGTTCCTTCTGGGACCTCTCGACAACACTGAGTCTGCTTCTCTTGCGTTTCCATAACCCCGGGAGCCAATCAAATATCCCAGCAGCTTCTGCTGCCGTTCAGTGTCGTGCCAGTAATACAAGTCATCATTTTCTCATTAGCCCATTACTCATCTCTATGGCTACTGGCAACTGCATAGTTGAGCCGGAACCATCCTCAACGGAGGTTGTCAGGGTTGCCACAACACAGATCACATTTCACTTCTTTCTGTACGCATGAAAAGCTGACTTTCATTGTCAGAAATTATGCTGACGATGAAACGTAGTCATCATCGTGAAATTGAGGACGTACACATGTACGTGTGCTCAGTGCTATTCATGATGCATGTCGTATATACTGATTTATTTTAATTTTTTTAAGGTAGCATTGATATACAGCATATGGATTTCATGGTCAGACTTCTTCATTCTGTGTGTGATTGTCGTAGTCTTCGTACTCGTAATCTCCTGAGCCAGAACCGTCGTCATTCAGGCCCTCGTCCATGCCCTGCTCTTCATCGCCGTTAGAATCGCCGTCAGTGGCCTTGCCGTCATCGCCAGTGTTACCAATGCTGTGGGGCTAAATAAAAAGGTGACTTTCATTATCACTTTGTCCTCCTTTTATGTGAGATGAAAGTCCAATCAGCGGTCGAGTCTCACCGGTACGCATTTTGCATTTCACAGAAATATCTTTTGAACGTCAAAACTAGGGCTGTATCGGACGCAAAAATCTTGACTCGACCCGACCCGAGCACTTATTCAAAGACTTAAGTAAAAAACAGAAATGCCTTTTGCGGCCGGTTTTTTTGTATCGTTTTTACTAGTGCTGTTACAACTCCAACTCTGTTGGTGGCTCGAAAGCCCGAGGCTCGAGTAAAATGATATTCAAGCTGAACTGAAGTGGAGCTTTAGTCTTCAGCCAGCGAGCCGAGCTTGTGCTCGTACAGCCCTTGTCAACCACACAGTTGATATAATTGAAATCTTTGCCTCGCAATGACCCACGCGGACATGTTGACGTGACAAAACTTTCTCATGCCTTTATCCCGATGTCCTCAAGCATTTTGTCGTGCGGGTTGGGAAGGCCCAGCTTCTTGTAGTAATAGCAGAGACCAACGCAGGCCTTCTTCCTCGGGAGCTCCCAGGGATAAGGCTTGGGATAGGGGCGGTGGTAGGGAGTCAGGGTCGTCGTGGCCGCCTCCTGCTCCTCCCCCGCCTCCTCCTCCTGCCCGCTGAGAGAACCCTGAAAGCAGTAGATGACCGGTGTGCGGCAAGGCCGGTGAAGACGTCTGAAGACCTCACCTGTCTCTGTCCTCGGTCTGGATCATCGCCTAGAAACTTTTTGGCATCTTTCTTCCGCTTCTCCTCAAGCTCGAGAAGCTTCATGTAGTAGCAAAGGCCTACGCACGGGGCCTTGCTGCGGCCTTTTCGGCATGCAGGACTTTCAGTGAGGAGGTCCTGAAAAAAGCGTGAACAGGCTGCTCACCTCTGATCCCGAACAGTCCTCCACCGGCACCATCATCATCGTAGTTGAGGTTGAACCTCTCACGATCGGTGTTCCAAGGCTTGTTGCCTCCCCGCCCCCCACCACGCCCTCCGCCACGTCCGCCAACTGGAACCATAACGTGACGACGACGACACCCGCAGGCTTGACAACGTGCAGATGCTTACGTGCAGTCCCCACTCTCATCCTGAGACCCTTGGCTTCTGCTGCCTCCCAGGTGAAGGACCACAAGATGAGGAATGCGGACGCCACAAGCAGGACGTTCCTCTCCGTCAGTTGTGCCATGGAATTGATCATTTGAGGTTACATCTGCACTAGAAGAGCCCAGTCGTTCTCTCTTTATAGGCTGAGAAGATGACAACGCATAAGGTGAGGTACCTTGCTGAAGTGATGACAGCGGTATTCTCCGTGCCGAAGAAGTCACTTTTGCGCACCAGTTGTCAAGTTCTCCTACTCTTCCAGCTCTTGATATGAGCAACTACTGTAAATTATGTTCAATGACAAGCTTAATGGCGAGCGAGAGAATCAATCATTGCAATTTCCGGCCGGATTCCAAGGGTTCGTCTCTGCTATGAATAATGTGGACGTTGCTCCAGCATCATCGTGTGTGTGACAGGGAGGCGTGCGTAAGAGAAACCTAATATACCTACAGGTGATATTCATTGCATTGTTCGAAAAGAATCGGTCAAATCTCCAAAATGACAAAGCTACGGTCTTCTCCTGTACCAGTGTTTCCCTGACAACTCAAACATAGCACAACACCACATGAGGGATTACCGTATTCATTGGAAATCGCTAGAAAGGAATAACTTCTGTAAGTGGATGAACTGAAGCTCCCTATATTCAAAGCGTTGGGGATGGAGGCAAGATACATTCTGCGTTCGTGATTGCAGACGCGTTTGCCCACACAAGTGCACCGTATGTGCATAGAATATGTCGTAGTCCTTCACTGAGTCGGGTCTTTCTGTTCCATGCAATAGCTCAGATGCTCTCAAGATTTCCCACTGCGCAATAAAAGCCAAGACGTCTTTTGAGTATTCTTAGGATTTAGACTTTTTCCGCTTCTTTTTCACTACAATGGGTATATTTTTTTGCTCTTTATAACCCCGGCAGGCCCCAAAACTCGAGATATAACTTCACTTTACGGCCCAGTTTTTTGTCCTCTGCTCAAAATCCAAAAGTAAACAACAAATTCCTAGTAAATATTGTAACTGTGTTGACCTCCGGGCTATCGTCTGTCCTCCTCAAGCGACGCAGAGCTACACACTTTGCCTAGTTAGTACAGTAGTACTATCATCAATACGTGTGCTGAGGTCCATAGTGATAGTTTTAACTCCCATGAAGGAAAATGAGGTGGAAACAGCAGACAAGGAAGCTCTTTATTGCGCTGCGCTTACGTGGTCTCAGTGAAGCTGTTCCTTGAATCATTGCTGCAAGAGGAATCACAGGTGTTTCTTCACTGCCACCACCAGACTTCTCCTCCCAGTGAGGGTCTCTGGAGGCTTTTTTAGGACATGCTTGATTTTGGTCGAATCTTAACATTGGGAAAAGAAGTTCCATTATGGAAATATACGGGTCGAAACCGCTTTTCATTGTAGCAAAACCAATCGAGTTTGGAGAGTCCAGATGGGAAAAAATTTAATTCTGTCAAGTTTTTCCTTACCCATTTCGTCCCAAAATGCACTTTTTACTTATTTTTGTCCTCTCCTTGATGCATGATATTTTAAGTTTCACATTGCAAAAATGCTACACGAAGAATGACTGTTGAAGAAACTGCGACCTCCGATTTCAGTTTGGCATTCATTTTTGGGTGGAAAATTCTTGGGGGTCTCTTTAGGCGACAAGGGGCAGAAAAATGACTTATTTTGCATCTATTAGCTCAACAGGCATCTATCAGCTTCTTTTAGGCGTCAAATTCGCTCACTAGGCATCAAAAAAGCTTTCTCGGCTTCAAAAAAGTTATCTCGGCATCAAAAAGGCTCTTTTGCTATCAAAACAACTCATTTAATGTCAGCATAACAGAGAAGCACCCGTGAGCTCTAAGCTTTGAGGCCGTCAGATGAGCCAAAGAGAGCTACGAAAGGGGACCAAACTCATGTCAGAGCGTAGGGATGGCCTTTAAAGCTAATGCAGCTTAACACAACTCTCTCAGAGAGGTGATAAATGGCATCACATTACCTGCACCTGCCCAAGCTTCCTCAGGAGTGCAGTCTGCCAGTTGTCATAGAGCATGTCTGCGCACCCCAGGCTGTACTGTGCCTCTAGAAGCTGAACAAGTTGTCCTGAGGCAGAAGAAACATTGTGCCAGGCTGGCTCTTGCTCATCCAGCAGTGACGCACAATTTTGCATCAATAATAGCTTTTAAATGTTTGGGCTGATGCCCAAGGAAAGCTAAATACATGCCCAATGAACTAATTTGATGCTGATTAAGCCAACCGGTGACCATTGTACCAGAAGGTGCCAAATGACCCGGGTTTGTTGCCTAACATCCCCTGAAAACGCACCCGATAAATATTTCCCCCTGGTTTCTGTAAGAACTTAGTCAATGAAAAGGCCTTTCTTTGAACCTCAGACCTCCACTGCCGACCTTGATTTCGTTTTGGGAAGAATTCCATTGTCAAGCTATTCAAGTTGACCAACGACTTTCCAGCATTGAGATTCGACTGTACAGTGAGGACTGTACTGAAATTGCTGGAAATCCTTCATGCTACCCCAAACACAATACTGTACTTTCATTTGAGCAAACTATCCTGAGCAACGCCTGGTAGCAGGAAAATAAATGAGAAATTCTGCCACATATTTATCGTGTTTTGTTACAGATTATGAAGACTCTATAGCTCAATAAACCTGAAACGACGGAGTGAAGGGTTGACTGAGATAGGATGTACAAGATACTTAATGTCGACGAACATGAAGCTGCCACTCATTTTATGCATGCAGTTTTATTTTGAGCGAATTCTCTTACTGCAAGACGTGTGCGATCGTACTGTGAAAGCCTGATCAATGATCTAAATGAAGTCAACACAATACTCTTCTTTTTATCCATCCTCTACAGTCTAGGAGACCTTAGCATGCCGTGGAAAGTAAGGACAACTTTCCTAAAGTAACCATTCCACGTTCTGGGTTTCCATCTGCGAACACTATGAATTCATCGTCTGTAGGGCATATCCTGACCAATGGATCGGTAGTACTGGCACAGGCCGACACAGGGACGCTCGGTCGACAGCTCCTCGAACACGATCTCCTCCTGGGTGAAGCAGAACATGACGCCAACACTCGTACACGAAGCAACAAAAGCTAGACAGACCTCTATTGGATGATGCTGGTCGTTCGACACATAGTAAGTTGTGCCTCCTCCGTCCTCCTCTTTCTGCTGCTCCTCCTGGTTCTCTTCGTTCTTCTGCTTCTCCAGGGCCAGCTGCTTCTTGTAGTAACACAGGCCCACGCACGCCTCGGGGTTGCCACGTTGGTAGTAGTCATTGTCTGGCAAAAAGAAATGGCAAACTGCGTTCAACTCTGACTAGGACAGCCCTTATATAGTCGTCATATACTGTGCATACATTGAATGATGATAATGTTGACAGAGACAACACTCACTGTTACGTTCGTTCTCCCAGTACTCATTTTGGTAGTAATATAGTGGATGAGTCTTCCTTCGTCGAGAGTCCCATGGTTTGTTTTTACCATGGTGACCCGCTTTGCTTCCAAAAATGCCTGGAGATGGAGTATTATTCAGCGCTAACCAGTCAAACCCACAAAGCAGCAAATGGCCTACCAATTTTCCCCATGAGGCCCGAGGCCTCTGTCTCCGCGGGGATCAGGGCCAGGAGGCACAGGGCCGAAAGGCCCAGCAGCAGTGGAAGAGCCAACTTCATCTTCTCTTACGTCAGTGTCCTGTCAGCGTAACCTCCTGGGAGGAAGACGAACAAACAAAAAAGGAGGTTGTGTTTGCAATTGTCAACAGCCTTCTGGACCTCATCCAAAGAACGACTCTTTAAGTCTGAAAGTACCTTTTTGTATTCCAGAGAGTCTCCTTGAAGCAGTCCTTGAAGGTTTGGTCGTCACAAGTCGTAGTTTTGGCTCTCGCTTCCCGAACCACAAAATCCACAGAGTGAGGCCCAAAACCCAACTGATGTTTGGGCGTCAGCTCATCGACTTTCTCCCCCTCTCTTGTGGCTTTCTCCTTCTCTCTGTCTTGCTCCTGCGTAGCCTCGCAGAATTTCCCCCCCAGGAAGATGCTTCCTTCTCGCTTACGCAGCTGCAAGGGAGTCTTTGCCTTTTCCACAGGTTCAGCCACTGACGGAGTTTCACAGCTCACTTGTACACGAACAAAGGAAAGGGCAAGAAGGCCAATAACACATACCTTGTGTGCAATAACGAGATGGCAGCAGGTGCATTTGTGTGTACCATAGATGTACAGATATGTGCTAAAGTACTAGGTATTCCATGGAGTTTTTTTGAGGTGACTCATTTGACAGGGTTAAGGGGTGAACTGACGACTTCATTTACAACTTGACAATGTCTGTGGTGCCTTCTGTGTCGTTGATATCTTCCGTGTGTCAGCGGCATCGCGGCATTTTCGTGTTGTTCCAATCGTGATCACGCTAAGGCTTTGCTTTATTGACGTCGAAGACTCCAAGCCCAAGGTCATTGGACCTTGTCTAGAACGATGAGAAAGCTGTGTTCTTGTCATAACGACGATCTATTTACCCAGCTGCTTTTTGGACACGCCTGAACATTTTCAACTTGTGTGTACCATAGATGTACAGATATGTGCTAAAACTTCTTCCCGAACCCGCAGACGCAAAGACATGCCTGTCCGAACTCCCTCCAGGAGCGGGACAGACTTTGCGCCCGAATGCCCTTCGTTCAGCGCGGGGTCATAGGGACTTCCAACCTGGAGCTATTTGTCGGAGCTATCGGGAGACCTCTGCTGCACGCAAGGCTTGGGCGAATTATTGACACCGGGTGTCATTGCATCAATGACCAACATCTTAGCTGCACATACCTGTAGTAAGCGAGTGAATAAGAAGGAAAGTACCGGGTGTCCGATAAGTCTGTGTGCATATTTCTTGACGTCCAGAATACAGAGGTTGAGCAGTTTTGAATTTCCCGCCTACCCCAGGTCAGGTTTGTTCTTTTGATGACATCTTCAGACTTATCTGTTCTTGGGAATCTCAGCAAATAACAGCGAAAGAAGCAAAAGAGAGCGAGAGAGAGAGAGAGAGAGAGAGGCAGAGAGGAATGACCGATTATCCAGGCTCACAAGAACCAATCATCCTCAATATCCACTGATCCTTCATTATTTTGCCACTTCAATGTCCAATTTGAGCGCTCTATGACAGACAAGGCCTTTGTCCATGGTCTCCTAGAAGTGACGGTGCTCCTGTTCATGTTCTTCAAAAGGTTGTCATTCCGAGGCAGTAGTTGAAATATGATGATGACTTTCAGAGGAGTACAGAAAGCAGACGTCAAATATGCAGATGTTTTTGCTGAGCTATTTGGTGTTGGTTTTGGTGAAGCTTGATGTCACTTTAGTGACAAAAAATTGTGTCAGAAACCTCATCACACTACATAACCTCCCACAAAGCATCTGCCTACTTTTTTACCCGAGCTCAGACATTTTGCTTACACTCTGTTTGCATTTACATTTTAAAACCACACGATAGATCAAACAATAGCCTAGACTAAACTCAACAATAAGAATTTGTCAAGGTGCCCACACGGCTTGCACAAGTGTGCCAGAAATGGCCTCAAAAATATGGACAATGACTTTTCGGACACCCGGTCTATTGTAAATTGAATGCGTTAGTTAAGTGTAATGAGAGAGAGAGAGAGAGCTGCGTGTATAACGCAACTTTCCACATGAAGCTAATGATTCAAATGATTCAGATTTGACAAGCGGTTGGGAGCAGGACCCTGGAGGAAGCGACGCTTTTTATCCATGGCTTAAAAATAGCTTAATCCATGTGAGTTATGAGGTCCCCACTTTTAAGACTTCTTTGTTTATACAGATGCCTCCGACGGCGAATGCAATCGCCTGCCCAAACCCAGAGAGAGATCAGCATCCAGCACGACCAACGACAACAAGTACCAAGTACTCGACTCACTCAGGTCCTGGCAGCGCAGCAGAAACAGACTCCACTGGTTTATAGAACTTCCTGCCCCTGGCTTGCCAGCCTCGAGACTCAAACCCTTCCAACTGGTGCAGGAAGTACCCTCTGTTGTATGAGCTCGCAAAGTGATGCTGCTCTGCAGTCCCTGCAACGTCAGTACCGCCAGGACGTGTTTTCTCAGCTGCTGGAAATGTGATCTCCAAGAAGAAAAGTCCACATGGTGAGAAAAATCCCCGCATGTAGATTGGTCGGCAGAAAAGCCGAGGTTTCCAAGTCTCTAAAGTGTGTTGCACGAGAGATAAAAATGCAAGTAGCGTAAGAAAATTCATGGAAATGTAAAAAAAAGTCTTGTGTGACGGGTTTAAAAATGTACTACAGCTTCCTGTCTAGCACAAAATTTAGTCCCTTCAGGTGGCCACAGTCAAAAGGGTTATCTGCATTTTATTACATATCCAGGGCTTGGATTTTTATGTGACTTTGCCACGGACTGCCCATAGTCTAACAATTGAGCTCAATGAATTTTATTGAGTCCACACAGTGCATGGGTGAAGGGCCTGGTATAAGTAGAATGTGACAAAATCATTGAAAAATGTGAACCTGAATTTCTCCATTTCACAAGAAGTGTTGCCAGATTGTTCCACTCTTACTCCTTTTTCCCCTCAAGGAAGTCCTGACTCCCTTCAATCTCCCGTTACGCATTGATTTTAATGATTTAATAAAACACACACACACAAAATTGCACTTGTTCTCTTCCCCTCGTCACTGCACCTGGCAGAAGTGACAACTACATTTTTTCCTCGTCAGGAAGCCAGAATCATGTCGGAGTCCACCACATTAGAAAACTGGAAACATTTACTGTTTTATTGTTTTTCTACGAATTTTCGTACATATTCTACGCATATTCTCGACCTCTCATACGGTACAGAAGGGTGGGTTTGTTTTGTCCGTGCTACAACCTGCTCAAAGATGGTCGTCTTGCAAGAGGGCACCTTCTCTTCACTACACAAGGTCCAAAATTTTCCTGGCAGTCTTAAATGCTGCAAAGCTGTTCCACCGTCATTGTGCTATTAATAAGAATAGAGCTGACGATATAAGCTTTTCAGGACACTGCAGCAAAAGTAATCGCTTTGCAACACTAACACCTTGGAGCAGGCATTACTGTTTGGGAGGCAGATGCACTTGAACTCTGGGCCTGGCCTCAACCTCTGGTGCTGCCCGATCCAAAACTTCCCCAATGTACAGAGCCTCCACAAATGAAAAATGTCAGTTGATCTTGGGGCTGCTGTTTTCAGTCATATATAAGCATACATCAGGTAGGTCTCCACCGAGATTACAGTCTTTGTTACACTTGTTTTTGCCAACCCTGTACTTTTGGGGACCCTCGTTTGAAAGCCCTGAATGCGCCTTATGAAAGAGTGAAAACACGTAGCTCACAGAGTTATCAAGTGAACAACTGCACCTGCATCTTTTTGTGGAGAAAAATGAGGAACATCTCCAAAAAGCTTGCCAGCCAGATTCTGTTGCATGACATTTATTTCCTCCTGCTCGTAAAGACATTCCGTTTGGGCATCTTCGAGGCCTGAGGGAATTCTGCATTCGTAGTGGGCATTTTCGTGAGAGCACCAGGATTGCATGTACAGGGTGTTTCGTATTTAGCTGGTCATTGGAACTCGCTACATTCACCAATTAACGCTTGTATCAAAACGTCTCGATGGAATAAAGACGACTCACCCCAGAATTTGGAAACTGTTAAAAAAAAAAGTGAAGTTGTCTTCACGAAGGACAATTTATGTACTGGGTGCGCGGAATGATGTGCCCGACATATAAATAATATCCCCGGACTTGACTAAAGTCAGCACGTTTTTATCGTGCCGAAGCAAATGCCATGTCTCCCTTTTTTTACTGTGCAGTCACACTTTGATAAAATGAACTTCACTGCAGTAAAGACTGCATTGTTGCTGAATTTTTCTTCATGAAAACCCTGCTACTGTAAAGATCTTGATTGCGTAAACTGAGGGGGCTGCTGACTGGAAACTCCTGTAGCCAAGTTCGACTGTTGTTCGTCAGAAATAAGTCACACTATTTACTTAATTTTGTTCAAGCTTATGAACCCGGTGAACAGGGCCACAAATGAATGAGGCACCGGGTTGTGTGCACCCGGTACGGACAGTGCTGAACTCTTAAGGAACAGTCGCTGAAGCTGAAGTGTCTGCACGTTTTAATTAATGAAAGAGAAAATGAGTGAAAAGTGGAAGTTCAAAATTTCGCGGGTCTGAACTTATTACGGCAATTTGCTCAATGAAGTATTTTATGAAGACAGTTTAAAATGTCGGTGCAATTGTTTTCTTTTAGGGATATCAACCTCCCATTTCATGATCTTTCCTTATTTTGTGGACAAACTCGAGGGCAAATGACTCTCCTTCTTGTCGTGCGGCCTCTTCTATTCCGTTGAAGTAGAGGCATTTAGAATTTTATATTGTTTGTTTTTCAATGTTCGTTAGGATAACATGTACTTTCACTCAAAAGTGCTCTAAATAGTCTCATGGGAGACGACACGTTCTCTCCAATGACGTCAATAATGCTTCGCATAATGTCAAATAAGCACACACATAGTTTTCGGCGAACCCCCGGTGCGTGGGCAGAGACCAGTGCAAGCTCCGGGAGACGTTAACAGGAGAAACAACCTGAACTAAAGCTTGCTGAAGAACTAGCAAACGCTTTGCTGGGTGGAAAGGGTGGCAAAAGCGTTTGTGGGTACATGTGTGTGCTGTGCGTGTGTGTTTCTGTCTGTCTGTCTGCATCTCCCACCCTTGGACCGATCGGCCCCAAACTTGCCGTCAGCGCAGGTGCTTCCCATCGCCCTCAAGGTCACTGCTTCCCCTACCCCACACGCTGTCCACGTAGCTGTGGACGTCGCTGTAGCTGTGGACGAAGCTTTTGTAGCCGTAGGCATAGGTGTAGAAGAAGCTCTTGCAGCTGTAGACGTAGCTTCGCACTCACCACACAATTCACGCTTGGACTCCGTGTCGTCCACGCGATCTGCACCCGGATCGTTTCTGTTTTGTTCCTCGCGGGATGGAGTCGATCCCAGTTCAAATTGGCTGATCCTTTCTTCTCCAGGGATGCCAAGTTAAATCATTTTTTCAATGTATTTGTAGGATTTTTTTGTAGTTACCTTTCTAGTGTGAGACTAGCTTTAGCCAGAACGTGGCAACTCCTCCACCCTCGGTCTTCTCCCTAGCCTGTGGTGATGGCAATGAGTCATCGGTCCACGGGTTGAGCCAGAGTTTGGCTCGCCGCATTTGCCCGGCTCACTGCCAACTCCAACTGACTTCTTCTCTGTTCTCTTCTGGCCATGGATTAGCTACTGATTAATACAGGCACTGCACAGCTTTTCCCAATACGCTCAGTTATACCCATCGGCATGGTTATATGTAGTAAATGCAACTTTGGACCTTAATTTTGGCCTTAAATGACCTCAGACTATGTGACCGCCTGCCAGTTCGTGAGAAGTAGCCTCTGACAACCAAGCTTGTTGACGATCGGTGAAGAGGTTGGGGTGCCCACACCTGACAGCCACATATCCCCCCCCCACACACACACACAAAGACAGGGAGACAGACTACATACGGACCCTTGCACTTCATATGAATAGATAGATAAGAAAAGATATATTATACAGTGTCATATCGCCCAGCCATAGTAAGAAAAGCCATGTCACACACTTCTCAGATTCACGGTTGACAATAGTTGACCAGATAACATTGAGAGAGAAATTCTTTGTTCGTGCTACGGCAATTTTGTCTGTGAGTAACTCATCTGTGCTTTACGGTGTAGAATGTTCAGTCTTTGCTGCAAGTAATTTCCGGGGAGCTGACTTCACTGCACATTTGGAGCTAGAACGTGTGGAGATGGAATTTTCATGTGAAATGTGCAATTCAAATATTTGGACACAAAATGACTTCCACATTTTAACTATCTGTTTTGATACCACAGAACCCCAACCCTTTGGCATACAAGAAAGTCAAACAGCAGTGTTCAAAGGTTCTGTGAAGCATAAAAATGACCGAAACAATAAACATTGTTTGTGTCTTCGAGGTGTCTTGGCTATAGCACGTTGCAGTACCATGGAATCCTAGCCTGCATGCGTAAGTATGACCTGGAGAGCAAGATCAAGTTCAGGCACATGGTGTACTCAATCTGCTTTGATGACACCTCCAACAAGTTCACTGTCATCATCAAAGATCTTCAGGCCAACACCCTTCTTCCAGGAGGCATTTTTTGAAGTATTTCTAAAACATGCATACCTCCTGAAAGCTGAGAAATTGTTGCAGTAATAGTTGTAAAATAACAGCAGTTCCATCTCAACTACAGGCAGAGGTAGGACCTGCTTTTGGAAGCCATTAACTTTGGCAGCCTCTGCAGCCTCAACAGATGACATTAGGGTCCAGCCAAAAAAAATTTGTGTAATATACCAGAGCTGTGGAAAAAATAATGCTTAATCAAGAGCATGAGTTTCTTAGTAATTTTGTAGACTTTATATTATAACCTAAAATGAAAATTGCTAATAACTTTTTAGGCTGTCAGTTAATTTTTCAAATTTTTTGATATGTTACTACCTACATCCATGGCATCAATACCCAACTCTTTCCAGAAATGGGTCCTGTCACTTCATTAATATCACAGTCTACCGGCACTGTGTTCCTGCTCTCCATGAACCTGGCGGGATATCCAAGCACTTTTGCTATCATCGTTATGCACTTACTACTTTTTGTTTTCTCGACATGAAGACGAAGCACACAGAGCTGCCACATAAGCAGGGCAGTCGTATGCTCTTCCACAGTCTTTCTCTGCGTCATTGCCTGTCGAGGCTTTTGTACAGTAAGACAGGCAAGAAAATCAAAATATTCATCTTCAGTTGTTGCAACTGTGTTGTACTTTTTACTTTCTCCCTAAGTCAGGCCAAACTTTGTTTTAGCCCATTCCAACTCAGCTCCTTTTCTCCCTCCCTCCTCCAATAAAGAGAAACCTGGCTCTTTGGCTCAGTCTTGACTTGAAGTGGCGCAACCACCATTCGATTCCTTCACGTCACCCACCTCCCGACCATTTTTTTCTCCTCATATGCATCTTCAAGCCGTTGCAGGTTTCATTTCTCTCTGCATTCTTGCCCTTTTGCTCGTCGTCAAAAATTGCGGTTCCCTCAATTACTCAATGTACTTGCAGAGTGCTTTTTCTGTTGCTTGAAACTGGAAGTTGGCAGGAAATGTGACGAGAAGAAACATGGGAGAAAACTACAATTTTCAGCAAACAAGCTAACAGACTTTGTGAGAGCTTCTTTGTATTCTGAGGTGAATCTGATATTGTTGCTTTGAAGGAGGACAGACGCTTAACATATCATACATTGTTCTGCATGGGAGCTAAAGAATGCCAGAAGTACGAGAAAACTCTCGGTATTAAACCTAAACTTGGCTAAGAACCCAAGAAACCCAACGTTTGTAGCTTTCCACAATTTAATGTAATGGACTCCAAAATACCATCCAGCGTCTCTTAGAAAAAAATGGACCGTCGCTTCAGGTGACCACAGTGACAAGGGGAATAAATGTATCAAGTTAAGTTTTGTACTTGATTTTCCTTACATCACTGAAGTCGATGAATCAATGAGAGGAGGTTGAAGGGAGAGTTGAAAACAAAGTTTTCAACTTTTTGTTCTATCGGGTGCGGCCGATAAAATGCTGGGTTTCCTTAATCATGAATTGACTTCAAATACTGTCCGTGATGAACAGGCAATATTCTTTGACTGAGCCATTCTTGTATACAGTCCTTGCCATAAGTAAATGCGTTAAGCATGACGAGACCTGAAACACTGTTCTGAAGCATGTTGAAGTGGAATTTTGATGTGGAACGTGTAAGTGTGATCCTGGGACACAATGTTGAGTACACTGGGTCAATGTCAAGGCTGCCCATTTTGGTGCTAGAATGCTCAAAAGGAGGCCACCTGGAG
>JAAUXU010046578.1_pt1 | contig 50029 bp, 42 predicted proteins | sample 7278151 | NCBI WGS metagenome assembly JAAUXU01 (sample SAMN14350113, study PRJNA611818) | marine sediment metagenome | isolation source: surface marine sediment (1.8m) | place: French Polynesia: Moorea | collected 2018-08
CGTTTATCCTGGTCTCATTTGGCCCTGGGCCTCTAAAGGACTTGACCATGGAGAGCTTCAGCACTGCAGCAGCACGATCAGATACGTGCTCGTAGCTATTGGACCTCTTGTCTGTGTGGCAAAAACAGACTGACCTGAATCTGCGACAACTGAGCATCAGCTGTGAACCAGAGTCTTGGTCTGTAGATGCAGGTTCTCACAGGGTGCACGTGAATCATGGGTTTGATGCGTTTCGCATCAAAATTTGTAAGGCAAAGGTTCCAATGTTGGCGGAAAGAGAATTTCACAGCGATCTGTGTTATTTACAATCACTTTGTCGTAAAGGGTCTCAGTTGGTGTTGCTGAGCAAAAAGTGCAGCGAGGTCACGTCCTCTAGTGGTGTTCCTTCTCAGGTAGGTAAAAGCAGGCCAGAAAACCGTGCTTTTTTGGATAATTCGCTGTAGAATCGATGCAAAAAGCCTTTCACGTGAACTTGCTCATACACTCCCATTTCGACATTGTCACCCCATTCTTACGCCTAACCTAATCCGTCTATCACTTAGTCTGTGTTATATGCACACAGCTCTCTTCTTCCCCTCCCACAAAGGCTGAGCGATGATAAATGACGTGAAATGAAGAATGGAATTTTTTTGGATAACTTCTTGAAGTATCAAGAGAGTTATACGAGCAGAAGCTTGGAATTTTGATCGCTTCATCCGTTGTCCACTGCATAACGATAAAAATATAACCTTGCTCCACTTAAGAAAATCCCATGAAGAAGAAATCACATTTTACGACTGCTCTGTGTGGTCTACACATGACTGCTAAGTACTTAGTAGACCAATATGTCCCGTTGTTGGGCAGGGCAATCAGAGGGCGCGTGACCTCCCCAGGCGGCAAGGTCGAGACAACGGGTCATGCCCAACAGAAGGGTGGTGGCACTCAACACGTTCGCAGCGGCAATCTATGGTTTGATACCCCGCTATTCTGAAGAAGACGTCATGGAGGACAATATCGTACTTCCCAATTTGTGAGTCAGTCACATCAGCTCCACCCCTTCTGCCCTCTGCCACTCCTGCCCGCTGGGATGTACAGCGGGACATATTTTTTATCGGGCCCGCTGAGTGGAAGAAGAGTCACATATGGGTGTTGCAGACTTCACTCACGAACACTCAATGACGGAGAAGCATTCAGAAGAAACTGGTGTTAGAAAGATAGTTCACACCACGGTTTTCAGAATATCGTCCATTTGTTTTGAGCTCAATTGGTAAATGATAATTTCCAATGCCTCCCTCGTATTTCCTTCAGCGGCGGGACATAAAGCATAATGCCCTGCTCTTCAGTATAAAAACAACAACAATCGTATAAAACAAATGAAGAAAACCATTAAACATTCCGACCCTCAGACAACTACAGGGTTAAACTACCCATGACCTCTCTATATGCGGACTCAATGTCCTTCACTCCTTTGAACTCCATTGCCCTGGAGCGCACTGACGTCCTCTGGACATCAAAGCGCTCTTGGTCGCTGGAGTTCGAACTTAGGGCATAACCGAGAGTCCTACAATGCACACCAATAATATCAAATTGTTGTACATCCCAGCTTTCTCTACTCGAACTTATGTTCGAGCACGTAGATGTCTTGTATGTTTATGGCGTGCACCCACACGCAGACTGCGTAAGAGATGGCTTTCGTATGCATGAAGACTACACAGTCGATGCCTCACCTACCTGCACGTCCACTGAGGAAAAGTTTGGAGGCCCCCCATATCCAGATTTCATCCATAAACCTATGGATTTTATCTCTGTTGCGGTCTTCCGATTCCGGCTATGAGGAGCAGTTTTGAGTGGTCAGACCAAATCTTGGTCCCACAAACGCGCGAACAAAAGCAGTTGTGAAGCTTCCTTTTATTTTTCAACGTTTTTTCCCTACAGGTTCGAACTGTCAGGGAAATGTGGGTCAATTCACGAACAATGCATTAAACCATGAGGAATTGAGGTCTTTTTGTCTGTTTTCCTGGAGCTCGACGGTCAATTTTCTGTCTCCAAATGGAGTTGTCAGTGATAAATGTACATCGGTAGCAGTCATCAAAAGTGGCTTGGCAGCAATGACGACCACACTGCTTTATTTTAGCAGATTTTTTTTTTTTGAGGAATAGACTTAAAAAAATGATGATAATTGCAATGTCATGTCAATTGCAATGTCAGAGCCAGGCGCTTTTTCACGTCACAACTTCCTAACTCGATAACTCAATAACGTCTATTGACAGTTGGACAGCATGTGAAAAATAGCGATCTGGCGCTGTCGATTCCAAGTCTGAGTGAGTCTTATTTTAATTTTGATCCCAGCATAGGACCTCCTTCTGTGCGGTGTTCAAAGGATGCGCAATGTTCTTCAATGCGCGCACGTCTCTGTGGGGAGGCTGAGACAAGAAGCCCTGAGCCACCTGCAGCAAATAAAGGCCTGAGAGAAATATTGACTTGCTGGGCAATGGGTCTTTTCTGCGCGCAAATTGCATCCTTTTCTGGGGCGCAACAGGCTGCGAGCGCAAAAATTAAGAACGCGAAAATTTATGTCCTGGGTGAGCGGAATGTTCAAGACCCTCAGCGAAATTAAAAACACATCAAGTTCTCCATAGTGAGGGTGGGCGCCAAAATTTAATCGCGCGAAAATTTAATCGGGCGAAAATTTAATCGGGCGAAAATAACCACTTTTGCAGGGCCACCATGCCAGAAAAAGAAATTGCCAAAAGTGAAGGATGTTCTTACGTTATCTATGGGTCTGGAGGATGAAGAAAACAGAGAGAGAGAGAGAGACAAACAAACTTGTAGCTGCACAGTGACAATCCATTTGATCTGATGCTTGCTGTGCCTTTTAGATGCTCTTTTCTAATCAGAAAAGTAATAATAATAATAATTTTCTAATCTAATCGTTTTCAGGACATCTGATCATGACCTTTCCAAGCGCCGCCGACCACTCCAAACACCTCCAGATCAGCAAAGAGGCCACCTACAATAAAAGCTACACCTACTACGAAGAAACCGATCATGTCGCAGTACAACCATTACGATACCATTGAAGTAAGTATGGTTCTTGGATTGAAAGAAAATGATTTCGTGCTATGAAGAGGCCAAGAAAAGACAAATACTTTCCTCCTTTGTATTCATGCTGCATGTTTCGTGAATGAGATTTTTTCATACAACTTGAAAAGGCCATCACGCGTGTATAAAAGTTTTTCATCACACGTGTATAAAAGTTTTGACGTGAGGCGTAAAGGTACAGTGTCATCATCAACATTCACTCAATACACGTGGGGTGGGAAACTTTCACAGATGTCTTACGACTGCAACGTGCATGAGCGCAGACCCACCTACGTACATATGCACGTGTAGCACCGAATGCTCTCGTGTGCCACGTGCGCAAAAAAAGTTCGGACTCTGGTGACAAACAGGACGGACTGGCAAGGGTTTTTTTTGGCATTCGCAGTGCATTTGCTCACGTCCCGTACATGCAGGGTCATGGTGGAGACGATGACTGTCTTCCTGCTGTGGAATTGTTTAAGATTGCGCGATATCGACGTCGGATATAGCTGCATTTGCAAAATATCGAATATCGCAACGTCTAAAAATAAATCGCGATGCTTTGCCGATGTCGTGTATAATCTATCAACAACCCATGGGGTTCACATTTCTGTAGCACCGTCGGCCCATGGGCTGGCCCTGTAAGTTCAAAAAATCCCTGTTTTGGACATCTATGAAACATCTGCAACAGAATGAAACTCAATGTCAAACAATTAATATGGCATTTGGCGCAAGCATCGAGTATCGCGATTGGGGTCTCGATGTGTCGAATCGTGATATCGTGATATCAATGTTGCACATTCTCAGAGTCGTCCACTTGTTTGTCTGCTGCAACAGGGTCCTTGCCAGTTACTCTGTTACTTTTAATTTGTAGTGAAAGAGGAAGATTAGACCTGGCAATTTTGTTAATTGCTTGGCATCTCTAAAAACTTTTTAAACGTTAACCTCAGTTAGTACTGCTAATACTTACGCCGACGACATGTGCCAAACAAACCGCACAGAGTGCAACACAGCACTGTGCAACTGCGCGGACCTTGATACCACTGTTCTGTTTTTCTTCATAATATTCCTTCTTCTTCTCTCTCTACGTAGTATGACTATTCTCTGGACATATTCAATCTGTCCGCTCCGGACCCCTCCCTTGGCAACTCCTCGCCCTCCGCGGGCTTCAACAAGCCGTTGGTGGACTTTTTGGACAAATTCAAGGACTCCCTGGGAGACAACAGACAGGTTACGGGCTCGCTCTATTGGACCCTGGTCCTTGTGTATGGGGTGTTCACGCTGGCTGGACTAGCCGGGAACGTCCTCATCCTCTGGGCAGTGTTGGGCAGAGAAAGTATGAGGACGGCGAGAAACGTGTTCATCGTGACCTTGGCCATCTCAGACCTCGTGCTCTGCCTCTTTACCATGCCGGCCACATTGTGGGAGGTGAGTCCACAAGCTTGAAAGCAAGTGAACGATGTGATGATCTCGTAGACCACTTCTGGGTGCCCACATGATATTCATTCAACATTAATTTTCTTGCCTGTACCAACCCACCCACCCCCCGTAAGTGGATGAACAGTGATGCGGGCCAAGTGAAAGGGGCCCAAACAAAAGGGACCCCCTAAGTACATACAGTCCATGCCGTGAGTGCTTTTAGCAAACAGGCTGCATACGTTGCACCGAAATGCTCCAATGCGGAATCTGCGCCTGAAGTCGGTCATCAAGACCTTCGTCACCGGGGGCACCTTCTTGAGCGCCCGCGCCGGATCGCCCGAACTACGCCGAGGTCGGGACTGACGTCGCACAGAATGTACGATTTTTTTCCTATTTGACAACAATGGCAGAAGCCTCTCCAGGGGGACGCCATGGTTCATCCTGGCGATCCTCCTGCAGGTGCCGAAGTCCCTGAACCAGACTGAACCGAACTCCATCACACGTACAGATGGGTAGAACTTGCTCTTGAGAGCTCAATTTTAATCCCTTGCTGCACTCTTGCGAAAGTTCTACGAGCTCATCAGTTTTGACTAGGGATGTCAAACTCCGGCAGAAAAAAAACGTTGTCAAATCGGCAAAAAGATCTCCATTTCAGCTTTAAAAAGTGTAAAAAAAAAAATATGTAAACCCATGCTGGTCATTTATGTATGAGAGGGACCATTTTCATTGAAAGCATATGTGGGATGAGAACCTACAAATTCCAGTGCCTCTTCCGCTCCACAAAACCAAGATATGATCCCTAATGTGACTTTCAGTCATCCGCAGCCTTTGTGGGTATGATGAAAATGGAATATGAGCTGAAGAAGCGCTCTACATCACACCATGTAATGGGGGCATGCTGAAACTTCTCAATCATACAAGCCTTTGAAATTTTAGTGCTTGGAGAAAAGTTTGCAAGGAAAACTTGAGCATAACGTTTCGAAAGGTAGAAGTCCGGGTTTTCTCTTGAAAACAGTGGCTGGTTTTGACTTACAGGGATCAATGACTAAACTCCCTTCTACACTTTCAACAACTTGGATGCTTTCGAGCAAGGAGATCCTTCCTTCCAGCTGCGTAATGGCTGACGTAAGCTCCTTGAAGCTTGCGAGGATAAAGGCCAACTGCTGCGGGATGTTCGGATCCTCCATGAATTCTGGGCAGGCCCCGATAGCCTTACTTTCCGGCTCCAATCCTTGAATAAACTTCTTCACTGTTTCAGAATTTTTGGGGCAAAATAAATGGCACCTTGGGGCCGGGTGGATCACCTGGTAAGAATTGACTCAGGTGCAACTGAAAGCCTTGTTTGTGCCACAGGAGTCCTCCTCATAGTAAGAATAGATTGTTGAGCTCTGAAATGAGACTCTCGATCGCAGGGTAAGGGTTCAGTCGTCCTACTTAATCCGTGAGCCAGGTAGATAGCATGGAGAAGCTTGGGCTAGCTAGACTTCAGACCTTTCATGCAGCAATATGTCCCATCAGTAAGAAGTAACCGGGATTGGTCATAGTTGATGTCTCCCCTCATTCAGGCTGAACAAGGCCGAGTTGATGAACTGCTGAAACGTCTGATTGTTCTTTGGCTGAGTGGAGATTGACCAAATCCGGAAGGAATCGTCGCTAAAGAGGCCTTCTATTCTGTGGTCCCAAGAGAATTGTACAACCTGGGCGACGAGAAATGTCCGTTGTTTTATCCACAATTGCAAAAAAATTCTGCTCATCCCTCAATTCTGACCAGATTTTCTTCGCCAATGCCCGGTCAGAACTGCGGGTAGCACTAGTAGCACTCACATAGTTCTCCCAAAGACTACGAAATGGGAAGCTCGCCTTCTTTGCTCTCTTAATCAGCGTTCTACTTCGGTCATTGGCAAAGCAACTCTCAGACGTAAAAGCTGACTTCACAGACAGAAACTGTTGCACTTCCCTCAACTTCTTTTCTCTACGGCGCACATTCCGTCGGTGTTTGCTGGGCTTTGAAGGATCCTCGATTCCACTTTTGCGAGTGATGGGAACTGCAGATTTAGCAATAGAGGCTTCTCCTGGTCGTCCAGTAGACTGTTGGGTCAAGCCATGTGAACAAAACGTGACGAAGCCAGTCGAGCTGCAATGGTGTGGCTACACTAAATGCTGATTGCACTGTCTGTGCAGCACTTGTCATGCAACTTGACTCATTTTGAGTGATTGGGCTGTGTACACTCAAAGTATACCCAAAAATCGGTGAAACACACTGCACACACGCTGGGTTCTGCAAATGTTTCGTGATATATTCAAAGTCTGAAAAAAAACCTGTGACTTGGCAGAGAAGCCCATGATTAAGATTTTTGACCTCCATAACTGGGCCTGTTTTGGGCTGCAGCCCAAAACATGACCCAGCTCTTCCTTCCGAATGAGATATGTGCAGAGTGAGGGACCCGCACTTGAGCTCATCCGTCAGGACCATCCAGGGTGGCCTCATCAGCCTGCATAACGCCAGCGAAGACCATTTTTCGCATTATCCTCGGCCCTTTGCAACCTGTTCGCCTTTTTCTCTGAGCTCAGCAAAGCCTTAGGACGTCTCTTCGTTCAGAACTTTGCAGCGAGTCGCTCGGCTCTTGGGAGTGAGTCCAGCACCGTGAAACATTTGCTTGCTTTTGGCCAATGGAGATTTGGTCATCTGATGCAAACTTCTCTCTCTCAAGACGCTTTGTATGACATTTTTGGATGAGGGTACTTTTTTCTCAGGTTCTGCAATAAACTTTTTCTACAGGGCTTCCGCCCCTTCCAATTTTGTGGAGTGTTCTGTCCAAGCTGCCTTACAACCTCAGCACATTGAGAGGAAGTGAAGAGTTCTCCCAAAACCCAATGGTGAAGTATTGGATGCAGTGGATCATCAAAGAGAGGACATCTTGCGGCTTGTGCTGTTTTTTATTGGAATGAATTCACCATCGACTAAAACTAAAACTGGTTTTTGACCTGAGCCCCCTCTGCTGCGAGACATCCCGGTTTCCCTGACTTGCCTATGAAGCACACACGGTACATATACGTAGACGTAATGTACAGCCAACAACGCACTCGCTAGGCAAGGTTAAAGTAGGGTGAATAGTGCATCACTTGAATGCATTTCTCTGGGGCATAAATAATTGGCCCTCAAGCTGAACGTCAATTCCCAGCTCTGTCTTCATTGCTGTACGCAGCTGGCCTTGGTCTCGAGCATTTCACAGTTGCACTTCCCATTAAGTCAGATGCTCACACTGTTTCATCTTGGGCTCGACGATCTGTGAGTTCTCCTGATCTCCTGATTTTTACCGGACAGGTCCTGTACGGTTTCGTTTGGCCCTTCGGCCCGGACACCCTTTGGCTGTGCCAGTTGGCCAGCGCCGGCCAGGCCACCCCGGTGTTCATGTCTTCCCTGTCCATCGTGGCCATAGCAGTGGACAGATATAGGTGCATCATACAACCGGAACACAAGCAGGTGAGAGTGAGGGGCTCCAATATTGGTGCACCACGCATAGCAGACTACAAAAGCAATGCACGGTATTTCCATGGGATTTAAGAATTGGCCCCTTGCCGCGCATTCTCGCAACATCAACCCGTACACCGGTGCGTGACTGAAGAGTGTTAGCACGGAACTTACTCAACTTAGGCAGCTAATTCACCCTTTTTTATGCAGCTGAGTGTGAGAGCATCGGTCACTGCGTCGATGGCTATGGCAGCTCTCTCCGCCATCATGTCTATCCCACTGTTTATGGGCACCCATCTGGAACAGTACGTCAAGTTCAATTTCAAAAGGTCCTCGGAGTATGACATCCTAGTTTGCACCGATGACCGATCAGTTACTTTCAGGTAAGCATAAAACCCTTGTAGAGTGACGTTGGCAAGATTACCTGACTTTTGAGTTGCCACAACCTCTACTACCTTAGTCGCATCGTGGACAGAGAGTGCAGAAAGCCACAGCACAGTTTGTCTTTGCTGTAGATTACAGTTCACACATTGAGCGTGCTAATGTCGCGCATCCACAACTAAATCACTCTCCTCGATTAGTCGGTGTTCAGAACCTAGATCTTAAAGTGATTGGTCCTCAGGCACAGATTGTTCCACCCCGTAGAGGCCTTTGGCAGTGAGCCAGAGACACGGAGAAGAGGAGCTGCTCTTTCAGTTCTTCCTCCTCCCCCCTGAGTCCCAGAGCTACTCATAAACGAACGGCATGTTGACATTGGGACTACGCATCTAGCATGTTATGCAATAACGTTACGCTGTACATACGCATGTACGAAGCACGTACATATATTAAGTTTATTGTGTTTACCCGCTTTCCTGAATTGTTATGGGAAAAGTTGAAGTTTATCTTGAAGACGACAGTTTTTAGCCAGGAGAGAACAGGAGGGACCCCATGATGCAGCAATAGAGACTGGGAGTAAGACATTTCCGTGGTAGGTACTTTAGTGCATGGGGACGTGGGTAATGATGTTCTCATACGTGTATGAAGATCATGCATCTTAAGGAGCTGTTGAGCGTAAAATTTATGATAATGCACGGATAGTGCACAACCGAATTGCTCTTGTTTTCTAACATAACTAGCACTAAACTGCAGTATTATTAGCGCGGTACCGACCAGCCAAACGCCTACGCTACTGAACGCTTAAGGGAGATCTCGTGCTAACAGATAGTCATGCCTGCATTTTCAGGACTGCGTACAAACTCTCGTCCATGTTTGTACAATTTCTGCTTCCTCTCCTGATCGTGTTTGCCGTGTATCTGAGCATCCTATGTCGGCTTCGCCACAGGCCCCAGAGCCAACACAGTGAGAACAATCGGCGCAGGAGAAGGACCAACATCATGATCATCCTAATTTCCGTCTCCTTTTTCCTCTCCTGGCTGCCGCTCAACGTCTTCAACACTGTGCTGAACTTCGATCCCGACTTTATGGAAAAACATCTGGAAGGAGAGGTATTCCTAAAGTACATTCTTAGAGTAAATGCAGCGAGTTGCGCATGGATGGTACGAACGTACGTACGTCGGAGTCAGAGTGGTGTAGGATACTATATCGTACATGCTATACCCACGTACGTACGTCAAAGTTACAATATCGTAAGGTACCCACTGTACCAACGTCCGTCCGTACGTAGGCAGGTACGTACTAAAGAATCTGCTGGCGGCCCCGGAGAACGCCCTTGTCTATCCGGTGTGCACACACTTGCATGTTTTGCTGTACGACTGCCCATGGTGTACAGTACAATCCTACGTACTAGTGCGTTCCGCATACACATTTACGTGTACATGACTTGAGAGCATCTGGTCCGGCTACAACGGATGGGAAACGTTTGCATTGCAATGTGCGACTTGGATGCGGATCAACTGAACGAAATGCTATGCATGCATCTATCTATTACACAAACAGTCATACATTAATCATATATGTACGTACGTCTGGGCAAGTAGCCATGTACGTACACGCGACTTTTGTAGTTTCAAGCTCGCGGGCATTGACAACCCGAGGGTTGGAGGGGATGGTCCCAAGGGTCGTCATGGCCTCGAGAGCTTCAACATGTAAAAAGAGTGTGCCCAGTGCTACTTACCCAGATGCATGTTTGTAGTTTAACGTACACTTTGTAACTTTTAAAGCCACAAGGTTCCTGCAATTTCTAGTGTATTTCATTGAAAAGTGAAGTTGACATTGGCTGACATCGCATCACAACATTTGATGCTGAGACCCAGTTCTGTGCTATGTGCATTGTAACAATGTACACGATTTTTCGTGTGTAACGCAAATGTAAGCTGAAAAAGTGTACGTTATAAGATGCATCCAATGTACGTCCAGTCATCCCCCTTTGACTGACCAGATTACAACACTTGTGTTTCTCGCAGAACGCTCTCGTGTACGGCATTTGCAACATTCTGGGCCTGAGCAACGCCGTCGTCAATCCGGTGCTCTACGGATACTTCAACGAGAATTTCCGCCAGGAGTACAAGTCCATTTACAGACAGATCCCGTGGAACAGCGTCAGCTCTCTCAGAAGACTCTCCAGTGCTTGCAAGTTTGACCTGAACTCGAGCAACAACACGAGCAGAATGGGCAGTCAGCGTCGGCGCAGATTCTCCGCGAAAAAGAAGCAGGAACAAGAGCCTTGGAGAGAATTGAAAGACAAAAATATGAACTGTCCCCGCCAGCCGAGGGCTGTTATTGAGGAAAAGTTGGCCACAAGTATATTTTCTGGTGACAGCACTTCTTCTTTCGCCATGAGGAATAGCACCCCTACAGAAGACTCTGCCAACGACGTTCGCGAGGTTATGAGAAGAAGCAACGAAGAGCAGCAACAGCAACCCCAACAGCAGCCTCGTCGAGAAGGTCGCGTCGTCATTCAGGAGCCAAAAGAAAACAGTGCCAATAGTAGCGTCAATGCCTTCTCCAAAGACTCACCCTGGGGATCGAGCTTAGACGACTCGAGGAGAAAGCTGCTCACGCCAAACGTGTTATGGCGAGGCATTCACGGTTTAAGGAAGAGTTTAACCACCGGCTCGTCGTCATCTGCACCGTTTTTATCCGCCAGTGCAGAGGGAGCGGCAAATAGCGTCAGTCGGGACTTGCGCCAAGAAGGCCGTATAGTGGTTTCATCTCCTTTGTATAGCGATCGCTGCTTGTGTCGTCAAGCCAAGAAGGTGACCTTCCTGAAGTCCCTTTGCGGAGATCAGGACAAAGAGAAGAAAAAAGAGGCTTCAGAGCTGACGGTCCTGAGAAATGCAGGCGGAAGCAAGGCAGTACTGACGACATCGGCGGCTCGGCGGCCTCTACAGCCTCGACAGCCGACGTCGTTTTCCTCTGGAAGCCTCTTCAGCCAAATTTGTGCGGGAGACAGCCATAAACGCTTATTACCCAAGGTCAACGACCACGTGACGACGACGGCCTGGAGCAGCCTCGGACAGCAGGAGGCTCAGACTGAACGAGGCAGGGGCCGCGACGGCGAGGCGGAAACCGAGGTCGACGCCGAACCCGACGCCGAACCCGACGCCGAACCCGACGCCGAGGCCTTACCGGCGTCTTCATTCCCCATGGTCACGGTGCGGTTTGAAAGCGAACAAGCCACCAATTTCTGTGAACGGCGAATGGCGCTGCCGCTGCCGGTCACATCTGCTTCTTCGTTCGCGCCGGGCTGGTTGTCGTCATCACCGTTGGCCTCCTCGCCCTCGACTTATCTGGTCAGGGTGAGGTTCTCTGACATCCCCAAGTACACTAGGTAGACACAACAGATCCCTCCCTGACCAGTAGCTAAAGTTGTGTAATGCTCGTCGATCAACGGATTCTCAATCACATGTACGTCTACAGTATTATACCCACGCATGACAAGCATCGTTGTCATGACGGAAAAAACTGCCCTAGTACGCGCACGCGTAGCTGCAGGCTGACTTTTCGTGTATCGTTCTTGTCCAAATACAGATTCACACTGTACTAAAAAAAAATCCGTCGTCGTATGTACAGCACCTTAGAACAGGTACTCGACAGTTATTTAGGCCTGGAGGTGAAATTGTCGTGAAGCCCGACACGTTTGAGGGCGTCTCAACGTTCGGTTGTTGAGAGCTGTGCAAAGTTAATCTGATCCAAGTTTAAAACCAAGCATTTTTTGCCTCAGTACGCTGTAAATTTATTGGTTGACCTGTAGAAACTTGACCAGAACCAAGAAGATGGAAGAAAATGTAAATCCAAATTTGAATGCATGAATTTCGCAAATTTGCCTGAACTTCGTCACAGACTTTTGGTGTATCGAGTATGCAAAATAAACCCCTGGTTTTATGAAATCCAATACAAGACCAGTCAAGGGCGGACACAACGAAAGCAATCGGTTTCTTTCCAACTCAAGACCTGCTGACAACAGCCCTAATTTGTGTGGACCAAGCACTTGGTGACGAAAGTTTTTATAGCGACGAGTGCGTGTTTCGTAACAATAATTGAACCATGTCGAAAGTTCCAAAGTATCAAACACTTTTTACCCCGGAATCTTTGACAAATGCGTCCCCATGTACATGAACAGCGACCAACGCAGACACGCGCACGTGAGCAGCGACAGTCTCGAGTGTGAGCACGTTTGCCAAACGCTTGATCAAAAGAGAATTAACTCTACTTAGTCCTGGCTACACCAACTCCTCTCTCCCTTATGTGTACACGAATGCATATGTAGCGCAGGAGATAGAATGAGTGCAGAACCAACATGAGCTTTTGCACAAGATTGATGGGATGAAGCGGAAAAAATCTCAAAAAACCGAGGTGCTTAAAAGAGGTGAATCGAGTCAAATTCATTTGAGGGAACGACCTCGTACTCGAATTGTTATTGCTCCACCTCACATCCTCGGTCCTTTTGGACCAAAGTCGCCTGCTCCTTCAGGAAGAAGAAAAGATGGGAAAGCTGCCTCCAGGAGTCAGGGAGAAAGGAAGACAACATGTCTTCCTAGTCTTTGAAGGCGACTGAAAGGAGATCAAGGTCTCTCGAACTTGATTAAAGTGTGCCTTGCGATTTCTTCTTGATTAAACTGTGGAAAAAAGTACGAGGTGAATCAACCCTCCTACGTTTAAAAGGGGGATATAGTAAGTACCTGTTGGGCATACCTGTGCGATCCCATCTGTCACCAGGATGCTAATTATTAAGGGAGCGCAACTCGTGGATCTTGCTGGAGACGAGACCAGGCTGGAAGCATCAGTCATGATCTTCTCTGGCGTTCAAGAGCACAAGGAGCAAGGCAAAACCTGACTTATCCAACTGTGGATTATCTCTGTATTCAGGGGAACCATGTTTCAGGGTGACCCATTTTTTTTCAATGCATAAGTCTTGGTCAGCAAGCAAGCCTCTCATGATGAGTTTCTACCTGGATTTACTGAGCTGACCGACGCAGTGACGACACGCGGCTACTGAAGCTCATGAGCAACCTGAAGCCGCAAGAATTCAGCTCGTTACCATCCCCAACCTTGACAATCTCAAGGGGTGGGGCAGAAGCAGTCATAAATTACTGTCAAATGAGAGAATAGAGGTGTATTCAGCATCTTGAAAAAATTGCCCCATTATTGTTATACTATTTCTTTCTTTCCTATTCCTGCGAAACCTCTGTAAAAGGACAAACCCGGATTTATTCGAATCATTGCCCGATGACTGATTTTGTCGGAAAAGCCAGGTTTTAATGCAGCACACGCAACATGTATACAGTAAAGCGTGCTTTATTAGCGACAGTTTAAGGATGAGGAGGCATGTTTGTTGCATGCAGACAGTTGCTTTTTTTTTCAGAGAAATTCCTTCGGCCAGATGATGGCAGCGTCCCTCCTCTTGTACACAAAGTAGACTGGCTGTTGTTGGAGTTTAGTTAACGATGAAGAAACTTCTCCAATTCTTCGACCCAGTGACTCCTGCCTGACTGCATATGGCTTTTGGCATTCGGACAGGAGCATTTCTGAAAAGTACATCAATCAAAGGAAAAGCTGGAAAGGATAGCGAGAAGAAAGAAATGTCGTCCTTTTCCTATAACTTTTGTCACTGTAGGCAAGAGATAAGACAAGATTATTTATAGGGAGAAAATATAAAGGCAGAATGAAATAAAGGCGCTCACCCTTCCCTCCCTCCAGGAGATAGAGCGCATAGTCTTCTGGATTTGCTGCCAACCTGGTCCTGCCTGCAATCATCCTGGTGACTTCTCTGACAGTCATGTTCGGTTTCAGGGGAAAAGACTTGCTCAGGATGCTTCCTCCTCCGTTCCTACTCCCTCTGGTTTCTGGAGGAATCAGCACCCTCAGGCTGCAGCCGCTGAGGACACTACTGCTGGTGGTGTTGGTGCTGCCGAAGCTGTTGTTAGAGGTGAGGCTGGCGCCGCCGGCTAGGCTGCCCATGTGACTGCGTTGCCCGGTGCCACTGTGAGAAGTGACAGAAGAAGCAGCAGTCGTCTGTAACACCAAAACAAAGGTCTTACTCACAATTTTAGGACATTCTTCTTGCAAAAGATATGCTCTGTTTGAGTGACTTGCGTCACAAGAACGCCTCCAGTATGAGGCAGGTCGAAATAGACGGGTAAAAGAAAATGTGTGGGGGCGTCTGCAAGCGAGGAATGCCAGAGAGAAAGTTGTCCCATCGGCTTTTCGCTCAGCAAAGTACGGTTCAAATCTCGAACACGTACACACGCACGTACGTAAGTACGTACTTATCGGAGCTTTAGTACGAGCTCGACCACGTACGTGGTCGAGCTCGCCATGACGGAAGTTAAGCGAGCATGACAAGCTTGAGGAAGACTTGTCGGAACTGCAAGTGGTGGAGCAAAATCATCTTTCAAACAGCGCGACTACGATGTTTTCGTTGGCTTTCTCTATTCCTAAAAATATTGAAGTAACGTCGGTATACAGTGACATAGTTCCCGTAAAACACGAAAACGTGGCCCAATCTTTATATGTCTTGTACATGTGCAAGTCGTATGGTAGACTGACGATGTCACTAAGACAAAATGTTTCGCTACACTCGATACCGTACGTGTACTGAAAGCAGATTTGTTTCTTTATTGTCGTGTCTTATTTTCTGTAGGCCTGAAAATACGAAACCACATTATGTCCTCCAAAGCTGGGAAATGCACTTCATTTTCACCCAAAATGGTCAATCTATATATATAAAGCAAAGGGCCCGTGCGTAGTGAGTGCATGGTGAGTGTGAAGGGCGAGATCAGCTTCGCAGGCAAGATCAGCTTCGCGTTGAGCACGAAGCGCGTGTCGATCGGGTCGAGTCTGCTACCGCTGTTTATTTTTCCTACCCAACGAAGTGGGTAGGTAGCGCGCAAGTGCTAGTATGCTAAACATACCAGTTTTGAGGTGAAAATATAACATATTTCCCAGTTGGGTGCACTGCTCTGCACAGAGATGCTCTGTGGCACTCCCTCCCACTACAGCTGAGTGACTGTTGAAAGAAAAAGTCTGGCATCAAATTACAAATTGCATCGCTGTAAGAAGGCTTAATTTTCCTCATGTTGATCTTCGTCATTTGAGGTGTCCTTGGCCTTACATTGTCCTCGGGCCCCCATCTTCCCACCACATTCCCTTTTTCCTTGCACAACGAACGTAAGGCCTTGAACATGTGAAATTGACTCGAATCAAACTTCGGAAAAAAGCTCTAGTTGACAGTCATGCAACGTATATGTAAAACTAGTCGGAACAGTCAGACAATAAAGTAAGCGTAAAACCTCGATATTTGCTCATTCCTACACCACAGGCTTTTAGAAAAGAGTTGCTTAGTAACGATCATAGGCCTTCCAGTGCCGTATCACGACATCCACTCGACAGTCTAGCACATGTATGAGTGTATAAAGCAAAGATGGTGCGATGGTTAGGAAAAAGTAACTTTCTTAATACTGCGGCTACGCAGAATCTTTTTACAGTGTCAGGGTGAAGCCTTTGTAGGTCGAGTACTTACTTCACTTTGGAAAGACATTGCGCAATTGCGGGAGCGACGAAAACTACTGCACACACTTGTGGTGTCACGCATAGTTTCGAGTCTAAGTGTACGTGGAAGAGTAGTACTACCGCAAGTGGCTCTCTCTCCCCACGTACCTTTTGCTCAGAGTCCACTGAGGAGGTTGCCTCGTGTCGTTTGGCCTCGTCTTGGTGGTTGTGGTGCAGGCTCTTGATGAAGTGGATGGTGGACGAGAGGAGAGTGAGGTAGTATCCACCCTCTCCGGCCAGCAGGCTTGGGTGAAGCAATCCCCACATGAGCTCGCTCTCCATCTCGATCCAGTCACATCGGCATCGAATGAGGACGGACGCCAGCAGCGACGTCAGCTCCTCGACGCTCACGGAACGTGACGAGGGACAGGCCGACTGCAACATACGGTTCAAGGACTTTCATGTAGCAACAAACACGTGCACAGGTGCTGATGAAGCCGGAGCTGGAGGTGGTGTGTGTAGCATTCTTGTGTGCGTGTGTGTAGTATTCGTATGTGCAACATTTGTGTGCACGTATGTTGGGGGGAGGGAAGTACATGCACGTTTTGGGTACGCTGCTACACAGAACAGAAAGGTGAGACATTGGTTCTCGTGGCAATTTGTGACAAAGGGAAACCGTGAAGAAAAAGAAGGTGCTTTGATGTGGCTTCGAGATCATCACGTATTCATTGCACTCTTGCTACGCTTGTACTTACACATGCATAACAATATCTGGTGTTCGTACGTACTGCAGTGTGTATTTTCTAATTTAATACAGGTAGGGTGGTATTTCTTGTCTAGTGACGCACTTAAGTTTTGCCCAAACTTGGGGAAGAAGTAAAGAAACCTCAACATCATAATACTAAAGTTGATGATTTAGGCTCCGATGTGGCCTCCTTCAACCTCATGCTCTTATAAGGCTTTGTATACATGTTTCACTAGACAGGATTAAAGACCACATCTGCATCTGCAGATCGTCTGCTAAGATTTTGAAATTTGCATTTCCATCTAAATTTGAACATTTGCCTCGACAAGTAAAGGAATGCAGTAGACCTGAGCCAAATTTTCAGCTCAACTACATCCCTAGTGGGACATCATCAATTTGTCTACCTTCTGCTATTCAATGGTAGAGAATGAATACACAAATGTCCGCTAAACTTTGAGGACTAAATGAGTGTTTCCCTGTCTGCAAATTTTGAAGGCATTTCTTGGGTCATATCCATTTGCATCTTTGGCATCTGGAGATGTAAAAAAATCCCGCATTCTCGGCATCTCGAGATAAGATCACCCCTCTCTGTAGATATTGTGCATCGAAACTACAGCGTCGGGTGAGGCTGCCTAAGTCACTCTGATCATCTCTGAATATCCAACCAAGAGAAATCACTCACGCTGTTCAGTATAATCCGGACGGTTGCAAGTAGCTTGTCCAATTTATCTACAGGTGAATGCGCCGCCCTCAACCGAGTTAGCCGCTCTGCAGCTTTCTCAGCCGCCGCAGTCAGCGCTGGAGCCGCTGTCGGGTCCTCGAACGCTGCTAAGGATTCCTGCATAGGCTGCATCACAGCTGAGAGTATTTGAAGGCAACCAGAGCGAGTGTGGTCTTGCCTACAGAAATAGAAAAACGTCAAATTATGGGTCATGTGATATCTTTGCGATGATTTGTGCGCATAGGGGTCATGAAAGCTTGATCAAGGATGACACTTGAGCTAGGTAGCAATGTTGCCAAGCAGAGTCTATGAATCGCCATCTACGACTTGAGTGAGGACGTCACTTTGTACTACAGAAGGGTATTTTTAAAAGAGTCTCACAGGACATCGTTCTTAAAGTGCTTGTGGTGTGTCTTGTGTTAGAAATAAGCTGACATGAAGTAAAGAGAATTTGTTTGAAATGACTTAAACAGGACTCACAAAAACACTTATAGATAGTCGAGGTTGTCACATAGGTTAATACAAAGAGTCGTCCAGTTTGTGCTGGACACACACACACCTCGTACTTACCTGAAGAGCCTAGTCAGATGTTCCTTCAATGGTTCATTCACCAAAGACTGAAGTTCCTCCTCTAACACTGAATCCACGTGCAAAACTTCGTCTGCGGCAAGCTGGATTCCAAAAATAAGGGAGCTCAAGATTAAACAAAAGAGTGAGATCAGGGATTTAGACTAATGTACTTTAAACATTGAGAGTACGACATCCGTCCCAGACATCCTTTGTATCCCGCAGTTTCTCGGACGTCATCAGTGCCGTGTGTGACGTGTAAAGTAGTACTACATACAGGTAAGAGCACATTTGCTTCGGACCTTTCAATTCGTTCGAGCTTATGGAGTGTTCTTTTTTAATTATTGCATAACGTGAGGACGTGACGAACAACGAACTGGCGATTGTCGAGTAACTTACCTTCTTCCTCTCATCCTCTATTACCGCGTGAAGATCGCCCTCACCGTTCCTGATCAGATAGTTCTTCATGCCGCTGATGAACTGTCTGACGTTCCTGACAACGACGGCGGGATCTTTTTCGCGACTCTCCTCAGTGCAGACCACGAACTTGGCCACGCTGCGCCCGAAGATTGTGGCGTCCGAGGAGGAGGCATTGGCCAAGCGGCGCACACATTCACCTACTCGAGCGCACGCGGCCGAAGATCGAGGAAGACTGTGGGGGAGGCCTGCGGATGTGGAAAAAGAACAATGTCAACATATCTGGAAAGTCCCTCGAGCGTTCTCAAGTTACTCTACTGTGCAGCAAAGTGAACGTACGCCGGAAACAACTGTAGGTTGCTACCGCCCAGGAAATCAGTCGTGTCAATGACGAGCTTGTTTTGACCGTCTTTGACCAAGTGTCACAGCTCAGTCCATGGATCACCTACACTTACCAAAAATACGTACATGGTGTCACTCAGACACTTTTCAAATAACAGTACGTAACATGTGTAGCATAGAAAGCGGCAGTAATGGGTTCGCCCTTTTGCCTCGGTGCCACTCTGCTGGCGGTGCCATTGGATCTTTTGTACCTTGCACAACAAGAGCGCGTATTGAAGCACTTTCTAGAAGGAAAAGAGAGGCCACTTATGAACCTCACGTAGGCTTTGAACATTCTGCAGAAGAAACTAACAGCTCTCGATCGCTGTACGAGTCTTCAGGAAATCCAATTTCGTTGGCGAACAAAGACATCTATTATTCAGCCGGTCATGCTTTCAAAGAATGGCGAGGCCACTCAGTCACCTCGCTCGTGCATGGTACGTTACGGCAAGTCAATACTGTTGGTGCAAGAAGTAGGAAAAGTGAAGAAAAATACAAGTCTGACGCTTGTGTATCTGATCTATAGCTTTGTAGGCACTTGCCTGTGGCAGCGTCCTCCTCTTCCTCTGCCGACTTGTTTCCCTCGTCCTCGTCGTCCTCGTCGTCCTCGTCTCCGGCCAAGGGTGCAGTAGCCTTTTTGCGTTCCCCGCTCAAGGTGTCGTCGTTGCCGCCGCTCTCGTAAAGACTGTCTTTGCTCTCTTCAGACTCTTCAACCCCGCTCTTGAGGTTGTCATAAGGACACTCTTCTCCGTTGGCCACCTCAATCACGGACGACGTGGTTGTGGATGGATCCTCATCATCACTGTTGCCGCTGCTGCCGCCGCCGCTGCTGCTGCTGCTGACATCGGCGTCGTTGTCCTGGCCCAAGAACTCCCACGAGCTTGAGTCCACCTGCCAAGAGTTCCTCGTCGCTGCCGACGTTCCAGAGGATCTTGGAGGTCTGATGTACCTGCCGATGACGGCGCTCAAGCGATTCTCGCGGCGTCGCTGGATCGACCCCGAGTTGGTCGTGACCTGCTTGCGCATTCGCGTTAGAGAACAGCCCACGTCTCCCCCCGACGACAACTCGCTCTCTCGGAGGTCGTCTTCAGGAGATGTCCTCCCCTTGGCGTCCTCCAGCTGACTGAAGCGGTAGATGACACCCTCACACCCAGTCTTGTGGAGTGAATCTGGATCCTCTTGTTGCCAGTTCATATTGATGTCTGAATGTCTCTTATCTTTTTGAACGTCAGTGTTGCAAGACTCACTTGTGCTTTCCTCGTCTTCTTCTTCTTCCTTGATCTCTCCAAACTCGGGGCAGTGGTAAATGCGGGTGTCCTCTGCTTTCTCTAATGCATCTAAGGGGTCAGAGTAGATAGGATTCTTAGAATTGGGAGAGGAAAAGCTGCTGGATCGTCTGGCCTCTTGCGACTCCTGTTGCTCTGGCTCCTGCACCAATTCTCCGCTGAACCCAATCACTGACGTCTTCCTCTGCTTCAAGGAGTCGGAGGGCAGATCTTTGCTTTGCTTTGACAGCTCCTTTGCGCCGTTGTAGCTGTTGTTGCTGCTGCTACTACTGCCGGAAGAGATTGTGGAAGTGGTGGACATCTTTGACAAGTTTCCAGAGGAAGAAGTCGAAGAATTAGAACTGTTGCTGTTATTATTAGTCGGTTGACCATTCAATTTGTTGGCCAGATATTCCTTGAACTTTATCTCCGACTCTGCAGGAGTGATTGGTCTACTGTGGCGTCGGTGAAGGCTGCTGTCATGCTGCCAGATATCTTCGTAGTCGGACATCTTGTCAGCAATGTTGCTCTTGTAATAGGGAGGAGGCCTAATGAGGACGACGTCCTCCTTGTCTACGTCACTGCCGCTTTTGACACGATTTTTCTTCGAGTCTTCTTTACTGAAAGAGGTGCGAGTGACATCATTAAGAAAGTTTATTGCTGCGGGAGAGCTTTTCTTTCTTCTCTGTCTCACTGGCGACGAGAGCGCAGAGACTTTTTGCTGCTGTACACCTGCTTGAGACAGTCTGGCCTGGAATGTGATTTCTCCATCGTCATCCTCCTCAACTTTTCTTTCAACGTGATGTTTGTCTTGGCTGCTAAATCGCCTCCTCCGAGGCTTTATTGACGGACTCTGAATGGGAGAGGCGTGTGATGCTGATCGAGGGGGCGGGGTGGGAGGCGGGACCCTCTTGCTTCTACTGGACTGAATCTCCACCAGGGATTCTTCTAAGAGATCGCTGACTTCCTGTAGTCCCAACAGAGAATCGTCGAGAGCGTTGTTCGAGCATTGCCTTGGCTCCTGCTTGGAGCTCGATGGAGCTGGTGCTGGTGCTGGCGCTGACGGCATCGGTGGCCATCTGGCGTCCAGGAAACCTTTCTGGGCCCTAACAAGGCTGGACTGGTGATCAAAGAGAGCTTGCTGGTGGGAAGGCAGCAACTCGTCCACGAAGCTACGTCTGCGATGGTTGCCTTGTTCAGCACTTTCATTCCGCACATTTCCTCTCCACTTGGAGCTCTCGGCGTAGATCGGCGTAGCCGCCACCTGATTGCGCTTCGCCGAGCTGGGCGACGAGGCGGGGTTGTCCGGGGTGTAGTGGCGCTCCGACGACGGGTTGGACATGGGATAGCGCCAGAAATCTGGATAGGAGCACGGTGAAATGAATGCATGCTGACGGACGACGCAAAAGAGTCACTCATCAGAACGTACCTCGTCCGAGCAGGGACATAGAGGTGAGGCTTTGTCTGGATTCCGCCTCCTGCAAAGTTTGTGGTAACCTCAGGGTACAAGGAAGTTCATCACTGTGGAGAAAGAGAATGCGAAATGTTCTGGACGTGCGTGAACTCGTGCGTAAGCATAAACAGTACGTGCACGCTGAGTCAAGATTGAGGATCTTGGGTGAGATCACAACAGATAATTGTATGGCCTGAAGCTCAAGAGCTCAAAGCTCTGTGCATGCTCCAAACGTGTGTGTTGGTGTATTGGAATTTCCGGCCAGAATACGTCATTTACTACATTAGAACGTATACAAAACGTAACGCATAAAGCATACGGACGGAGAGCGGCACGTCAGCGAGTCACCTGGACTTTGAGTAGTGGAAGATGAGGGACAGCACGTTGTCGAAGGTGTTCTTGGAGCACTCCAGCTGCATTTTGGCCCGCTCGTTCTGGAGGATCAGGTAATGCAGAACAGAGGTGCCCAACTGAATAGACAGGGCCATGGTGTCCACTTTGCCTGACTGGCGGACCAGGAAGTTCTGACAAAGTATGAAAGGGTCGAGTAAAGCACAACCTTTCTTCACGCTGCGTGATTCTCGGCGTGATCGGGTTTCACGTAAGTTGCTCACCCCTCTTTCTTTTCCTCTGAGCAACTCCTCCACCTCGTGTCTGTCGGTCACCGAGGGCAAGAACCAAATGGGATGCGTCCTGATCAGCCTCTCCAGCCCAGTGACCAAGACCCGCGGTGTCTTCTTGCTGGTTGCAATCCTGGAAGATTCATCGTCGGCATCTCCATCGTCGCTATCCTCCTCCTCAGTGGTAGTGGCAGCGTCCAAGTTAGCCTGAAAGAAGCCAGGTTGTTTCTTTGTTGGAATTACGAAGTAAACAGACGAGGGTAACCCAGCTTTTACGAGGGACACCATATGTACTGTACACCATATATACGCCACCTTATAATTAGTTTAGTTTATAAAATAGTGACAATTCCTCTGGAAAAGAACCTCTTTTGGTCCTAAGCCTCTTGAAGCGCCTCACCATCTGCAATTGCGTCAACAGCATCAGACAGGTTGCGAGGAAGGACCCATCACGTGGTCCTCTCTGTCAGGTTAAAGTCCCAGCCCGGTATCCTTTCAACTCTTCTTCAGAAAAGTTTAGCAAATTTCTTGAGCGATTGACCCAACATGGTCCTTCACCATTGCAATGACGTTCTTCGTTCGAACTTCCGACGAAGCAAATGGCCAAGGCTAAAGTTGCTTGTGGACTTTGGACGACCATTGGTTTCTTTCGAGACACTTTTGCATGTGCCTTCTGAAGCTAAGGGTACAATGCTGTAGTTGATGGTGTCCATTGGAGACTTCCCAGGTATGGTCTTCATTGTTGCATACTTATTAGCTAGTGAAAATATTGAAATCTACTAGAGGGTCACCAACGTCGGGTCCGTTCAGGGAAATGTCAAGCTCCATCTGGCCTTCGGGGTGGGCATTATTTGGCTTGAATATGCGCTTGAGGTAAATCTGCTAGCGACGTAATGCTGAACATTTCTGCAATACATAAGATTTTTGATTTGTTGGGCAGATCTCGGACTTGATTTTGTAAAGTACTTTGAAAAAGCACTGCTTTGGTTTTGGGTTGTCTTGATTGCTCGATTGCTTGTTAACAAGCAGTGCAGCAGCCGTGGGACCGAACAGCTGCAACGCGGGGGGCTTCGTGTGTCCTTAAACAGATCTCCCTGCTGGGTAGATGCTCCCCCAAATCCCTCCCCTGTTAAATTCTTTATTTAACGACATATGATTAAGTGTTATGCATTTTTCACAGCAAGATGCAGGGTCCAGCTGACTAAGGTTTGAGTGCTTGCCACTAAATCTCAGGGATGCGCTAGCCACAACTTCACCACTATTGCATTCCTAGTGGCTGTTTGACCCACTTTGTCACCCTCATTTTCAGGCAACTAAAGCTGTTTCTTCTTAAATTTGGGATGGTACAACATAAGGTTGCAAAATATGCCAAAACAATCGAAAATCATGTGTATTGCATAAGTGTTCGGCAGGCACAGTTTTAGCAATATATATTCAAATTTAATCATCTAAGGCCACTGCTGGTCGAGATGGTGCCTCCATGCAACACTGCCATCTCTGAGGAGCCCAAGCACAATACTACGTAGGTGCACAATCAAATTCTCCTGGATTCAAACTTCCTGGGTAAATGTCCTCAAAGATCCACAGAGAAATGGGACAACCAACTTGGGCTTACTACATGATAACTTCACTTCCATTTGAAGCACTGTCTGCCACGAACATTGCATTGCTCTAGTTGTATGCAGTCACTAAAGAGTAGGGAAGGGTTCAAACAAATAATAGTAGAAACATTCGTGAAATATTGGGTGATTTGAAATTGTTCAAACGTCTTTTACCTGAAGCTTCAAATAATCAAAAAATATTTTTGTCCTAAACCAAGACATTTTCTCTCTTTTATTTTTAAAACTGAAAATATTAGTTAGTTGGTCTCAGCTTCTGTTTGTCAAAGATATAGCACTCATCCAAGTGCTCAGGGTCGAAATCATTACCTCCACCATCAATGGAGACTGAGTGATGTTTCCATGCAGCAGGATTATTCATCAGAAAGCTAAGGTTAAATCTTAGTAATGATGTGACTAACAGCCTTTGCCTTATGCATGGCTACTTGTGTAGAAAGGAATACTCACCAAGGGGATCTTGTTTTGCATCGATCACTGAAGTGCAAATATGCCTGATTATTCGAATTACGTATTTGGGATCTTCAAAATTATTTGATGTTTGAACAATCGAAAAACCCGTATTTGAATCCATCCCTGTTCCAGAGTGCCACTTTCAGAGTACCATTTTCAGTACGCAGAGCATAGTACAGTGTAGATCAAAAGGGAACGAGGTGAAAAGCAAGGTGGTAGGCATGCAGAGGCAGATGAACTTGACTGAAACTGTCACAGATCAACTTCTCACGGGTAACAGTCTTTCTGACTAAAATTTCAGCTCTCCAATGGAACTCAGTGACAAAATATTTTCAAGAAAAAATTATGAAACGCGAACAAAGTGCCTGTTGATAGTACATACAGTTTGCTGTAGCCCCGCGCTACTCAACACCCCGTGAGTATCTCTGTAGAAGTGTGACCCTGCACGATTGCGGACAGTATGTATTCAGTTGTGGTCTTTCACATCTCGCATAGATCATATGCCAATGTAACGTACATGTGTGTGGGTGCAACACTCTCGAAATAAGGCAGCTGCAGCATGCCCATCCCCTGAATTAGCAGATCACTTTGTTCTTTCTTCAAGCTCCGCACAGAACGGCTCAAAGGCATTTCAGCAACCATCACGTTCTGACAGACTCTCCCTGCGCTCTCGTCCTTAACGGTTCACGCGGGCGTGCAGTGACACTTCCTTGCAGGAAAGATGCTCTGGCCGTTTGCGTGTGTATTTGGAAGCTTTCCAAAACATGCAAGGACAAACGAGTAGTCTCGTTATTCGCTCTCTCTGTACGTCCCGCCTACTCTTTTAGCACGCAAAACAAAAGCACAGGTGTGGAGACGCGTCCACCAGGCGAGGGAAGTACATGGGGTAGAGGGAAGTGGGGGAGGCGCTGTCGGATTCGTTCGACATGTTTCTTTCCTCCCTTCTAATGAGTCTTTGTTCTTTGTTTGTGCAATGACAATGCAATAGCTGAGACACTCGGTCGGTCAGTCGGTCGGCCCAGCTGATCTGCTTTTCTTCCTGCACTGCAAGGCAACGGTCATTTCTGCCAAAGTCTTTCTTACACATGTTGCTCCTCTGGGAAATTTCTCAGGCTTAAAAACTGGCAACAGGTCAAAACATCAGTGTTTTCATTAAAAAAAAATTCTTAAATGATTTTCTGACACCCCTAAAATGACCCAGTTGGGCCACATTCCAACCAGCCTTCAGACGTACTGTCTTTATACATATGTGTTGAGGTCACGACATTAAAATGCTACTTGAGCAACATGCACTGTCACTTCACTCTTCTTTATTTTTCCAACATCAATGCCTCAACGCACTTTTTTAAATGCCTTTTTATTGTTTTCCACTTCTGAAAAGTCCTATAAGTGAGGCAACAGGACATAACAACCCCCCAAAGTACTGTTATAAAAGTGCCTTGAATTGAGCCGAAATTTTAGGTGCCAGTACTAGACTCTGCCTACTATTAGCACCTAAAATGTCAGCACTATCGGAGACACCTTTATAACATAGCACTTTTGGAAGTGTGAATTCAGGCAGTTGTATGTACTGTGCTACTGTACTTAAACTTCAAGGTATTTTAGGGGTGTCAGAAAATCATGAAAGAAAGAGACGTTTTAATGAAACATTTATGTTTTGGCCTGATGATACTTTTAAAATATGAATCCAAATCGAAACGCCCTAATAAACTATATATATTGTATTCTAAATTTGACCCACCTTTTCTCCTTCAAGATTGCGTTCAGACGTTCCCGATATCAGCTGTCTTCGTACTATATCCGTACCATGTCTAAGTTCAAAGAAAAACAGTCCTCACCTTGATCATCTGCTGCAGCCTCCGATATGCTGAGTGTCTTTCTTCCGCCGTTGCCTTTTGCTTCGTAGACGATTTCCTACGTCGAACGACTGGCGGACTTTTGGAGAGGAGATTGGGTCTGGCAGAAGGCAGTGGTTGATCCATCATCCTGCTGGACAAAAGTGAAGAGAAGCATGACGTTGAGAGTGGCATTTTTAATCTCGTATGTGACCGTACGTTATATCAAGAAGGAGCTGAACATTTCTTTTGCATTGTTGAACAAATAGATCCTCCCGTGTGTGATGCTTCGATCCCTGCTGGGTGAAATGTGAATGGGTCTGGAGATTGTCATCTCTCAGTTGGGCCGGACCCTCTCTGACTATTATCTCTAACATGATTCAGCTACATTGACGGTTTCAGTTCACTTTTGTCTGTTTTCTTAAAAAAAAAACTCCTTGAGGACCCGAGTTTGAGGACACCCTTAAAGCTCTGTACCTTTAGTAGAACGTCAAATATTGATTCTGACATGGAAGAGCCAATGCACAGACACTAAAGGAAATAAAAAAGGAGTCCAACAGAATAATCGCCGTCTCTTTAATAGCGTTTTCCTCCCTCTCGGACCCGTGTCTGTCAAGCGAGAGCTGCTGCTCTTGTCTGATGTCGTCGTAGCTGAATAAAGCTGAGCTGCGGTATGAATGGGAAGACTGAACTTCATCACTGAAACAGTGCAATTAACAGGAACTCTCTTGAGTCTCGATTTAATGCATTGCTAAGGTTGCAAAAATAAACGACTGAAGAAACGGCATGGGCAAAAACGAGAAGAAAGAAGACGCCCACGTTCACCTTCAGCAGGTGATTTTTGCCTCCTCCTGGGCTTGGCTGCAACAACAAGGATCGCTTTGAGAGAGGCGGATAAAAACTCGAGCGGACCTTTGGAGGGGAATGAGGAGTCAACACGATCTCGACTGGAGGACTGACGAGACCTCTTTAAGTGTCCCGCGCGTCTGTCCACGGCCGGCCGCAGCGCATCAAGACACCGATCGTTCAGCCAGCCCACATGTGCTATTTACCCATATGAGAGCAGTCATGCCCCGCAATGCGCGCAGACGCAGATATCTGGGCTTTGTTTGGCAGATATTGAAAAGAACGAGACACTAAAGACCGGCACTTTTTAAAAACTCATTCCCTCCCCCCCCCCTCACACAGTCCCGCCCGCCCACGCATCGCGCCCCAGTCTTTTTGCGCACGAGTCTGTGCGAATGTTGAGGGCGAAGAAGAAGAAGAAAAAGAAGTCAATCAAGCCAGCAGGCCTGGCTAGGCCTTTCTGCTTTGTGACTTTTTCTTCTTAGCGCCTTGCCAAGCAGCTCTTTTTTAGTCCTCATCATGCGTGGCTGTACCTACGTGTACGCGGCGACCACCAGACATTATTCCTACATGGGGATATCTTCTTTCGCGGAGCCAAATATTACCCTTGTGGCATTTCAGCACAACTTGCCTCAGCAGACGAGCTCGGTGCTGGAAGCGTTGTCGATGATCTTTTTTCTTTCAACACACTGGACGGAGCTATGACAGCATACAAGTTGTAGCACATGAGACTAGGTCAAAAAGGGGTCATTTTTGGAATTTGATGGAGGGACCTTAAGGACACATGCGAACGCTGTGGTCAGTTACTTTACAGTTGAGCGCAACCTTTCCCCTCGATTGTTTAAGTTCTTGCAGCTTGAGGCCTTTGTACGAAAGTGTGTCTGAGTGGCTAAGGTAAAGGTCACAGGGGGCCGGTTTTCAGATTGGCAATAGCACCGTATGTCATTGTCGGCATGCATCATCTCGGTCGTCAGCACCAACAGCGTGTCGGGGACCGTCCACATTGGTACTGAAAACAGGACGCTGGAGCGGTCAATAGAGTAGGAATTAAGCAAGTTGAAGCGTGGAAAGGTTGCGAACAAGTAGCGGTGGCGAACACCACATTGCAGATTCTTTTTTATCCCTTGACTCATTGTTTTTTGTCCCTCTGCATTGATGCCAGGGTCGATCCGGCCAAAGTTTCACCAGGAGGCACAAGAAAGACTTGGACAACACAGTGGAAAGTTTCCTTGAACAGCTATTCGACTTTTCAAGAGGCTATGCTTCTCTTGGCTTAGACTCGATATACCACTTAAGAACTGCAACAGTGGGCACGACTCACCTTGACTCGAGTTAAGTGAACGGATAACTGTTGGCTACTGACGTACGGAATACATTGAAACGCCCGTAATGACGTTGTATTTTCATGCACTCACCAAGTTTGTGAAGCAGGTCTTCATTAGACAGGTGAAGACCTGAGAATGAGAACAGTGTGTGGAGAACAATGGCAGGAGTTTCAAGAGGATTGAGTGCTCGAACTCTGGCGAACAAATGGAGGAAATCGACCCGCGTTTCAGTGGAGCTCTAATAGACCTGTAGCGTAAGTAATTGCGATATCACCACATACGTTGTACTGAAGCGAGTTGAGGTGGAACTTGGACGTGGAACGTTTAGATGTGATTCCTTTGGCACAAAGTTGAGTACAGAGCTTCAGTGGCGATCTTAATCTCAACAGCTACGACCAGTCTCGACCTCGACAGTGCGGAGGAGCTAAGAGTGTGGTCGAGTCTCAGCGGTTCAGAGAAGTCGCTACGTGTTGGATGAATCAAGTTTCACCACACTTCAATTTATGCAGAAAAAAAAGCAATGATCAGTGGTGACACCAAAGTCTTTCTTCTCCCACCCTAGATCTATGACAATCAATGGCGAATGGAATTTGGCTTTTTGGCTCTTTGATTGTCCGGATCGTTGTTCTAAGTCTTGCAAAGAAGTCGCGTCGTTGTTCAGATCGTCGTCCTCAGTAGCAAGCGTTGCTGTCCGCATCGTCGCCCACAGCAATGGACGTCACTCGAGACTCGTCCAGATCGTCGAAGTCGATGAGTTTTGTTTACATGTCGAAATGTCACCCAGTCGCCCTCGTTTTGTAACTTCACAGAACCTGGCAATCTCTCAACCCGGACGGGGTTTTAGCGCGCTAGGACACAGCGCCGGAGGGCGAGGGAAGTGAACAGGATTCCTCCCAAATTTTTCAGGCAATTTCATCAACTTCTACTTCCCTGAAAAAGGCACATTTCAATCCTCTTTGGCATGCCCCCTCTCCGGGTGGCCTCTTTTTGAGCATTCTAGCACCAAAATGGGTAGCCTTGACATGAAACCTCTGTACTCAACATTATGCCCAAGTATCACATCTGCACTTTCCACATCAAAATTCCACCTCAACACGCTACAGTACAGTGCATGAGGTGATGTCAAGCTTGAAGTTATTACTTGCAGCAAGGACTGTATATACTTTAAATGCGATCGGACGTCGTCTCCATGATGAGTGTGTGTTTTTAGGCTCATTTCTTTCTGTTCAATGGTAGAAATGAGAAGGTAGCTGAAATGATGCGCCCACGCAGTTTTCTTAATGCTCGTCTACGTGTGGACGTCGGTACGTACGTATGCGTACAGTGAAGTCGCGATTTAACCTAAAACCTCGTCTTGACCATAAGTTTGCTGCTTACGCACTTTCGACTCCACCTTTCATCTTGGGCAGAGTCAAAGTCTCGATCTGACGACTTGAGTAGAAAAAAGGTGGTTAGAGCGAGAGTCGACTGTACTTCTCGATCTGAGTCCAGCTGCTGCCGTTGTTGTATAGTACTGAAGTGGAGTGGTCAAGGCCATCGCTGCTGGGATGATGACACTGCCGCGGTCGTTGTATGCGTATGCGCGTACGTACTAATTTTAGGTTTGGGCGTGCTGAGGTGAAGAAGTCATTGGCCAGAGAGGGTTAAACTTCGCCTCCAGGCCTTGTGTGGGGGCCGAACATGCAAGTTTTTGTGCAGCAGGACAAGTTCAAGGAAGTGGTAATTGGGCCGTGAAGTCAAAGGTGACACGAGCTTAAGCGACCTTTTTTGCCCCACTTTTTTTTGGCAAGATACAGATAATCTCTAAATATCGAGGCTGCTTTGGGTTAAAGTTGTTGCCACCACCACGAAAGCTTGGTGTTTTCGGTCGAAAACTCTGTTCGTGCAAAATGTCACATAGGATTTCCCGTGTTGTTGCGTTAGCGCCCATGCCTAGATATGCCTAGACTGGGCCTGAATGAGAGAGAAGCATTTTAACATGCCAATTAGGCTCACTGAAAGCGCCGAGAAACTCTTCAAGGCCGCCACTTCTCGTGTGATGCTCGTTGAGAGCGGCGCCGATGTTGTTGTTACAATACTAAGCTCATCAGTGGCGACTTCGACTTTGACTTAAACAGATGCAGACAGAATCACAGCTTGTGCGATATCACAAGAATGTTGTACACACACGCGCGCGAGGAGAGAGAGCCTCACACACACAAACACACAAGGTAGCGCACGCACACAAAGCGGCGAACACGGCGTTCACACACTCATTCGAGGATGTATGGAGAAACAGGACTGCATTTAGCGAGTCCGAAATATTGAGTCCCACCACTTAAAGTGACTCCATGATGGACTCTATGTTCGCACGTACTTACACGCATTGAACAACGCATTTACGTACATTAGGGTGAGTCATCATGTAATCTATTGGAAATGGATGTTCGCAGCAACAAGGAGAAAACTAAATTTTTCTATTCCTACTAGACTCATGTCCTATTACCTCATTCCTCCTATTATCCTTTGCTAAAGTCCTTTAAAACTTGACTTCAGTTGGCTGGAGCAATTTCTACAGTGCCAGCTACATAAAAGGTTGAGTTTTGTGTGTGAGATGCCTCATCGTGTAAATAATGATAAAAGGAGTCTCTCGTAATTGCTCAGTATTATATACCGCATCTATTAATCAGTACTTAGTGAGCTCTTGCACCAGGGTTAAATCTGTGTGGTTTATTTAACTTTGCCGTTTTTCGTTGCAGGAGGTCCTAACTAGATGACTTAAGATGATGGGGCTCAGGAGCGAAGACATTTTTGCATTTTGACTCACCCTAAAGTACTTTTTTCTCACAAATGCCAATGTCTACGAATCCTAATGCCCATGAATACCATTGCATAGCTAAATCCCAATCGTGTCATGTTCCTGAGGCTTTCTTTACCCCTTGAGCACTCAACTTCGATCACTCTTAAGATGAGCAATAGCAAAACATAAAAGATGTCAAACTCAGCCCGATGAAGACTTTTTCACTCATTTTGCATACCAGCTACGTAAAAGGTTGAGTTTTGTGTGTGAGATGCCTCATTGTGTAAATAATGATAAAATAAGTCTCTTTAAATGTTCAGTTATTATATACCGCATCTATTAATCAGTAATTAGTGAGCTCTTGCATGAGGGTTAAATCTGTGTGGTATGTTTAACTTTGCCGGGTTTTTGTTGTAGGAGATCCTGACTATATGACTTAAGATGATGGGGCTCAGGAGCGAAGACATTTTTGCATTTTGACTCACCTTAAAGTACTTTTTTCTCACAAATGCCAATGTCTACGAATCCTAATGCCCTTGAATACTATTGCATAGCTAAATCCCAATTGTGTCATGTTCCTGAGGCTCTTTTTACCCCTTGAGCACTCAACTTCGATCACTCCTTAGATGAGCAACAGCAAAACATAAAAGATGTGAAATTCAGCCCACTGAAGACTTTTTGACTCATGCCGGACGTTCTCTTATGCATGAACATTAATGTATGCGTTCATAAATCAGGAGTAAGATTGGAATCACGCTTATAGAACAGCACTAGTATAAACAAGAGTGATACGTCCGTAAATACAATACATTAATTTCTGCGTACACACATAAAAAGCCACTCTGTGGGCAAATTTTTGCCGCCGTTATTATGCGTCGTTGGATTTGTTGAAGGGCACGCACGCAAATGCTGGCCCGAGACTGATTAGCTCGAATCTTGGTGTTGCCATTTTGACACTCTCAATTTGTCAAGTCTAATATTTGGACAAGGGGCACCTCATCGCGTGCCCAAACTTACAAAGGGGTATTCAAAAAGTGAGTTGTTTCATTCATTCGGCTCGTCCAAAAGAAGAGACACCACTACTTCTAGTACTACTAGTACTGCTATTGCCAATGCTTTTTTTTTCAAGGACAAAAACTGCAGTGCCGGGCAACATTTTGACCCGGCGACGTAATTCTAGTAGCAGAAGTGGGAAAAGAGATAAACATCAAGCGGATTTGCTCCGTGACCAGGAGACATTTGCCAGAAAACCTGCCATTTCCAGCTTATGGAGACATGTTTATTCCAGGTGTCAAGGTTGAATTACCTAAATATATAAATTATACGTACGTAGAGATTGTCTCATCGTGCGCTCAGCAGAGGACAAAAGAAACGAGCTGAACTCGAGAAGGAACAGAGTCACGTTTTTGCCTGATTAACTCGGAGGCATTTAAAGCTGCCACCTTGCTTTGAGTCGACTTGCCTGACTTCAGTGTTATCACCACAATCTTGGGCCGCTTTTGTCACTACCTTTTTTTTTCTAAATATAAGCTCTAAACTGACGGCGTAGAATGGGGGGGGGAGAGTGATTCATACCCCCAACAAGACCTCAGCCATGCGAGTTGACGGTAATTTGCATGTTATCGGCGTTGCATCCGACCAGAATTAATATGTCAGCTCACGAATTCAGGCATCCCTTTTGTGACTTGTTGGGCCCCGCTATGTTATGTCTGCTATGTTATGAGTGGTGGAGTAAGTCAGGAAAAGTGAAATACGAGTCGAGTCGACCCAGGCCCGAATATGACCTCGAGAGTCAAAGCTTGACTCGAGCCCAACCTGACTCGACTCCAGCACTACTGTATATTATCATGCGGCCGGGCTGAAGAGAACGTCATGCTGAGAGGCAGGCCCAAACAGAGCTGTTTTCCAAAAAAAATGCACGCACACTGGTGTTAGTTGCGTGATTGCATTCATGTTACCAACTTTACTGTAGCCCCGGGGCCCCAATATGGGTCAACCCGTGCCAGTTCACCTTGACCTGACCAGAGAATTTGAGGGCTGCGTAATCACATTGTTGTGTTCACTGTGGTGCCAGCGAAGCAGTGGTTATGTTAACGGTCGTCATGTCTAAGTGTATCCGCAGTTTTCGTGGGTCCATCCGATGTTCGTCAGAAGAAGTGGCCGCATCGCTCTCCGCACGAAAAGAACGGGAATTATTGTACTATCTCTCTAGCCTTTTAACCTCGTACAAACAGCACCTATTAAGGGCCACACCGGGCCCGGCCCAGGAGAATTACGAAGATCTTATCTGTCCCAAGGAGCCCGAAAACTGCACTTAAATGCTCAAAAAATGCACCTTTCTGTTGAAAATGTCGAATCGGAACCCTGGAACGCCGTACGAATAACTTTTCATCCTCATGGTTTGGCAACTGTGTTAGCTGTGTGTGTTGCCCAGGCTGCATTACATTCGAGTGGAACTTTGTTTAATTAATGAAGTTCCCTGATGTTGTTGTTCCACCTCGGAATGAAAGTAAATTATTTTCTCAAACTCGACGTCCCTGTTTGCGTTAAAGCACTATTCACGCAATGCATACACGTTGCTCATATAACAGCATTGCTGCAGTGCGTGACGAGCGGTGAGCTAAGTGTGCTGCACTGCGCGCTCGATCTCGCCGTGACGCACGCACTCCGTACATCGTCAGACATGCACACGCGAATGCATTGCTGCAGCATCGATCGGAACGAACCTTCCTATATTTATGCCCTTGAGACCTGTTGTTGAGGGACACCGGGACGATCACGCTACGCCCATGATCTGCCTGGACGCCGAGAATGCCTTCGCAGTCCCTGACGGACGTCCCCACCTAGCACGAGCCTGAGGGGGGGGGAAGATATGCAACAGTTTTCGCTATACTTTGCTTTGCTTCTTTTGGCGCTCGACCCATATAGCTCTTTACGCATACTCGTACTTAATCAACAAGTTTTGATTACACAAGTAGTAAGTATTTGGTTAGGTGTGTACAGCAAGAGGAAACTCCTCTTCCGCCCGGGCTGGAAGCAAAGTTTGAACCTAGCATCCGCATGATGTCGGTCGAGTGCGACAGATGAAGCAGCGACGAGACTTCATTCGTGATGCCAGAAAAAGTAGTCGATGTCTTGGCCACCCCTGATGTGTCAGGATGTGTACATGCAGTGCACCAATGTGTGTATTTCAAGAAAGCACCTATGTGGGAAAATTTTCGGACTTGAACCAGTCGGCGGACGTTCCAAGGAGCTTGCAAAAATCTGGCATGAATTGCATTTTTGCTTAGAATGGATTCTAGCAAAGTACTGCACTTACAAACCTGGAGGAAGGCCGAAAAGAAAAAAAACGCATGTGACAACAATCCCCTTTGTGCAGACTCTTTGAAAAGGGTAGAATGCGATGCTATCGTTAGAGTGGAGAACTCGCTCGCTTACCTTTAAAATATCAAACTCGTATGTTTGCTCAGACATGCGTAGGCCATGCATGTATATATACATTATAGGCTAGATCATTTTTTTAGAATCTCTCTATGCGTGCTATATTTGGTCCAAGACTCCATTTGAATCCATTCTCGTCGAGTAGAATGAAGAAATGATCAATTTTTGGGTCCCCGCTGCCAATACAAGAGCTGTTCCATTGCTTCGCAATAGTTTAAGTAGTACTTAGAAAATAACACGTGAGAGAAAAAATATGTATATTTTTTTCAATGAGAACTATTTGGCGACATCTTTACTACTGGAATTAAGAAACAAACCTAAGATGCACTTAGCCAAATGTCAAAGTTCTCATTTTTTGACCTAGCTTAGTGCATACAGAATGATGCCCTTTAGGATGAGAATGCTAACATTGTCCTCTCGTCTGTATGGTAAGCAAATAGGTGATGCCGGAGCAAAAGTGCATAAAAGGTCGCTTTTAGTGCAGAGTCCACGCTTTGCATGGAAGTTTGAACCATTGTTTCGAGTCAACCCAGTCAAAAGTCTGACTCACGTCGATCGAGAGTTCATTCTCAAGTGCATCACCCTGTACATATATAATTGTATATGCACTCATAGAAACGTCACAGGCATAAATCAGTCAACTGTGTGCGAGCGTGCGCGCCGATGGACAATGCGAATGTCAGCAAAAATGCTTCGTAAGAGCACCCCAGAAATGGCCTCCACGCAATTGCAAAACGTTGGGCTGAGTTTGAGCTCGCCCAAAAGTTTATGACGACGATCTTTGTGTGAGGTTTTGTTGCTCACCCTGAGCTGTTGCTGTTGCTGGAACTGCTGTTACGTCACCTGCTCAAGGCATCGCATCCCCCCCTCAGTCCCAGGGAGAGAATTGGGACGGACTTACACAGTTTGAGCGAAGCAAGAATGAAACTGATGCTTACAAGTTCGTGCACACTCGTGTCTTGGGGGAGGAGGAGGAGGAGGAGGGGGAGGGGGAGGGGGAGGGGAGGGGGGATGTTTTTCTTAAGCATAAATTTACTCTCAGGTCTGTTTGGTCCAGATTTTCATTCCTCCTTTCTTTAGCAAGACCGGAGGCGATGATAAACAGCGAATGAACAGGAAGTAGACGCGGTTACGAGCCGAGAAATTGGGGCTCGAGCCGCAACGGTTCGAGCTCGAATTTAATTCGAACTCGAATGAAATGTCGCAAAGAAACACCCATGCACATCGTCATCCATTATTGCGCTTCGATGTGTAGCGCAGTGCGATTACCATGAGCTAATTTTGAACTCGAGTCCCATGAATAGGGGTGACACTCGCTTTTTTTTAAGTGACGCCATGAGCCGAGAGAAGGGAGAATGGGGATTTTTGAGAATGAAAATTTAGCGGGTTATTGCGGATTTGGCTAAATCGTTCTCAAGACGTCGTCAGCTGACTATTTGATGAAGTCTCTGCCACCAGAGGCCATCAACGTCTCCTCCGCCTCCGCCATCACCAGAAGACTTGACCACGAAGGCCGAATGCAAGGGGTGCTTCTGTACTCTTAGGTGTTTGCCTGATGAAGGCCTAGCTTGAAATCCAAATGAAATTTTCGACCTCCTTGCCGAAATTTCTACTTTTCTTGGTACCTCATTTACAGCACATCAATATTTCGGTATGCCACAGGCTCATCTGCAGCAAGACATTTTGAAATCTTATTTTCTAAGGTAGGTACGTAGGACAAAAAAGTATCCGACAAAATTTTTGGCATTTTTACCTGTAGTAATATACGTCCACATATAATGACACCTACATACGTACTGGGGGTGTAGACCTAAAAAAGTCATCTAAAAATCTGCTCCGTCACTGGAAAATGTAGGTTTTTGCTTGTAAGAATATTTGCAATACCAGGTGAAACCTGCTTATTTTGCAACTGTCGGACCAAATCACCTCACTCATTTGAAGTGATCCTCAAATCGGCTCAAAAAGACACCCCTCATGACTCATAAGGCAGCGGTCAATAAAGAGGCACTGAATGAGCCGAATTCTGCGTACACCACTACAGTAATAAGGATTTAGATAACCGGGAGTTTTGGATAGTCAAGATCTTATCTCATGACCTAAATTTTGATTACGTTATATCCTCTGCTGGAGTAAGACGCAACTACATAATTTCTCCAGATAAGTGGGCTTTTTCTTCCTGCTGCACAATGTGAGAGAAGCAGTATCAAGTCAGACCCGATTTAGTTGTCACAAGGTCTGGCTTGGTGTAAAAAAAAGACTGCGTCAAACATTTTCCTTGGTAGGCATCGGCATGGGCCAAGATTTTTGACAGCCTGGGTTATGCCTAGCCGAGCCCAAGGCAAGGTTGGCCAGGCTCAGCTGGACTCGGTTCAACCCTTACCCATCCCTACTCATTGGTCCACTTAAAACACCTTGTTCGAGCTTGCGTCGAGTTTTTGCCTCAAAGCTCGAACTCGACTCGATTGTACTTTCGGTTGATGGAAGGAACGCACTCACACTTCCACAAAGGCATCCAACAGTGCATCAGGATGCACCGAAAGAACAGGGAAGTAAACATTGCAGAGTGGCCAGTCTGACCCTGAGTTCGGTGCAAAACAAAAAAAACTACCGGTGTTTCGGTCCTTTCATGACTAGAAAGTTGAGCCTTTCTTCGAACTGTCATTTGGACGGTTTCGAAAAAGTTGGATTCGATATGTAGCCAACTCAAACTTGACATCTCAGGTCAAAACTGCTTCTCCCGTCCTAACGGAAAAAAAACCATCTCTGTTACGACGTTTCGGCTATGCCAGTCGGGATTTTAGGATAAGTGAGATTTTTGACCGGCAGCCAGCCTAATCTCGATCAAGCGGAGTATTCTGCACCGTATTCCAGAGCTTCTATTTAGTGGAATTCACGAGCTGTGTGAGTCCTGGGCCCGAGCCAAGCTCGGTCGCGATTCACTCAGCTCGGCTCGTAATCTTGTCCCAACAGGAAGTTGAAAAACATTCGGAGGCACTCAGCATCGTGCATTATTGCCGTGCGTGTTGACTGTACGTGTACAGGGTGAGGTGGAGCCGCATCAACACTTTTAGACGAAGAAGGGTAAATGACTGTGTAAAAGGGATTGCTCGTCACCCTGTACAACACGCGGAGAAACTTTATCGAAATGACAGTTCGCTGTAACTGTTACTGGGTGAAGCAATATCCTTTTTGATGGCAGCAACTCCTGGCCTTTTTGGCAGATGTGACAAAAAAGAACGCTTTTCTGCAGGTCACCCAGTGCACACTATTGCACTTACTGTATGCATCATACACTGCACAGATAAGGCTCATGCGTCATATCTGAGGAGAGCAGGGCTGCTCACATGTGTGACGCGCCGTAACATTGGCCCCAAGAGTGTCTCTCGCAGCACCATCTCGGCCAATGCAAGGCAGGGTGAGGCAGAAGCGGCGGCGGCGGCGTTGGCGGCTGTGACGACGATCCCGATAAGAGCACTTATCTCCCCACCCAAATGTCGACGGCGTCCTCTGCTTGCACCAACTGGACTTCATCGACTTTATCAGTGTTCCGCAAGGGGCTGCAGCAGCTTCATTCCCGGGACTTTCACCTTTGTATGGGCAAAAAGTTCACCCCTTCGGGTCTCCTGGGCGGTTATCCCGGTTCTGCACCAGTCTTCCCGGCGGCCGGGTCTTACGGAGAGGGTGGCACGCCAGGCTCTAGCACCAGCCAAAAGATGAACAATCCGTATAACCAGCACCAGGGTTATCCGCCATCGCAGGTCCTACCAGGGTACAACAACAATGTTACACAACCTGCTCCCTATCCTGGAATGTCCAGTGGCGCGGGAGCAGGCACTTATGGCAACCGGGGAGGAATGGAGGGCTCGCAGGCATATAATGGCCCAGCCATTGGAGGAGTTAGGGCTCCCAGTCCCGGATATCCCGGAGTGAATGTCCCAGGCACAACTGGAGGACAGGCTGGATACCCACCCTCGTCCTCCACGTCTTCCGGCCCATCTGGACCCCTGGCCACTCCGGCAGTGGGAGCGGTACCATATCCTCCTGCTTCGTCCCATGGAGGAAATCTCCAGATGCCGCAACCAACAAGGGTTTACTCAATGGACTCCCCAGGAATCTATCCTTCCCTCCCTGGAGGAGGGTCTCAGCAAGGCTTCCCCTACCCAGGCGGACCTGTGGCTAGTGGACCCCCTAACTATGGCCATCAGCCAACTCCCACCTATGGACCTCAACCAGGAATGCCTGCGCCTTTCGGCCACGAAAGTCAACCCGGCTGGAGACAGAACCCTTAAAGGAAGATGTTACGCACATAACACTTATTCCAAACAGACCGTGACACCATAGAAGGGGGCTTTTGATTGCAGTGTAGTCGAGATGTCTCTTCATAATAAGAGCTTCCAGCAAGGGCATTTCTTGCTGAAGTTTATAGTGTGGGCAAATCTTTGTAGAGGAAGAAGCCTCCAACAGTCGAAGTAAATATATGAAAACGACTGCAATGTGGATAAATGACTGGAATTCTAATAATGCAACAGCTGCTTTCATTCTGAAATAAAAATTAGGTCGGCCGTGATGTTTGTCCGTACTCTGGCGTCTGTAACTTTGATAGCATTTTGTTCGGAGTCGTGTGGAGAAAATACATTAGACACATCATTCAGCTGCCCCGCAGACAGAGCAGAAAGGTCGAGAAGGAGACTCAGGAAAGAACTTGGAAAGAACTTGGAAAGAACTTGTGCGTGAGAGAGCTTTCGTCATGGCGGAAGAGGAAGAAGCCAGAGAGGGGTAGAACAATGGACAAAGTTACATATTAACCTGACGACCGAGGTGCGTAAACACATTCATTTGAGCACGGAACTTCTCATCTGCAGGTATTTTTCCTCTCTTCGTCTCACGAAGGTGCGGACGTCATGCCCGAGCAAATTTTTCCATATGGTTCATATTTACTGAGTAAAGTTTCAAACCGTGAAAGGAACACACGCGTCGTCATCCGAGCGCGTTACAGAAATAACACGCATGCAAAGGAAGGAAGTGCAACTTTCACAAGCCACCAACTCTTCTCCGCAGAGACTAATTGACTTCACCCTTTTTTCATCTCCAGAAAGCTTCCCAAAGCTATCCTCATCTTTCTCCTTTCTCCCATTAGTGGAGAGTTGCCCCCCGGTCCAACCCTGGTCCTCCACACAGACTTCGTCGTACGGGAGGAAATGCAACGCAACAATATCAAGTCTTTCTTGGCGCAAAACTTTCTCCAGTCACATCAGGTTCGTTCCTTCTCCAGCGTTAAGTATGACGACTTTCCACTATTTACCTTGATACGCGTCGATAATTTGAAGTTGTCCAGACTGATGTCTTTGGCCCCTCGATCGGCACACACGAGGGATGAATGCAGGAAGTGCTGTAAATCCTCGTACGTGATACGAAGCCAGAACACACTTTGTAGGTGCTCTTAGGGCTGTGACAAAAAGAGGGATTCGAATCCCAACCCGTCGAGTCAGAATGCGGTCGAGTGACTTGAAAAAGTAATTAAACAATTAAAACCAGGCTTAGCATATTTATCTTGCAGTTGAAGTAGTCTTTTTTTTTCCTCTCAACGTACGGATTAGACGATTAACGTGATTCGAGTTGGGAGAGCTTTGACTCGAGTCGAAGGTGCTTGAATCGAATCACCCCGAGTCGTTGCCACAGCCCTAGTGACTCGTGCACATACACACAGCACGTGGAAGTCAACGCAACACATTTCATTCGATCTCACGTTAGCACGAAATCGTATGCAACTCTTCGCACAAGCTATTGCCAGTCAAGACGAAGAGGGAGGAGGAGCGAGACTTGTACGTACAGTATTTACTGATGTAAAGTGAGCCTTTTCCTCACCCCCCCCCTGCACCCCCCCTTTGGCCCTGTGCGTGTGTGGGTTAGTGTGAGTGTCCGCGTGCTATTACAAAGTACAGACACAGCTTCAACGAGAGGGAAAAAGAGAAGAAAAACATATATGCACACCCTGCTTCAATGAGGGGGGGAAGAAGAAGAGGGTTCAATGTGGATCTCGCACAAGTGGGGTGAAGTTACACCCAAAAAAAGTGGGTGTAGGTGGCCAACTTGCACAGAAAAGTGCTTCCACGAAAGTCAAATTTAGCACTGTAATCAAGCCAACTTGAAGGAGTAACTTTTGTTGACTTCAGTGCAATCGAGCCTTGCATGAAGGTGAAATTTACATAAGAGCCATTAAGATTATTGAACTCCAGTCGAATTATGCATGCAGGCTACTGGTGCTTATGACCTCTGCCTGCTCGCTCGAGAACTCCTTGTAGAGCGTTTGAACAGGGTGGTTCTGGTCAAGTGTTAATGTGGTGAACCAACCGTATTGATTAAAGTTATTTCATTCTTTTTCCACGCATTTCTTATTTAAATTATTCAGTCTCTGAATAATTTATTCAAAACGACCTCTTTTGGCCAGCCTCAATTTCTGAGGATGAAGTCGTGGGTGCCATAAAAAAGACTTCAACTCTCGTCTCCGGGATGTGGTCAAGGCCCGAGAAGATCACCTCGAATGAACTTGTTGAATCAGACGAGTCCGAAGTTGCTTCAATCAATACAGTTGGTGCATCATTTGTCAGTCTTCAACGCTTGACCTGGGCCACCCTGTATGTGCAGGATCCATGCACAATACTTACCTGTCCCTCTCCTACTTTGCATATTAAGTTCGACTGCACTCGTGTGTTATTGAAGTACGTGCAAAGAGGTATGGAAACACTCTCTCTTGCCTTCTCCCCTCTGATTATGATTGACGATCAGCGATAAATTGCCATTTCTTCATTCAGAACGCTCCAATCTGCTAAGGGGTCGAGAGTTGTACTACACAAACGAGGCCGACGCCCCACATTTTAGAGGCATTTCGCTCTTGTCCCCCCCCCCTCTGTACTGAGAGCAACGCCCTTACTGTTTTTTTTTTAAAATCATGCCTCCATTCAAAAAATTGTCCCCCCACCTCAGTAAAGCGATGAAAATTTGCACGTGGCACTTTTGAAGTGGAATCTTTTTAAAAGTTTGCCCAGTTCAATCCCTCCCTCCCCCCCTCGTCCTCCCATAAGAAACTTTTGTCACCCCTCCGAGACTTGGCATGCTTCGCTCTCTCCTCCACGTACCTCCGCCCGTCCGTCCGTCCGTACTTGTCGTCGACGTACATGGAGAATAAATTTTAGTGACTGAGAATGTCGTCGTCATTCCGAGAGTGGAAGGAAGCAAAAAAGCTGTGGTGAAAAATATTGACAGCGCCAGAGAGAGAACAAATTTGTAAACTCTACTGGGAGTCATTTTTTTCTCTCTCTCTCACTCTGTGTACGCGTACACAATGTTTGTGTGAGCACAAGTAAGATGTGGAGCTGGCAACACTTTTGTTTCGCATACCACATGGCGACAGCAGCAGCAGCGTGCGAATTTTCTCTCAACGGTCTTTTAGCGCCATCTTTTTGCATAGCATCGCTTACCTTACTCATGGGGTGAGAGACGCCGCCCGCCTTTTCTCTCCGATGCTATTAGCAGTCTTTTTCGCTGTCTTTTTTCTTCCTCCTCGATCCGGGCTTCCCGTATTTTCCACCCGGAGAGGGAAGAGCAGATATGGCAAGGAGCCAAGGAGCTACGGGCGCAGGCCTGTGGCAATATAGCAATCAAAATTAAGCACAGGCTGCGGAGAAGAAGCTTCGTCTGATGCTCTTAAGCACTTGCGAAAAAATGTCTTGCTCTTGATGTCACAATCGGGTTTTTTTGGCACCACCGAGGCAGCCGCGGCTACAACGTGGACGTGCATTTCCTGACTGCGACGATGATGGCACGAAGGAGATAGGAGGCCGGAGGTGGGGAATGCGATCTTTCCAAGATCCCAGAAATTTAATCTGCAGTGAAATCGCTTCAGGTGAAATCTCTCCTATTGTTGTCGACGATATGGAGGGCTGTGACTCTTCTTCTCTGGCACTTTGGAAACCCCTTCTCTCATCTCTCGACTTTTTAGTGGCAAAAATCCCTGGAAGATACTGAGAAATCTTGATCGGAGCCATGAAAAGAAGACATCATTTTTCTCTCCGCTGTCTTGGGCCTAAGTGCTCACTGCTTCTTCGCTGCACTGAAGGAGGAAAAAAAATTATGTGACGAGTTTTGCGCCGCTGCAAGCGTGTTGGGATCTTGCCCAGCGCAACATCTCGGACATACTGATTCGTCCGTGCAACTCGAGGCAGTTTTCGGCTGCCCAATTTTGCTGCTGTTGTTGCTGTTGCCCCATCACCATCAGCAGCTCCTCCAGCCCTTTGTTGGCCGCGATTGCGCTCATGTGCCGGGCGCTCCCGCGCGCCAAGAGCGCGCACTGCACTGCAGTCGCCGCCGCCGCTCATCCACCTATGCACGCTGCATGAGCACTCATGTGCGCTCATGTCAGGATTCGCTCTGGGGTCTTAAGAGTCGTGCTCAAACGTTTTGGAGGACTTGATCATACGCCAGGGACACACGGAGAGCTGTACAGTGTGACTCAGAACAAGTGTCTGCCTCTCCCAACCCCCCTTGACCTCTGGTGCGTCCCTTTGACCCTGTCCTCGTTTCGTTCGTTTGAAATGATTGATCCTGTACGCGGTGTCCCATGACTAATTCACGATTGTTTGCGAATGATTTTGAGAGGGAGGTAGTCGGCATCCTGCCTTCATTACCGATCCACTAATGATTTCTCACATAGCAGAAAGAAATCTTAAGCCTCAAAATAGCCTCTCAACGTCGTGTTGCACTAATCACACTTGGGAGAACAACTCATAATTTCTTCTTAGGAAGAAAAGTCCCATGAGTAGGTTTAAGAAGAGCTCAAAGAAGTCTTAATTTAGCGGTCTTAATATAGCAGTCTTAATTTAGCGCCAACACTCTTTACGGAAATACTGCCTGCGTGCACGCGGTAAATTATACAACCCAACACGAAACGTACTATATGCACAGCATACAAATTATGATTGCTCTGTCAATTTGCTCATGGTCTGACAATGATGCTGTTTGAGCCTTGAATAAGTAAGCAGGTATCTCTTCTTGGCGTATTTTCTCGTACCCACAGAAAGGACTACTCAAAGGAGGTCAATTTGCTTGTCTCAAATATCATTCATATCATCAGTGATGTCGGTGCTCCCGGCGCACGTGCAAATCTTTTGAGTAGGCGATCAAGGATTTCAGAAGTTACTTACTTATCAGTGCTACAACGGAGCTGTAGCGGGTGCAGTCACAATGGGCAAGAAGAATGGCGGCAGCTCCCTGTCCCCGGTGACCTACGACGACGACCTCCCGTTGGCTGGCGGTCGCAGGGTCGATCCCCAGCGGCGCAAGCGCTGCTTGGTCTGCGCCTCCTGCTCACTTATCGTGGGCGTCGTCCTCTTGCTGGGGGGAATCCTTACAATTTGGGTGCTCTTTCCGGTGGCCACGGAGGTCTTAATCTATGAGTCCATCGACCTCAAGGAGGGCAGCGATGCTTGGGATGCTTGGGTCTGGTTTGAGTATCTTTATTTTTACCGCGCCTTTGTGCGTGGCTTTCTAACCTGTGAATGGACATTACTAAACCGACAAAACCATACTAAATACAACGTTGACACGGCTGTTTGCCTCAGGTCGAACCTCCTGTTCCCGTCTTCTTCAACTACGTCTTCATGCACGTGGAGAATCCAGACGAGTACAGACAAGGCCTGGCAAGACCCCGGGTGAAAGAGGCCGGACCTTACGCTTTCAGGGAGATTAGAATGAAGCAAAATATCCTGGAGGTCAATGGGGACCAACTGAGGTTAGGTGTTGGAGTCCTGTCCGCTAATATCCAGTATCAACAGACGCATGTTCTCCCACCCAGATATGGAGAATACTACGAGTACCATTACGACCAAGCAGAAACAAATCGCCTGGGATGTTTTAATCCCGTAACCGATTCTTTGGGCTGCACCAAAGATGACACTCTGACGTTGCTCAATCCGGTGCTTACTTCAATAGTCCATCTTCTCAAACCAGGCGGTATGATTGCACACATTGTACCACTGCTCAAGTACACCTCGGTTCGTCGTAGCGAGCAGGGCATTGAACTGTCTTTATCTTAAGCGATTGAGCTCGTTCATGTAGCGGCTCTCGCTGGACTCTGGTAAACTAGAGTGTGACGAAAAGGTAATGACATTCGAAGGAATTGCACCCTCAACATACAATCTTAGCTGCTGTCGTGGTCCCTGGCTTCGGTATCAAGGGGTGTTGGTAGGATTCGAATCGGATGTGAAGCTGAATAGAATTCTTTATGTAAGAATCAACATATCAGTTTAGAAATGTGGCGTCATTTGCATGTAGGTGAGTCAAGATTCGATTTTATTCGAATTTAATTATTATCATTTGGTACTTTTCACTGCCTTGTTTTGACTCAGATTCAAATGTATAGATGTAGATTCCCTTACAGATGGCATCAACGTTGTTCAGAGAACTCTTTACAACAATCTGGTGGACGCACTGAATGGCGATGCTATAGCTTGCAGAGACTGTCAAGATGAACTTTTCATCCAAGTAAGAAACTAATAATAACTTTTTTTAGGACTGTTTGAAAAAGAATGAATGAATAACTGTAGGTGAGTCCCATCGACTTGTTGTTCGACGGATACCCTTTCAAGACCCTCGCTGCCCTCGAGTACGCTATTAAGAAGACTGCGGCAGATCTGATCACCTTTCGAACGGACGTTACCCAAACCATCCGGAAGAAGCTACAAGTCTTCGACCACTTCGGCTTGGACGCTTTTGAGTTTCCCAAAGAGGTGGCATTTTTGGCCGGAAAAAATGCCTCGACGTCGTCGTATTACACGGTAGGCCCTAAAGTCAGTCTTGGTGATGAACTAAACGTGATGCTTCATGTCCATACACACTTATGTGCCTTCACTACATAGGGTACGTACATAACACTTGTTTAAGTGTCTTTCTGCTAGATTAATAATGGTCGCATTGAGCCCAACAAACTGCTGACTATTCTCGAGTACGACGGTGGCGACACTCTTCCCGAGACCTGGTGGCCATCAAGTCCGTCCACACCAAGCGCGGCTGCGGCAGGAGAGGTAATGCTATGCACAAAGTTTACAGGGCCGTTCAGATAAACCCGGAATGCGTTCAACCTCATCAAGATTAATGTAGGAAGCAAAAAGAGACAAAATTTAGAATAGAGTGCGAGGTGATGAGACTCGGCTATGCCTATGTGAGTGCTGGGAAACATCCTGTGTGTGCGAGCCAAAAGTCAGTTAACTGGCCTCTGTGCTGTTTTATGAAGAGACAAGGAGAGAAACATTTTGCCGGTTGTGGTGCTGAGTGAAGCACATTTGGCCAAAAATGTTCCCCTAACATCCCGATCTCTCATGATGACTGATGAGACTGGCCTTTCAAATCACTGCAAAAATTCAGGTGGCAAAAACAAACAAAGCAGATGGAGCAGGTGAAATGACCAGTGACCGTCGGTAAGACCTGGGCAGAGCGGCAGTCGTTGAGGCCCTCAGGCGCCCCAAGTCAACCGTGCACATGTACAAGAAGGTGGCCGAGAGGAGACCCTACAAGGCCCATGGATGAATGGAAGAGGAATGGCGAAAGTGAAATATTCCAGGTTTATCTCAACGACTTTGTCGAATACTCCCATGTTCAGTGCACCAGTAGTAGCCAATGCAGTAAATGTGTAAAACCATCTGTTTGACTAAGTCTGCGTAGAAAAAAGGCTCGAAGGAGCTTTGGCACAACTATGCAGGCACTCGCAGGTGTTCTTATTTAACCCCTTAGGTCGGAATATGCAGGAACATTTATGGCAATGACGGTACGCAGTTGCCTCCTTATCCAAAAGAGGACGAGAAGATTTGGCTCTTTGTGTCGGATTTATGCAGGTGACGTCATCTTCCAGAATATGAAAGGTTGCGAGAAAGAGACACCGAACCTACCACGTTGTGAGCAACATTCAAATATGTTGGCAAATCAAGAATGTGCATATGTAATTTAAGACGTAATAAGTATGGTTTAATCTCCAGGTAAAATATTTTGTGGCCATGTAAGCTCAAAGTTGAAATATTTTCAGACAGAACCAAAGACATGGCAAGAATAGTCTTGGTTTTCTGCAATATATCTGAGTTTTCTCAGTGCATCCCTTATAGAACTTTGCATGTACTACTGCACGGCTACGACTGTTTTATGGTGTAAGGCAACCATTTCTCGTTAAATTACAAACAACTAGTCACAAAGTATATAATTTTATTTAAAAAAAGCCTTGTACCAGTCACAACCATGTCCCAGGCCACAAACCCATCTCAACAAAGCAAAATTAACATAGTAAAACTAGTCGAATGTGAACATTTAAAGACATTCCGGTCAAGTGAAATGAAAAACTAATCTGCTTTTCGATTCCCTCTGTCTTCAAATTTCATGGGTTCAGTACATAAGGACGTTAGCTCGACATTTCAAATTTGATGAGATTATGGAGCAAACTAATGGTATGGTGTAAATTCTCAATGCGGGAGAGGGGGGTCAACCATTTTTTTGATTTTTAAACCATTTTGCGATACCTTCAGCATTTGGCATTTGGTAGGAAACCAGGTAGGCTTTTGAACTAGGTAACTACTCTGCAAAATTCTCAAATTTTCGTTTTTGATCTAGCCCAATTAATACACAGTCCTTGCCGTCAAGTAATGTCGCCCCCGGGAAAATGCTACAATATAGTGAGCACTAATGATTAAGGGTTGAATTTTGATGTCAAATGTGTAGCGGTGATACTTAGACATGACATCCAGAAGTTCGGTCGAGTTGTCCGCCCATTGTGACTCCGCGCCGGATGCTGTTGATTTTTGATGTTTTTGACCACTTTTCCTTGGGAGAAATCGCTGAAACTTTGTCGGGTGTCACCATCCACCAGATGTGCGCCATCCACATTGCGATGATGCACCAAAGCATCATCACAAACGACAAATAGACACTCAGCAGCAGCAGCAAGGACAGGCGACGCAGGTGAACAGAGCGCCCTCGTTTTCTTCTGTAAGGTGTCTTTGGCATGTAGCGTGTCAAAGGATGGTCCTGAGGGTGCCAACTTTGGCATGTGGCACTAGAGGGTGCGTGGGCACACCCACACAAAGTTTTAGCGATTTCCGCCAAGCCCAAGTGATCAAAAGCATCCAGCATGGCGCCCTCTCCAACTCAGCACTCTAGTGTCAGATCAAGTATTCACCAATGTGAACTTCTGTACTCCAATTCATGTCTCAGTGTCTGAATACTCCGTTCTGTGTCGAAATTCACTTTCCAGCAGCGTATTTTGCTTGTGGCGACATCACTCAGGGCAAGGACTGCATATTTTCCTTCCATTAGGTCCATCTGGCTGGACTACATGGGGGAGACCGAGTACAAAGACATCGAGTGCTTTGAGTACCGCCCAAGTGATGCTGTCTTTGACATGCACAACCCCGATAACTATTGCTTCTGCCCAACCTTCGAAGAATGTGCAGTTCCAGATGCATCGGGTGCAGACGCGTGGGACACGACCCTATGTGACGAAACTTGCAAGGATGGCATGATCAGGTACAATAAGTGCGTTGCGTCAGTAATCGTGCACAAGTTACATTTAAGCGCATAAATTGTAGCGATAAGAAAACGAATCACGTACTTCTGCACTCTCAAGCCACCGCTATGTAATGATGTCATTCACCTAAAAATCTGCCTCTTCTCTCTTTCGGCCAAGACTTGCATTGCAGGTTAGTACCAGATGGAATGTTGTAGACACCAGGGTGCACTGATCATTTTGAACGAGACGTGATGATTAGTTTGGTCTCTCACTGAATACTGTGGCTGTAGAGACTGGATTTCTAGTTGAATTACATTTTTTCTGCTCTCTATTCATCTAGAGTGTCCGGGTGCCTGGCGGGGGCGCCCATCATCATGTCGGCTCCTCATTTCCTAAGGGGAGATGAGGAGTTGGTGGCTGCAGTGGACGGACTCGAGCCAAGCGTTGATCTGCACGACACCGTATTGCTTGTGGAGAAGATGACCGGGCTGGTGCTGTTGGCGCACAAACGAATCATGGTAAGTTTTCTTAGTCACTTTCAGAACAGGAAGTTTGGTGACCATCGAAAACGAAACTTACGTTGGAGCCAAGCAGGTACTGAAGATGAGTAAGTTGGCACAAAGTCATGTACTTGACTTAAAGTATCAGATTCGCGTGCTCCAGTTGGAAAAATGCCCGATCATAATTTCATCGACTAAAGTTACTGCTGCTGGTGCCGATTTTCTAAGCGTCCATTTTGGGCAATGATGGCCACAACGCAATGTTGGAAGGCCCTGTAGTTCTTCATAGAAAGGCCTCGAGCCAAATCATCCCAACCTGCAGTAGTGTTGACAGCCTGCAGTGACTCCACACTGGGGTGTGGAGTCCTCTTGAACTCCATCTCCAAATGCTGGTCTTCTGGATGTCTTGAACTGTGCTGAGGGAGACACCCCTGATGTCCATCGCTGGTAACATGGGGGTCGATCCCTAGGCAGAGCGAATTCAACACTCAGCACTTTTTCCTCTCTTGCTGGGACATTTTTAAAAATAACTGACGTATATCTTTTTGAAAGAATGTGCAAAAAGCATCTAGCTGTACTTTGCAAACTCCCTGAACTTACCTTGATAAACTGTTTGCAGAAATCAATGTCTAATTGCCATGCCAAGCGTACTTGCGCTGTGAACGAACTGTGGGTTTAGCAGAAATCTTCCTGCTTCATCGAAAACCCGTTATATTGAAATTTAACGGGTGATTCGTTACTTAAGTAGCATTAGTGTGGGTCATGAGAGGATCCTTTACTCGTGAATGGTTTAAGAAGCCCTACGAAAGAACTAAAACGCATCAATAGGGCAGAAAAACAATGCCACAGCTGCCCACAAAAATTTTCAGTTACTCTTACTTCTCAATACGCATTTTGTACCTCATGGCTTGCCTACAGCGAGGAGTTCTCTCGTTGTCTTCGGCTGTGGTAGTCCTAAATAACTCACCTACTGTCTCTAATATACAGGTGGAGTTGCAAAAAGCATGCAAAAAAGGATCCCCTCTTGGCGGTGCCATCTAAATTCTTTTTTGGAATTGCCTCCAACTAAAGAGAAAAGTACTAAAAATTCTTCCAACATTAGCTTCCTTTTTTGGGGGCCAATGATAAGAGTGCTTCTCCCTGCATTTTTGCCCCATCTACGTGCTTATCATTGTTAAATGACATCAGGTCACTTACATTAGTCAGATAAGTCAGTCGAATCTCGGTTTTTGGACAGAAATTCGATTTTGGAAAGATTCCTAGGGAAGCTGTCGCAGTCAAGTCGCACGATATTGGAGAGTCTGACAAATTCGATGCTGTCAACTTTCTCCGTACCCTTAAGCGTAAGCAAAATGTCTCGTTGTGAATGTCTTTAAATATACTAGCGAGGGCTAAGTCGGGACATCCCTCACCGCTTGTTTTGCACCCACGAAACGCATCAGAAAAGACAATGAGTAAAGAGTCGAGATTCGAAACTTCAGTCACTGAATTTTCTTAAGATATTGCCTCAGAAAAGTACTGTTTTTGCCTATTGAGGCACGACGTCCTGGCACCAAAAGTCCTGACCCACATTTTACCTAACGGGAGGAAGAGTATTTTAATGCAAAATTGAGGGGGGGGACCAAAAGTTTGCGTACAG